>OFLR01000073.1_pt1 | contig 55942 bp, 48 predicted proteins | sample 1540871 | NCBI WGS metagenome assembly OFLR01 (sample SAMEA4413043, study PRJEB24355) | metagenome | biome: human; feature: gut; material: faeces | place: United Kingdom | collected 2010
CCCCTGTAAAATACAGGGAAGCATCCATGTGTTTAGGCTAGTAAATAATATGTGTCCAGGAAAATGGGTACATATCATAATGCCTCGGTTTTAATAAACATATATTTAGTAAACATATAATAGTATTATATAGGGACTATATTATCGATATTATCGATGTAACTCTTTAACAATTCGTTTGCCAAGAGATGCAGCAACGGCACAAAGGAAGATATCTGGACCTACGGGAATCAAGAAGCATGTAATAATAACGGCCTCTACCCCAATTGGTTTACCTAAGTACAAATTCATAATGAAGTACAAATAAATCATTCCAAGGCCATATACGATAAATAGATTTAATATGGATCCTGCTAATAGTCGCTTAAAGGACAATGTTTCCATAGACTCTGCAATACGTCCCACTGCATAAGCACCTACCATAAAGCCAATTAAATAACCAAAGGTAGGTTGTAAAATGTAACCAGGACCACCACCAGATGTAAAAATCGGTACCCCAATTAAGCCTAATACAATATAGATGCCAACACTAGCGGCCCCTAATCGACTACCTAATACAATGCCTGCGAGGGTAGTAAATAGGATCTGTAATGTAAATGGACAATTTGGTAATGGTACCCGTATAAAAGCACCTACGGCAATCAATGCCACAAAGAGTGCTGTCATCGTTAATTGACGGGTAGTAATGCGACCTTGCTTCGATACTGTGGAACTCATGGTATACCTCCATTGATAACACATCAACAAACTACTAACTACCTAAATTAAAACACTTGTATTTTTAATTGTCAACTACGCATATTGACTTTTAGTTAACTATATAGTCTAATACTATATATACAATGATTTCAAGGATTTTGTTTTTTTGACCATATATTATAGTTATTATTAATCGTTTATAATAACTAAAAGATATACTCATCTTCATACAAAAAATCTAGAATTTCATTTTATTTTCATGTAGTAACATTAAATTATACGTAAGTAGATTGAGTAAAATCTACTTTCACAAAACAGTATATAAAAGTACCTTATATTAGGAGGCATTCATTATGAAAAATGTTAAGAAAGTATCAAAGGTATTATGTGCATTTGGCGTTAGTACAGTATTATTAGCAGGTGTAGTTGGCGCAGCTAGCAACCATGCTTACAACAACAATAGCAACTGGAAAGGCGTTGGTAGCGTAGCTCCATCCGCTCAAGCTAACTATTCTGTTGATTACATGGGCGCTATTACAGTATTCCAACAAAACTTCCCTGGCGCTACTGTAAAATCTATTTCTTATGATGCAAAACACAACCCTTACTACGAAGTAGAAGGTTACTACAACAATCGTGAAGTAGAACTTAAAGTAGACGAAGCAACTGGCCAAATCGTTGGTAAAGAAGTAAAAGGCTATGCTAAAGCTAACAAAACTATTAACGTTCAAAACATCATCATCCCTGAAGTAGCTGAAACAAAAGCTCTTGAAAAAGTAGGTTCTGATTTCCAAACTATGGAATGGTCCGTTGAACGCGAAAACGGTAAAGTTGTATACGAATTCGATATGACAACTGGTGGCGACAAAAAAGCTGAAGTAAAAGTTGACGCTACATCCGGTAAAGTATTGAGCTCCAAAGTAAAAACTACAAAATACTAAGAATCTCCTTTCATCTAGTGAACCCCTATCCTAACCCACTAAGATGACACACTACACATATAACACACATACTATACACACAGTATCCATTGGATACACTCTCTAACACAAACTAACACACAAACTTAGAGAGCCCCTACAACTCACAAAGGGCTCTCTCAAAACCCTATCTCACACAATAGGTAAAAGGTCTGTGCTCACACACCACAGACCGAACGTTACACACACTATACTCCCTTAAAAAGACCTTGGATCGTTGAATTCAAGGTCTTTTTTCTATATAAACATCTCCCCCTATTCGCAACATAGGTTATCTTAATATAGGGTACGGCCATACCTAGAATAATTTAATTTACTATTAAATAAAATGTACACTGTAACACAAAAAGACCTCCCACGAAGGGAGGTCTTATGTATAAGTTTTTATAGGTCTGATAGTTTGTGTTCTATTTCTTAAGCGAGGTCAGAGCTCAAGAATGTCATTTGTATGTTCTGAAAGTTTGATCTATAGTATTTCCACAATGGAAGTACGAATTATGCTTTATCCAAAGCTTGTGCCAAGTCTTCGATGATGTCATCGATATTTTCAAGGCCAATGGATACTCGAATCATATCTGGTGTTACACCAGCAGATTTTTGTTGTTCTTCATTAAGTTGTGCATGTGTTGTAGATGCAGGATGAATAACAAGAGATTTAGCATCTGCTACGTTAGCAAGGTTGGAGAAGATTTCCAAGGAATCAACAAGTTTAATACCTGCTTCTTTACCACCTTTTACGCCAAATGTGAATACAGCGCCAACACCGTTAGGGAAGTATTTATCTGCTAACGCTTTGTATTTGCTGTCTTCTAATTCTGGGTAGCTTACCCATGCTACTTTAGGATGTTTAGTCAAGAAATCTACTACTTTACGAGCATTTTCTACGTGACGTTCTACGCGCAAGGACAATGTTTCAACGCCTTGTAAGATTTGCCATGCTGCAAGTGGCGTAATGCATGCGCCAGTATCACGAAGCAATTGAGCGCGAATTTTTACAGTAAATGGAATTGGTAAATCACCATATACTAAACCATTGTAGTGTTCATCGCCTTCGGAGAAGCCAGGGTATTTACCAGAACCTTTATAGTCGAATTTACCAGATTCTACTACTACGCCAGCCAATGTTGTACCGTGACCACCAAGGTATTTAGTAGCAGAGTGTACAACTACGTCAGCACCATGTTCTAATGGACGGAACAAGTATGGGGATGCAAATGTGTTATCTACGATTAAGATGATATTGTGTTTGTGTGCAATATCAGCTACGGCTTGTACATCAATAAGGTTGATGCCTGGATTACCGATGGATTCGATATAAACAGCTTTAGTATTGTCATCGATAGCTGCTTCGAATTCTTCCAAATTATCAGGGTTTACGAATTTAGTTTCGATGCCCAAACGTGGCAATGTTGCTGTGAACAAGTTATAAGTACCACCGTACAATGTAGAAGCTGCTACGATATTATCACCAGCACTCGCTACGTTCAAGATGGAGTATGTAATCGCTGCAGAACCAGATGCTACGGCGATACCACCTGCACCACCTTCAAGTTGTGCCACACGAGCATCCAATACATCTGTAGTTGGATTGCCAAGGCGGGAGTAAATACCACCAGGATTAGTTAAGGCAAAACGGCCTGCTGCTTCTTCAGCATCTTTAAATACGAAAGATGTAGTTTGGTAAATAGGTACTGCACGAGAACCTGTTGGATCTACTGTATGACCCGCATGTAATTGTAACGTTTCAAATCTGTATTGTTTGCTCATTATAACAACTCCTTTATATTAACTGTGAATTGAGTTCGTTCTTTATACCTAGTATACTACTATGTTTTAAAAATTATGTCTACTATTAATTTACATCGTTAGCTATAACTTGAAGCTATAGCGAAGGTATATTGGCACTTAGAATACCGCTTTGCAAAGTACCAACTTAAGCGATTCTCTTGCTTATAGGCATAAAAAAGCCCCTAACTACGTTTCTAAAATCATCTCACTATAGAGACTTTGAAAGTAATTAGGGGTATTTCTACTAATCATAATTTAGATATAAGCACCTAAATTTTTATCACGTTCAAATTTCATTTTTTGGATTTGTTCAATGATGTACGGTGTTTCTTGGTATACATAGTAGTTTAACCAGTTTGTAAACAACAATGTACTTACAGAACGCCAACGTACAATGGGACGTTGTTTTGGATCATCATCAGGGAAGTAATTTTCAGGAACTGCAATATCCATCCCCTTCTTGATGTCTCGTACGTATTCACGGTTGAGTGTATCCCAATCGTATTCAGCATGACCAAATACGAAGATGTGTTTATTGTCTAAGCTACGAACGATAGCTGCCCCTGTCGGTTCAGAACCTGCCAACAATTCTAAGTTGCGATTTTCCTTAATTTGTTCTAAGGAAACAGTAGTATGACGAGAGTGTGGCATCCAGAACTTTTCATCAAAGCCACGCAAGAGCACTGGTCGATCGTTATAGATATCATGTTCGTATACACCAAATAACTTTTCATCCATAACAGATTTATTAATGCCGAAATGATGGTACAAACCAGCCTGCGCACCCCAACAGATATAGAACGTAGAGTATACATGCTCTTCGCCCCAGTCCATAATCTCTACCAATTCAGACCAATAGTCAACCTCTTCAAAGGGCATCAACTCTACAGGAGCACCGGTAATAATCATGCCATCAAAGAACTCGTCCTTTACCTCATCAAAGGTACGGTAGAAGGTATCTAAATATTGCTCGTCCGTATTTTTAGCCTTACGAGATGCAGTATGTAAAAGAGTTAAATTGACTTGTAATGGACTGTTGCTAAGAGCTCGCAAGATTTGAGTTTCTGTAACTTCTTTAGTAGGCATCAAATTGACTAGCAATATTTGCAAAGGTCGGATTTGTTGAGTCTCCGCCCGTTCTGTATCCATTACGAAAATATTCTCTTGCGCTAATTTCGTAATGGCCGGTAAATTTTTTATTACTTTAATAGGCATACTGTCACCTCTACACACTAAACAATTTGATAACCTAATCTAAACAATCTAACCAATAGTATTAAAAGCCTCTAGCCTCGTAGGCACGATGCCACGCTTCAAGGCCTTCTTCTAATGTTTTACGAGGGCATGCTACATTGATGCGCTCAAAGTCTTCCCCATCAACGCCAAACATGGATCCCGTATCAAGCCACAACTTAGCTTCATTGATAATCCATTCATCACGTTCCTTAGGGCTCAATGGCAACTTAGAGCAATCTAGCCACATAAGATATGTGCCTTCCGGACGATATACGTGAATTTTTGGCATATGTTTTGCCACATAATCAATGGTGAACTGAATGTTATCTTGAATATATTCTTTCAACTCGTCGAGCCAAGGTGCCCCCACTTTATAGGCCCCTTCACAGCCAACAATGCCCATTGTGTTTAACTGGCTATAACCAGCACGGTCAATTTCTTTGATAAAACGACGACGTAAGGAATCATTAGGAATGAAAATATTACTTACTTGTAAGCCTGCAATATTGAAAGTCTTACTAGGCGCTGTACATACGATACAATGTTCTGCATAGCTTTCACCAAGATCAGCAAAGACCTTGTGCGTATGACCTTTCCAAACAAAGTCAGCATGAATTTCATCGCTCACGATGAGTACGTTATGTTTAATACAAATGTCGCCGAGACGTTTTAGCTCATCCTCAGTCCACACACGGCCTACAGGATTATGCGGGTTGCACAAGAGGAATAATGTTACATTTTCCTCCACGATAGCGCGCTCGATACCTTCAAAATCGATAGTATATTTTTCTTCCCCTTTAATTAATGGCACATTAATAAGGCGGCGGTCGTTATCATCGATAACCATGCTAAACGGATAGTATACCGGTTGATTGATGAGCACGCCTTCCCCTTCATTTGTGAAAGCACGAACCGCCATGGCCAAGGCAAAGACGATACCCGGTGTTTTAACGAGCCATTTTTGTTCTGGTGTCCAGTTAAAGCGCGTAGTGAACCAGTTTTGTAATACTTCAAAGTATTCATCATCGGATTCGGTATAACCGAATACGCCATGGTTCACGCGGTCTAATAAGATTTGCTTTAACTCAGGTGGAATCTCAAAATCCATGTCTGCCACCCAGAATGGCAATACGTCCGCTGGTTTACCGCGCTTCACAGCAAAATCGTATTTCAAAGATTTTGTGTGAGTTCTATCTAAAATTTGATCAAAATTATATTGTCCCATAGGAACTCCTTTATTTATTGAAAGCTTGTTCCAAGTCTGCAATCAAGTCTTCTGTATCTTCAATACCTACAGATAAGCGCAATAAGCGACGTGTAATACCTTTACGCTCTGCATCTTCCGGTTTTAAATCTGGATGAGTTTGCGTTACAGGATATGTCAACAAGGACTCAGTACCGCCAAGACTTTCAGCGAACTGAATAAGTTTAACCCCTTCCAAGATCTGTTTAGCTGTTTCTTCGCTATCTACTTCGAAGGACAACATACCACCAAAGCCTGTAGTTTGGGCTTTATTGATTTCATAACCTGGATGTTCAGGAAGGCCTGGGAACAACACTTTTGTAACTTTAGGTTGTTTTTTAAGCCATTCAGCAAGAGCAATGGCATTCTTTTGGTGTTGTTCCATGCGAAGTGCCAATGTTTTAACACCGCGGATAACGAGCCAGCTATCCATAGCAGATAAGCAAGCACCTACCGTTTTATAAGTTAAGCGCAATTTAGCAGCTAATTCATCATCATTTACAATAGTGAAACCAGAAATAACGTCATGATGACCACCGATGAATTTAGTACCGCTATGAACAACAATATCGGCACCTAAGTTCAATGGTTTTTGGAAATAAGGACTTAAGAATGTATTGTCGATAATGACTAGCGCATTGCGGTCATGAGCTAAGGCACACAAGGCACGAATATCAGTAATCTCCATCATCGGATTTGTTGGGGTTTCAATATAAACGGCTTTTGTGTTTGGTTTGAAAGCTGCTTTCACCGCATCAAGATCGGATGTACCAACATAGGTGAACTCAATGCCATTTTGTTCGTAAATATTTGTGAACATGCGGATAGAACCACCGTACAAATCATCACCTAAAATGATGTGATCTCCAGGGGAGAATAGATGGAATACAGCGTCCACTGCGGCCATGCCGGAGGAGAATGCCAATGCATCCTTGCCATCTTCAAGACCTGCAATCAATTGTTCCAAACGATCTCGTGTCGGATTAGATTCACGTGTATATTGATATCCTGTTGTATCACCCAACTTTGGATGGGAAAATGTACTAGACATATAAATTGCAGGGGAAATTGCACCAGTGCTATCTGGTCTACCGCTGCCATGAACGCATTTTGTATTAAATTTCATTCCATTCAACTCCTCATATTTGTATACAATATATTAATTATAAAAGTAGACAATGATTAAGGTCAACAAAAATGGGCACTCATACATCATGAGTGCCCCTAAAAAGTCATATCTATTTTGAATGGCTTGCCATAACTTCAGGTTAAGTTAGCCTAATTTTTTGTGCGTTTTGTAATAAGTAGAGCCAAAATAATCCCCAATGAGGATGTCACTAATTGTGGCCAACTAGACACAAATAACATGGTGTTTACAATCTTCGGTGGAAATTGGAATAGAGAAAAGAACAAAGAATATCCACCAAATAAAACGCCTGCTTTCACTAAAGCCGCCACAATGATTAGCAATACCTTTGGTTTATGTTGTAACCAGTGCGCTACAAATACATAGGCAGTCGTGCCAAGAGCAGTAATTAAAATAAAGGGTGGCAATGGCAACATACCTTGTAAATGCGCTACTACAGGCGCAATCCAGGCAATAACGAGACCATTCTTCCAGCCATAGCGCCACGTCGCTAATACAAACGTAGCAGATGTAATGGAACCGATGAGGAACATACTCACCTGATTCGGAATAAATGGGAAAATAAGACGCAAGCTTTGCGCCAATAAGGCAACGGCCAACAATAGACCTGTGCCCGTAATAGACTTGGTAGACATAAGAACCTCCTACTATACAATATAGATTTTTAAGAGGTACTTACCTCATATAGTAAAACTAAGCTTCTACGAAATATAGACGTGCCCGATCATATACCCAATTATAAACATAAGTATAACCTAGGATAACTAATGTCATCGTTATATCCGTTGCAAAAGCCATCCAAAAACTCATATGCATCATGTACATAATAATCGGTACAGTGGCAATCATAAATAGACCTTCAAACAATACTGCATGAATCGTACGAATTACAGGTCCCCGCTCTAATCGATCACCTGGTACTAGTTTATCAAATATCCAGTTAAATACAAAATTCCAAACCATAGCTAGTAAGGAAAAAATAACCATCAATACAAAGGGCTACCCATCATGCGGAACAAACAACATCACCAAACAACCGATTAAAATACAACCAACCTCATACAAAATCGACTGTACCACACGCTCTGAAGCAGACATAATAAACACCTCCATCAGAAACTAGACAAGAAATTTACTATCACTCTACTATTATATTTATTTTTTTAGATTTGTCGAGTTATGTGGAGTATTGCCATTTTCGGATATAAAGGAAGCCCCTCGTAGTGTTCTGTAAGCTCGACTTGCAAGGGATGGAGAGCGAGCAGAATGCTACGAGGGGCTCTATTTAATTATCCTAAAAGTGGCATTACGAACTCAATCCATGGAATACCTACCACAATAAAGATAGCAAGGTAGATAATACCAAAGATAGCGCCTAATTTCCAGAATTCAGGACCTTTGTTGTAGCCACTAGCAAACCAGATTGGGCTGTGACCAGTACCATATGGTGTAAGGATACCCATAATACCCATTGGTACTAATAGAATCAACATAACTTGAGCTGGATCAACACCAGGAATTTGAAGAATTAGAGTTGCAAACAAGCCTACCATAGCTGTTACATAAGCAGTGCCGGAAGCAAAGAAGTAACGAAGCAAGCAGAATGCTAACAACAAACCAAGAACGGCCATTGTTGGATCTAAAGATACTAAAGAACCACCTGCAGATTTAGCAAGCCATTCTAAGAAGCCTACGTTTTTAAGGCCAGAAGCCATTGGTACGAGTGTAGCGAACCAAGTCAAAACGTTCCATGCTGGTTTGTTAGCAAGGAAGTCTTGCCATGTCATAATCTTAGTGAAAATCATCAAGATAATAACAATTAAAGCCGTTGTAGTTGGGTTGACTTTGAATGTAGAAGCACCAATCCACAATACAAGAGCTAATACAGAAATCAAGGCCATGAAGATTTCACTGCGTGTCATGGAACCTAATTTCTTGTATTCATCTTTTGCCCATGCTGCAATTTCAGGGGAACCTTTTACCTCTGGTTTGCAGAATACATACGTCAACAATGGAGTGATGATGAACAAGATAAGACCTACTGGCAAGAATGCTAGGAACCATGTGCCCCAGTTAGCAGCTACGATACCAGATTTAGCAGACAATTCGAGAGCCAATGGGTTTGGTGCTGCACCAGTCAAGAAGATGGAGCTAGACACACATGTAGTTGCCAGTGCTACCCAGTTCAAATAGGAACCAATTTTACGAGGGTTCTTATCTGGATAAGAATCGAACATCGGACAAATACTAGACACGATTGGGTAAATCGTACCACCAGAACGAGCCGCATTACTTGGAATAAATGGAGCCAACACAAGGTCAGTAATAGCAATGGCATAACCAAGACCTAAAGAGGACTTACCAAGCTTTGCTACCAAGAACAAAGCAATACGACGGCCAAGACCAGAGTTTTCATAGCCAATACCAATCATGAAGGCTGCAAAGATCAACCATACGATGGCATTAGAGAAACCACTGAGGCCCCAACTGATCGCTTGCGCATCAGTAATCGCCTTTGCTACACCAGTTGCTTTATCTACAACAGGTGCAGGACCTACTTTAAACAACATAGATACGGTAACTGCAATGATACCGATAAAAGCTGGTGGCATTGGTTCTAAAATCAAACCTACCACGAGGCCAGCGAAAATACTTACGTAAATCCAAGAATTTGCGCTAAGACCTTCAGGAGCACCGATGAGCCATACAAGAATAGCTACTACAAGCGGTGCGAATAATTTCCAATTCAACTTCATTAGAAACTCTCCTTACTACTTCAAAACAAAAATTGCAAAAAAAATGCTTGTCTAGTATATCAAAATTTTTAATATCAGTACATAACTTAAAACATAACAGTTATTAATAGATACTAAACTTTTTATAATAGTTTTTATTAAACTAGTCGTTTTTAATTTTATTCAATATAATATAAATATCGAAAATTATTAATTTAAGGCAATTTACTAAAAGGATTTAAATGAAACCATTTATACATTACATAAAACCGCTATGGTTTCCTGCCATCATCGTATCGATCCTTTCGTTACTCACTGTAGCAGGCACATTATATATACCAACCCTAACGGCATCTATCATCAATGATGGCGTACTCCGCGGCGATTTAGAAATGATCACTAACTCTAGTATGAACATGCTTGTTGTGGCGTTACTAACTGTATTATCCGCAATCTTAGGCGTTGCTATGAGCGCTCATATTTCTGCCTCTATGGGCAAGGAACTGCGCAATGATTTGGTGAAAGCCTTGCAATACTTCTCCCTTAGGGACTTCACTCACTTCGGTACTGGTACCATATTGATGCGCACAAGCCGAGATGTAGAGAAAATTCAATCCGTCTTCGGGGAAGGTTTAAATATGATTCTCCCTATGCCTCTCATGATTTGTGTCGGTCTAGGGCTCACCTTCTACAAAAGCTGGCAATTAGGCCTTGTCATCCTCGCCGTTATGGCTTGTATGATACTCACCATTATCTTTATTGAAAGCCGTGCCTTACCGTTAATTAAGGCAATGCAACTTAAATTAGATGATATTACAGATTTAGTTCGAGATCACATCGTTGGCATGCCAGCAATTAGAGCTTTCAACAGAAGAACCTATGAAAACAAAAAAGAAATTAGTATTTTTACAGAAACAGCCCAACTCAACAAGAGGTTGCGCCAAACCTTTGCCATCGGTTTACCGACCATATTAATTCTATTTAATATGAGTACTGTCGCTATTCTTTGGGTTGGTGGCTATAACGTCAGTCTAGGTTCCCTACAAGTAGGTGACATCATTGCCGTTATCGAGTACGCTAACCTAATTCTCTTGAGCATGCTCATGGCCATTTTTGTCATCATCGACATTCCAGAAGCCATCGTATGCTATACCCGTATTCGAGAGTTGCTAGAACACGAAAATACAGATACATTCCCTGAACCATACAATACCAGTGTTACAAATTCAGAGTCTCAACCTATTCCGCCTCTCGCTAATCAAGAACAGAGCAAAAACTTTGTAGAAACAGCAACAGCAAGTAATGATCCACCACTTCTTGAGTTCCGCAATGTTACGTTCCGTTACGATAATGCGGAGTCTCCTGCGCTAGAGAATATCTCTTTTGTGGTATATCACGGCGAAACCTTAGCTATTATGGGCGATATTGGATCTGGTAAAAGTACCATCACCAACCTCATTCCTCGCCTTTTCTCCATCGAGTCTGGAGATATTTTATTTGAAGGTAAATCCATCTATGAATGGAATGTAGATGACTTGCGCGCCCGCATCGGCTATGTGCCACAGCGAGCTTACTTATTCACTGGCAATGTAGACATGAATGTGCGATATGGTGCAGCACCAAATCAAGAAATTACCGCTCAAGATGTAGAAAATGCGTGTCGCCTCTCTAGAGCAGACGAATTTATCAATCGCCTTGAAGGTGGCTACCAATATATGGTTGCTCAAGGTGGTACTAATCTATCGGGAGGTCAGCGTCAACGCCTAGCCATGGCGAGAGCGCTTGTGCGAAAACCAGATTTATTCATATTTGATGATAGCTTCTCCGCTCTCGACGGCACTACAGAGCGTGCAGTTCGTACAGCATTGCACGAGGAGTTACAAAAGGATAACCGCCCTGCCCTTATTTCCGTAGAGCAAAAGGTAAGTGCTGCTAAAAAAGCAGACCATATTTTAATCATCAACCGTGGTCAAGTTGCAGGGTATGGCACTCACGACGAATTAGCGACAACCTCTACAGTATATAAACAAATTTTAGCATCTCAGGAGGTGACAGCATGAGTCCATTACGCCGTTTCCTGATGGAATCTAAAAGCCAATGGGGTTGGCTAGCACTACTCATCTTAGCACTTATTACAGCAGCTATGTTTGAAGTATCAGCTCCAATATTACTTGGCAAGGTCGTAGATGCTATTGTTAGTGGCTTACAAACAGACCAAGACATTAATACAATATTCGCCTCCATTGATACAATTATTCTCTGGCTTATTGCCATCTATGGTGGCCACGCCTTATTCACCTACTTTGGCGAATACATGATGGCCTCAATCGGTTCAAAAACAGTACTCGCTTTGCGCACACGCATGAGCACTCATTTATACTCACTACCTATCGAATACTTTCACGATCACCAACGTGGGGATTTACTAAGCCGCCTCACCTCTGACTTAGATGCTATTGCAGAAACCATAGGTGAAGGCGTACCGGGCCTTGTATCTGCCATTATTGGTATTATAGGTGCCACGGCCATGATGATTTGGATTAGCCCGATGCTAGGCATCTCTATCATCGCCATTATATGTATTGGTATCCTATGTTTAACCTGGCTCTCTAAACGGGCTCGACGGGTCTACCTCAAAAACCAAAGCGCCTTAGGTGCTTTCAACAGTGGCATAGAGGAAATTGTAGTAGGAAAACCGATTATCCAAACCTTTGGCCTTGAAGAAACTACGACTAATCAAGTAAATATTCTGAACGATAATCTATTTAAAAGTATGAGAAGCGCGGCTTTCACCAGTCAACTGGTAGAACCGCTCGTTAAGTTTTTAAATCAAATTACCTACTGCCTCGTTGCAATTCAAGGGGGTCTCATGGTGTTACGTGGTTCTATTTCCATCGGTAACATCCAAGCCTTCTTTCTCTATGTAGGTCAAGTGTCGGACCCTCTATCCCGCAGCTCCTATATACTCACAAAATTCCAAGAAACTTCTGCGGCCCTAGGACGTATTTATGAGGTCATTGATACACCATCCGAAATCGATACGGGTAAGAAAAGGCTAGGTTGTACAACAACATATCCAAGCACTATCGATTTTGAACATGTTGATTTTGGCTATACGCCGTTCAATGTGTTTATGAAGGATATCAACATCCATATTCCTGGCGGCTCCATGGTGGCTATCGTGGGTCCTACAGGTGCTGGCAAGTCCACATTGGTAAACCTTATTATGCGCTTCTATGACATTATAAATGGCCGTATTACCATCGACGGTGTCGATATTCGCGATGTGTCTCGTGAAAGCTTACACAACACGGTAGGCATGGTATTACAAGATGCTTGGATTTTCACAGGTACTATCGCCGATAATATTGGCTACGGCAAACCAAATGCTAGTCGTGAAGAGATTGAATATGTTGCCAAACTCGCCATGGCAGATCACTTCATCCGTACCTTGCCAGATGGCTATGATACAGTTCTCAAACGAGGTGGCGATGATTTATCGCAAGGTCAACGGCAATTAATTGCTATCGCTCGTGCCTTTTTGGCGGATCCAACCATCCTCATCCTAGATGAAGCCACGGCTAACGTAGATACGCGCACCGAGGTAGAGGTTCAAAAAGCTATGAATACCCTCCTCAAAGGACGTACAAGTATCGTCATCGCCCATCGCTTGTCGACAATCAAAAATGCTGACTTCCTACTCGTAGTAGAAAACGGTACCATTGTAGAACAAGGGATGCATCACGAACTAATCGAACGTGGTGGTCACTATAAAGAACTATACGAAAACTATGCTGCAGGCATGAGCATATAAAATATATCAATAGGATTTTGAACAAAAATACGTCAAACTTACTGACTTACAACAGCAAAATGACCCCCACTGAATCAGCTATAGGCAGTGGGGGTTTTTAATTAATGTTTTATTTAGCAAGTCCTTTTAATGAATTCTTAATCTCTAATTAAATAATATTTAATTTTAATTTATTTTTTATGTTATAATTTACTTGTAATTGTTTTGTATAACAAGGAGAGTATATTATGAGAGTGAAGAACCTTGTGTTAGCGAGTATTGCTTGCACCCTCTTAGCCCCTTTTTCCCTAGCAAATGCTAGTACACCACAACAAACTGTATCAGATAAAAAAGAAATTCATGCAGTAGTAGAGATGGGGGCTGGAAAATCAAAAGTAACATATTATGATACATTAGAGGAAGCTACGGCAGCTCGTGAAAAAGAGTTAGATGAGCAAAATAAAAGAACCATAGAAAATCGTAAAAAACGGGGTGCTCAAACAAAAGAACAAATCATTAGTGCCATGAAAAAAGAATCTCCCCAACCACCAGTGGAGAAAACAGCAGAAATACAATCTGCCATATATAGTAGTTTTCTAGGAACCACTTTTGATTTACATATGGTTGAAGTATATACTGCCGATTACGATACTATAAAATCTGGCCAACCTTATGTATATGCAGAGTATGTAGATACAAACTATGCTCATATAGCTGCGGGAAAGGAAAAACAACTAGCAATCTTTGCCCCTGCAGTGATAACTACATTTAGAAAAGATGAAAATAAATCCTTTGGTTTAGATGCCTATCTTTACTTTATTAACGAAGAAACTAAAGAGATATCACTTACTAGGTCTGCTGATATGATAGGCGTAAAAAATGTGTCCGGTTTTGATAAAGATCGAACAAAACTATTTGAACTACCATCTCATAAATTAGAAGTCTCTGACGATAACTATAAGATGGCTAAAATACTCTACGAAAAATTAACAAAAAAGAAATTATAATAATAAGAACCTCAGCAAAAATGTTGAGGTTCTTTTCATATCTATATACTTTTACTTAAGATTCAAAATAGGTTCTTTACATCAAAGTCATCATCTATATCGATTAAATAAGAACAACGATCCTAGTATAATTGGCGCCCCAATATAGAGTCCCATATTAGGATATTCCCCTAATAAAAAGGCTGCTACTATAGCCGCTACAATTGGCGAAATATACATAAAATTCGTTACATCAGACACCTTTTCTGCATGTTCAAAAGCATAGCTCCAGAATACAAATCCTAGTGCACTAGAAAAGAACGCTAGATATACCATGGCAAGTTGTGCACTAAGAGGTGCCTGTACAATCATTTCAATAGCATGATCTGCAAATGGTAATGCCATGATAGCACCGGTAAACATGGACCACATGGCTATAGTAATAGAGTTATACCCTTTCAGACTAAGGCCACGATTAAGGATGTTATAAATTGCAAACAATATCATGCCTAATAAAGTCCACAATGCCCCCATAGGAATTGTAAGGGTAGAATTCCAAAGAATAATAATAGCTACACCTATAAATGCAGTTATGGTAAAGATCCATCCGATGGGGCGAATTCTATCTTTATAAACAACTAACGCTAAGAGTGCAGTCGTTAGGGGCGTCAAAGCCATTATAATACTCGACGTAGCTGCAGGAATTGTGCGAAGGCCTTCATTAAAAACGACTTGATAAACGAAGTTCCCTGTAGCACCTAATAAAATATATATGCCCCACTCACGCCAAGATGTAGGAATGTGTAATCCTTTGAACACACCAATAATTAGCATAAGTATGGCACCGCCTACAACCCGCGCTACAGAGAGTGTCAATGCATCTACCGATTGTAATGCAAGTTTACCAAACGGAAATGCCGTAGCCCATACAGCAATCGTGGCAGATGCACCTAAAATAGCTTTCATTCGATTTGTCATTAGCATCCACCTTTCACTACTATCTCTTGCTACAATCTTCTAATCTACTTCGAAGAAAATATACACTATCTAAATATTACCATACTACAATACATAAAATCACTCTATATCGAAAACTGTCTATTTATTGATATGAATTTTCATTATTTAACAATAACGCTATAAACTAAAACTCTTGTTTTTACACTTTCGGCAATCAATATAAACCTTCACTAACACTATATTTGTCAGCAATTTATAATAGTTTCCTCATTATAAATAACTCCTATACTTACGAAAATTGCATAGCATGTATTGAAAATATATATCATTTAAAATTTGTGAAATCAGGACAAACATTGTACACTATAGGCATAGAAATCTATAGTTATATCCTTTTATGGAGGTGCAAAATGCAACATACTGCATGGAAAGATTTTAACACAGGTGTGTGGGATAAAGCCGTTGATGTACGCGACTTTATTCAAAGAAACTATATCCCCTATGAAGGGGACGATTCCTTCCTTGCTGGTCCTACAGAAAGAACGACAAAATTATGGGACCAAGTAATGAAGCTTTACGAAGAAGAACGTGAAAAAGGCGGCATGCTCGATGCCGATACTTCCGTGGCCACACACATTACTGCCCATGCGCCAGGATATATCGACAAAGACCTTGAAACGATCGTTGGTTTGCAAACAGATAAACCATTAAAACGCGCGATGTTCCCATATGGTGGCTTGCGCACTGCAAAATCTGCTATTGAAGAATACGGCTTCAAAATGGATCCGCAAACAGAAGACTTCTTCAGAAAACATCGTAAAACACACAATGACGGCGTATTTGATGTATATACACCAGAAATGCGTGCCGCTCGTACAGCTCATATTGTAACTGGTTTGCCTGATGCTTACAGCCGTGGCCGTATCATCGGTGACTATCGCCGTATCGCATTGTATGGTATTGATTACCTCATCGAAGACAAAAAAGAACAATTCAATATCACTATGGGTGATATGCTTGAAGACGTAATTCGCGACCGCGAAGAAATCCAAGAGCAAATCCGTTCTTTGAAAGAATTAAAAGAAATGGCTGCGTCTTATGGTTACGACATTTCTGGACCAGCTAAAGACGTTAAAGAAGCTATGCAATGGATTTACTTCGGTTACCTTGGCGCTATTAAAGAGCAAAATGGTGCTGCTATGTCCATCGGCCGTAACTCTACATTCCTAGACATCTATGCAGAACGTGACCTTCGCAATGGTACATATACAGAAGAACAAATCCAAGAATTCGTAGATCATTTCATCATGAAATTACGTATGGTTCGCTTCGCACGTATCCACGAATACAACAACTTGTTCACAGGCGATCCTGTGTGGACTACAGAATCCATCGGTGGTATGGGTACTGACGGCCGTACATTGGTTTCCAAAATGTCCTTCCGTTACCTACATACATTGACTAACCTTGGTCCTGCTCCAGAACCAAACCTCACTGTATTGTGGTCCCCTCGCATGCCTATCGGCTTCCGCCGTTTCTGTGCGAAATTATCCATCGAAACATCTTCCATCCAATACGAAAATGACGACTTAATGCGTCCTAACTCTGGTGATGACTACGCTATCGCATGTTGCGTATCCCCAATGCGTATTGGTAAAGAAATGCAATTCTTCGGCGCTCGTTCCAACTTGGCTAAATGCTTGCTATATGCAATCAACGGCGGCGTTGATGAAAAATTGAAAAAACAAATTGGTCCTAAATACCGCCCTATCACTTCCGAATATTTAGAATTCGACGAAGTATGGGAAAAATTCGACGACATGATGGAATGGTTGGCAGGCGTATATGTAAACGCATTGAACATCATTCACTACATGCATGACAAATATGCTTATGAAAAACTAGAAATGGCATTGCATGACCGCAAGGTAACTCGTTGGTTTGCAACTGGTATCGCTGGTTTATCCGTAGTAGCTGACTCCTTGTCCGCTATTAAATATGCTAAGGTAAAACCTATTCGTGACGAAAACGGCATCGCTGTTGATTTCGAAATCGAAGGTGACTTCCCTAAATATGGTAACGATGACGATCGTGTAGATAGCTTAGCAGCAAAAGTTGTTTCCACATTTATGAACAAGATTCGTAAACATCCTACATACCGTCAATCCGTTCCTACTATGAGCTTGTTAACAATTACTTCCAACGTAGTTTATGGTACTGCAACAGGTTCTACACCAGACGGCCGTAAAGCCGGTGAAGCATTCGCTCCTGGTGCTAATCCAATGCATGGTCGTGACACTCACGGTGCTATTTCTTCGTTGGCATCCGTAGCAAAAATGCCATGGCGTGATAGCTCCGATGGTATTTCCAATACCTTCTCTATCATTCCTGACGCATTAGGTAAATCTGGTGAAACATTTGTGTCCGTCAGCGATTTTGATATTGAGTTAGATCCATCTCAATTGCCTAACTCCAATACAAACTTCGCTTGTAGCGAACCGAATGTTACTATAGAGGAAGATAAATAACGTCTTCCATAGTATCTGTGTGCTTTCACCGGCACCGATACGAGTGTTAGTCTTGGTTGAAAGGAGGCAATACCCATGAGCAACCAACAACAAGTTGATAACTTGGTAGAGTTATTGGATGGCTACTCCCAAAAAGGCGGTCATCATTTGAACGTTAACGTGTTCACTCGTGAAACATTGTTAGACGCTCAAAAACATCCTGAGTTGTACCCTCAATTGACTGTTCGTGTATCTGGTTACGCAGTACACTTCAGCAAATTGACAAAACAACAACAGGACGAAGTTATTTCCCGTACATTCCATCAACAAATCTAATCGAGGTTTCCTATGACAGGACGTATTCATTCGGTTGAAACGATGGGTACGGTTGATGGTCCAGGCATGCGCATGGTGGTTTTTCTCCAAGGATGCCCCATGCGTTGTGCTTATTGCCACAATCCCGATACATGGAATGAAACTAGCGATGATGTTAAGTTCATGACTGTGGAGGAGTTGTGGGACCAGTACGAACGTAACCGCCAATTTTATACTAATGGTGGTATCACCATCACAGGTGGGGAAGCTCTAATGCAAATCGACTTTGTTACTGAGCTTTTCACATATTTCCGTGAAAGAAACGTCCATACCTGTTTAGATACAAGTGGAATTTGTTTTGATCCCCACCAAGAGGTGGCATACCGTAAATTACTCAGTGTCACTAGTCTCGTCATCCTAGATATTAAAGAAATCGATCCTGATAAACATCTGTGGTTAACAGGCAAACCGTTAGAGCCCATTCTCAGTTTTGCTAGATTGACGGCAGACGTGGGTGTTCCCATTTGGGTTCGTCACGTTGTGGTCCCTACAATTACAGATAATGCAGATCATCACTATCGTCTAGGCTTTTTCCTAGGATCTCTGAAAAATTTACAAGCCGTTGATTGCTTGCCATATCACGTTATGGGTACTGCTAAATATAAGGAGTTAGGTCTCACCTATCGCCTAGAGGGCATACCAGCCGCATCAAAAGATATAGCGGCTAAAGCGACAAGAACCGTGGTGGAAGGCATCAAGGCCTATCGACGCCATTGGTGGAGTCCCATCAAAACACAACATCAATCATAATCAAGTTTGAGGATAACTACCTCCCTTGATATATATACATATATATACCAAGACTTGATCTATGATAGCCCTAAAACAATAGAGCCGCCCCCACACAACCGGGGACGGCTCTTATTGTATTTATAGACTATTTTAATATCTATAATTGGTACACTATTTTCACTACTATCAGTGCAGTGTTCAATTTAATATTCTATTTGTTCTAATATCTATTTTATTTAGATACTACATTAATAGGTTCACCTTTAAAGAAGGCTTGTACATTGTCACGAATGATGCCTACTAAGCGTTGACGTGTTTCAAGCCCCTTCCACCCCATGTGCGGAGTAATGATAACATTATCTAATGTGTATAGAGGGCTATCCTCTGCTGGAGGTTCTACCTCTTGTACATCAAGACCTGCACCTGCAATGCGGTTAGCTGCTAATGCTTCACAAAGGTCGGCTTCATTAATGAGTGGACCACGGCCTGTATTGATGATAACTGCACTAGGTTTCATCTTAGCGATGGTTTCTTTATTAATAATGTACTTAGTTTGGTCATTCAATGGGCAATGCAATGTAATATAATCACTATTTGCTAGTAATTCATCAAGACTTACATAGCGAACACCATCACCATCAGCCTTTGGCGTACGTGTATGAATCAAAATATTCATACCAAGTGCTTTAGCTACTTTGATTACTTCCATACCAATATGACCAGCACCAACCACACCTAATGTTTTACCATTTACTTCTGTATGGCTCACTTGTAAATGCTTTGTGAAATTACTGCGATCACCTTTAGCAAGCATGCCGATTTGTTTTTGCATTGTAGATGCAAAATTGAGGATCATCATGATTACCGTATGCGCTACACGCTCTGTGCTATACGCTGGAATATTGCACACAGTAATACCTCGTTCCTTCGATGCATTAAGATCAATATTATTATAACCAGTACCTGCTTCTACAATGAGCTTTACTGTATCTGGGAATTGTGAAAGTAACTCAGCATTAACAGGGATCTCTTTTGTTACTACTACACGAGCCCCTTGGATACGCTCAATAAGCTCTTCATTTGTACTGTCGTCATAAACCTGTACATCATTAGATAATATGGAGAAATCTAATGCATGGTCATAATTCATTTTACCTGCGTTTACTACTACTACACGTTCGCTCATGAGAACCTCCTACATAGATGCTATATTATATATTTATTAACTCCAAACCTACAAGTAATCTAGCTATGTTCACGATGTTAGATGACTACAATTTTGTCTAAATCATTCATAACCAATCTATTAGCTAGAAAAAGCGTATATCATACCCTACTATAAATTATACTATTATTTATATAAATTTATACTATTAATATCACAGCTAACTATATTAATTAGTATACTTTCACGTTTATTGTATATAATATATGCAGAAAAGCTATAAAATTCAAAATAATACCAATATTTCTGTATAAAACTTTCACAAAAGTATTGTTTAATTCCCCAAAAGGTATAAAATTAAAGTAATGTTATATAGAATTGAGGAAGATCATGAGACCCACCTATTTGACCATAAATACAAGTCTCGTTCGCGAGAACTTGCGCAAAATTAAAGATAGTTTACCGGAATGGAGCACATCTACTGCTGTTATCAAGGCCAATGGCTATGGTCACGGCAGCGTTATGATGGGCCGCATTGCCGTAGAGGAAGGTTATGAATCCTTAGCAGTTGCCATCCCAGAGGAGTCTGTACCTCTTCGCAATGCAGGTATTATGGTACCAATCTACCTACTAGGTCTCACACGACCACAATCATTTGAGCTTGTAGCAGATACAAATTCCATCCCTGCCGTATGCGAATCTACCGATTTAGAAGCGCTCGATAAAGTAGCGGAAAATCACGACATGATTATTCGCGTTGCTGTCGCTGTCGATACAGGCATGCATCGTATCGGTATCAAACCAGAGGATGCTGTGGAGTTTATTAAACGCGTTGAATCCTATGAAAATCTTGAAGTAGACGGTTTCTTTTCTCATATGAGTAACGCCGATGCAGCCGATCAAAGTCACGCTCATGGGCAGGCACAAAAATTCCATAAAATGGTAGACGAAATCCGTGCTTTTAGACCTGATGCGGACTATCGATTCTCCCTTGCCAATAGTGCTGGGTTATTATCCGTAAAAGATAGCTTGTTCACCGATGCACGTCCTGGCATTATTCAATATGGTATTATGCCATCCCTTGATGTACCAAATCGATTGGGTTTAAAACCAGTTCTCTCCTTCCACAGCGAAGTAGTACATGTACAACATCTGGAAGCCGGCGAAGGTATTGGCTATGGATCTACCTATGTAACACCTGAACCAATGACAATTGCTACCATCCCTGTGGGATATGCAGATGGATATCCTCGTAGCCTATCTAATCGCGGTACAGTCCTTATTCATGGTACACGTTGTCCTGTAGTAGGCCGCATCTGTATGGACCAATTTATGGTGGCCGTGCCTGATACAATTACTGTACAACCTGGTGATAAGGTTGTGCTCTTAGGATCTCAAGGCCATGAAAGCATCTCTGCCCTAGAGATTGCCGCCCTTGCGTCTACGATTCCATATGAAATCTTCTGTGGTTTCTCTGAACGCGTACCTCGACAATATATTTAAAACAATCATTTTAGACCTCATAGAGATTTAGATACATACAAAATGAGCAGATATATTTATATCTGCTCATTTATATTTCTAGAAAGTTTCAAGGCCTATATTTACTATTTCATATAAGAAATTTTTCAACGAAAAAAGCCCGTAATACGTGCAGCGGTCTACATGTATTACGGGCTTTTCTGCTCCCCTATACCTAGCGTACTGTAAAGCAGTTACGTTCTTATTGTGAGAGAGAGTATTATATACCAAGTATATAATCTTATGATTGGGAGGGAACCACAATGCATAAGGGGCCCCCTGAACGACAGACGGCATAGGAGAGAGTCAATGTTTGTCTATCCAATCCAGAGGGCTGCGTGTGTAATTGTTTATTGTGTGTGTAAGTGTATTGTGTATGTGTGTAAGTATGTGTGTATAGTATGTGTGTTTAGTGTTCGTGTATTAAAGGGGTTTGCTTTACAGTCGCATAGGGTATGGATTAGCTTATTTGACTGCCATACCTGTTTTAGCATCCAATACGATGGATACAGGTTTATTTTGTGCATCATGGAACTCTACAGTATAAATAGGTTTACCGTTTTGGTTTGCTACAGACCAAGAGTTAATACCAGTTGCTACATTGCCAGTTTGTGCGAAGGCTGCATTGATCGCCACATGTGGAGGTAACACAGTACCAGCATCGATAGCACTAGCTTCCATAGATGCATCATATGCTTTAGGAGTACCTTCAGTTACATTACCAGATGCCACATCTAGAGTCATGGAATGGGCACCACTAGTATTGAAACCGTCTACTTCATAGATAGCAGTTTTATCAGCAGCTTTGAAGGATACATTCGTAATCTTAGAGTCGCCATATTTATTTTCAAATTGGTCGATTAAATAATTTGCACCAATTACGAAAATACTATTTTGATCGACTACGCCTGCTTGCTTACTTGTTGTGCTAGGTTGTGATTTTCCACTTTTAGAGTTTTTTTTTCCTCTTTAGTAGTTTCTTTTTTGTCAGCTTTTTTATCTGCTTTTACTTCTTTAGTTTCTTTTACAGCTTTATCAGCTTTAACTGCTTTGTCAGCTTTTACTTTAGGCGCTTTGTGTGCTTGCGCTTTTTTAGTATTTTTTTCTTCTTTATTAGCTTCTACTTTTTTATCTGCTGCACGCACTACTTTAGCTTCGCTAGGAGCTTTTGCTACAGCTGCAGTTTCAATTGTAGGAGTTGCTGCTGCAGGATTAGCTGCTGCTGGAACTACAGTGCCTTGAGCAACTGGAGCTTTTACGTCTTGAGTTGCTGTTGGAACTGGTGTAGTATCTTGAGCTGCTGGTGCAACTGGAGCCACTTCAGCTTTAGCCGCTGTTGGTACCACTTTAACTGCTGGAGTTACTTCTACTTTAGCTGTTGCAGGAGCTACTTCTGTTTTAGCTGCTTCTACTTTAGCTGCTTCTACTTTAGCTGCTGGAGTTACTTGAATTGTAGGAACTGCTTGATTAGCAGCTGGTTGTGCTACAGGAGCTGCAGTAGCTGCTACCTCTTGAGTTACAGGAACTGGTGTTGCTTGTTCAGCCGCTGTTACTGCTACAGTAGCACCAAATACACCAGCTACTGCTAAAGCAATACTGCTTTTCAAAATAGATTTTTTCATAATATCCTCCTTGATAATCCATATATATGCAAAATTCCGCATATATATTTTTAACCAACTCGGTGTTATCGTTATAGTTCCAAAACATATATCTAGCGTGGACTGTAGATATATAGTCTGGAACTTCCCGATATATTTGAGTTCTGTCTTTTGACTGGACACATATTATCCATAATCTATGAAATAAAAATGTAGAATCCATCAGTCTAGCTTATTTTGGCGTGAGTCTAAAATGAATTTATATGTAATTTAAATGAAATTCTATAGTATTCGATTTACAATTAAGTATTATATGAACCAAATCTAAAAAGCTATATATCCCATGTATAAAGGAACCACGGCCTCTCATTGTACTTCTCATAATCTAAACAACCCATTTCATGAGCAAACTTTCACAAAAAAAGCTCCTTAAAACTATCATTTACTACAAAAAAGACAGTTTTAAGGAGTTTAATTGTTATATTTAAAATAATAAGCCCTTAACTATTAAGTTGTATTTACTAATTATAGAAAGGTTTAATCATCAAATTTAACAGATAATAAAGTACCATTCATAGCATCAATTCGTACATCTACCTCTTTGTCACCTTCTGTACCGAAGCTAACTTTGTATACTATTTTACCTTTATCATGCTGTACAGACCACCCATTAAGGCTTGTCGCTTTGCCTTGTGTTTGAGCATAGGCAAAATTAACTACTGCTGCTGGCGGTAAGATTTCACGAGGATCAAAGGATTTTTTCTTTAACGATTTATGGAAGTCGCCTTCACGTTTTTCAAAGATTTGATTTGTGGCATAAATATAAGTAAGCTCATACTTGCCACTTTCATCAAAACCTTCTACATCATATCTAATTTGACCACCATCCGCATCAAAGGCAATTTCAGTGATAGCTGCATTGGGATGATTTTGAATAAATGCATTCAATAAACCATTGGCACCTACAATCGCTGCATGGTTTCCATCAACAACGGCAACAGTTGGTTCTACCGCTACTAAATGGGCTGCACTTGCATTTGGCATACCAAACACTGCTGCCAAGGCCAATACAAGGCTACCTTTTACAAATAAGGATTTCATAGGCTCCTCCATCTCTCAAACAGGACCATAGTGTGTATATATACAATTATACACTAAATCGATACGATTTATTAATCTTTATTTATAATATTAATGCATAGACAACTCCCCTATGATACAATGCACGTAGAATATTTTTTACTACAAGTGAGACGATTATGATTTCATTATATCCTACCATATATCACACATTTCAATGCAAAGCAGATCGATGTGAAAATACATGTTGTCAACTTTGGACCATCGATATCGACGAGACTATTGCTGAACGCTATCACACCATGACAGGCCCTCTTGGTGAAAGCTTACGCCAAGCTATCACTGTCGATGATGAGGGCAGCCATTTCGTATTTTCTAAGGAACAACCAATGTGTCCATTGCTCAACGAACAAGGACTATGTAAGGTTGTGCTCGAACTCGGAGAAGAAGGCTTATGCGATACGTGCCATATGCACCCGCGTTTTTATAAATATATTGAAGATCTCGAACTATGTGGGGTTGGTCTATCCTGCGAAGCATCGGTTGAACTACTCGCAGAGGATACTCAATCTGATCAGGTAATCTTTACCATTGAAGACGATGATAGCGAGTTTAGTCCTGACGAGCGTTTAACTATTCAGAATATATTTGAACTATTAGCCCTTGATATAGATTCATCATACTTTCAATACAGCCCAAATCCTGATGTACAGTATTATGCGAAACTGTTAGATTTATACGGTACAACAGAGCCTATCGATGAAGAATGGACTGTACAAATTAATACATTATCTCATGACATAGAAAAACTTATTACCGCTGTACAAAGCTATATAGCAAATCACGATATGGGGCTATTCAACAAGGTGTTCCAATACATCTTATATCGTCAAATCGATATGCTAGCAGACTATTCTTTGGAATCTATCCTCTCCTACGCAAGAGATGGTGTAGAATACATACTAATCACAAGTGCTATAGAGGGTTCACCGCTTAAACAAGTCGCAAGATGGTCCCAACAAATCGAATACGATGAAGACAATGTAGAACTACTATTACAACATTATGATTCTCTTCAATAATGATAAACTACTTTTACTAAAATTTCATTCAAAGCAATAAAAACCTCCTAGTATAAAACTAGGAGGTTTTATGTATTTACGCAAAGAGTATGCGCATAATCCAGTTATATAAAAGGTTAATAATATATAGAACTATATATACAGCGCCTACAGTGATAGGCTCTACTTTCATAATCCGAGATAAAAGCATGACGGCTACGTAGATAACGGCACCAACATAGGCTAATGCTAAGGGAACTAATAGAATCATTAAAAATGGCGTAATATAAATGCAAATAATAGATACCAAAATTAATGATAGCCCAAGTGCGCCTGTATAGCCCTCCACATAGGCAGTACCCATTAATACTTGCTTAAAATCAAACTCACGTTCTAAAAGAACGCTCAGTAATTTCCAAAGTATGAAGCTACCTACAAACCAATAGATTCCAAGGCCTAAAATCTCTCTCAATATAGAAAATATGCCATATACAGCCGGTATAAAGCCAAATAAAAAACCTCCAAAGGTCATGGCTAGCGGTAATAATACAATACCTAAGGCAAAGCCTAAAATATGAGTGGCACACCAACCGGCAAGGCCAGCTTTAATACCCTTTTCAAGGGTACCAAACCAGAAGATTTCATCGATTCCCTTCTTCGGTGAACGCACCAGCAGGGATATTTCTCGTAAAAATGTCGTATCCATAACTAACTCCGCTCTCAACTATACTATAAAATTAATTATATCATAAATTTCCAAATTTAAATTATGTATAATTAATTTTAATATAAATTAAAACAAAGAAATACCGCAAGACTTTCATCTTGCGGTTATACTACATTACAGTCTTATATTATTTAACTAGGGTATGTACAAATCGGATCCATTGAGGCAATACTGATACGGATAGCAACGCCACAATAAACATAATAATATATGTTTTTACGATACCTAGTTCCACATAGCGGCGCATGAGCTGGGCCCCAATAAAGACAGCATAATACTGACTAAACATGGTTACAAGATAGGCCATATCCCCTACATATTTCGGCATAGATAGATAAAATAATATGAGCCCCACTATATGGATCAACACTAATACTACGGTACGCAGTGCATTCGTATAAGCTAAGCCATAGATATAGTTACGCATTACGCCTCTATAGGTACCAGTGCCACCTAGTAACACTAGTAATCGCCATATAACAAAGCCACCTATGATAATTTGAAAAATTAAAAAGGATACATTTGCCAAAGCACTAACTAGATCAAAATGTGTGAGCCCAGTCATGCGTTTTATGCCTAATAAGGGCGACACAGCTTTCACTATGAACGGCAAAGCATAAGTCATCACATATAATACAATTATAGATATTACAAGATTTAGTATAGCTCGGGCATACGATCCATTCTTAATAATATTTTGAAAGGATCGATCACTCAACTTTGTAAATAAATGTAATATATCTTTATACCAAGCCATAATACTCCTTATATATTATCGAGTTAATGTATATAGCACTTCACATAATAGTGATACTAAAACAGCGATTAACATAATGCTGAGCCCTTCATAAGTACTGCCATTAATACACGCTCCGGCTATGCGTCCCATAGTCTGTAATAGCAATACAGTACTAAGAATGCATAAAACAATCATGCAAAAGCCAATAATGGCTTGCAACAAAATCGGTATGGATGTAAGAATCAACATAATACCCGCCGTAAGCGTAATCATAGCTACTACTAATTGAGCAAAGGCCATCATATGTAATACACCGGTAACTACACCGCGAATGTAGAACTTACGCTTTTGCAACATTGCGTAACTTATCAAGATACCGGACATAAGCACCGCTTTTAAAATCACCCACGTAAAGCGACCTACATTCCAAAACTCACGAGGTTTACTTAACTGCTCAAAAAAGACTTGTATTTCATGCTGCCCCATGGGAAGCGAAAACAATTGCCACTTTACCAAAAGCGATGAATTACGTATAAATGCTCGTATAGCATCTAAATAGACGCTTTCACCAACGATGGTAAATTGATAACATATGAGAGCCAATACCAGCATCCATATAAGCTGTCCATACGTAACATCATAGTGGTACATCCGTGGATGCTTTTCTTCAATGGGGTTTAATAAGCGATAAACGAACTCTACTAAACCTCCCATCATGCCTCTCACCACCTTTTACACAATAAGAATAAGCACCATTCTATATAGAATGATGCAGCACACAACACAACGATTACGAATTTATAACAATTATTTTATTTTTAATTCATACTCTGTTCATCATTATAGCACAAAAGCAAGGTATATTCATACCTTGCTTTCATATTTTTCATACTATGTAATTATCTAGATGTAGCAAGCATAACCATGCCAACCAATATGCCAATAAGTACTACTGGAATTAGAGATGCCAAAAGCCCAATACCAAATGTTGCGAGTCGTCCCTTTTCGATTTGACGTGCCATAAGTGTTAAGCTCAACCAGAAATACCAAATGTATAAGAAAATTTGCAAAATAATATAGGTAATATTAATGATATGCAAAATAATCTGAGGTGCGTAAATATCTAAGCTTAACCCTTGAATGATAAGAATCAAGATCACTTGAATAATCGATAAAACAAGGGATATGAACATAGAATATGCACTTTGATACCAACAAATTTTTAGTATAGACTCATAATTAGTATGAGCACCAAATTTATTAGCCACTGAACTAAAGAGCACTGAATAAATGGCTAATACAGCAAATGCACTTAATGCATAAAAGACTAGTGCAAAAAATCCTGCCCCAGCCATAACTCCCAACGCAGCTCCTAGCTGTAAAGGTGAAACACCTAGGGAATAAGACATGACCGCTTGTATAATCCAACTCACAAGCATACTAATAGCAAGCATCCCCATGGCACATGCAAAGCCTCGTTGAGTTGTACCAAATTCAACAATCTCTGGAATGCCACGTTTAAATGGAGCTCTAATCAAAGCCCAAAGATCTAAATACCATTTTCGTTCCATATGTTCCCCTCCAAAACATCAAAAGCACATATATTTCTATCATTGTATCATAATACACTTTTAAATTAAATATAAATTTATTGTAAATTATCCAAATAAATATAGTAATAAAAAAGTTGATAGACACCTAATAGCATCTATCAACATTCCTATTACATATATATTTAAATGGACATAGACAAAATAATGCCACCTATGCCAAAGACAAAGGATACTATATAAAATGCAATACCTGTTATCCAAGGGCTCATACTAAATTGCTTAGACATTAATTGTGCCATGATAAAGACATTAATGAGTTCTATGGTGCTTAATCCCCCCGACCCACCTCGAATTTGTAGGTTTAATAAGAGATAAATAGGTGCAGCAAAAAGCACAAAAATTAAATGGATCCAACCAGCAATACAAGTATTCAAAAGTAAGTCTGCTACTAGTTGCTTATATGTAACCTGCCCCTTAAAGACCTTAAAAATACCATATAAAATACCAGAAGATGCGAGAACAAATGCTACAATTCCAAGTACATATCCAACGATAGGCACTAACTCAATCTCTACGGGGCTTATAATCTCCCAAATAAATGTTTTAAAAAATGGGCTTTTGGAGAAAATTAGCGATAATATATGTAACCCAAAGTCAGTTATGATTGCTGATATAACAGCTAATAATAACATATTCTTAATAGTGATCAAATGCATCCATTTTTCTATATATGGGCCAAATAAACCATTCATAATTCTGTACCTTATAAATCTTCACTTTTAAATAATTGATATCCTTCAAAATAATAACTATGGTCAAGGCCTTTCATAAATAGTTCTCGATTATTGATATCACTTGTAAGGGCTTTAGCAAGAATAGCTTTTATTTCTAAGTCATTTACTGGACTTCGTTCCATAGCAGACAAATATTGCTCTTTATCCACCTGACTCCAATCGATGGTCTTTTGTAGTTCTGTACACAACATATGATCAAGCCATAATCGCATGCTACGCCCATTACCTTCTCTAAAAGGATGAGCGACATTCATTTCAACATACTTTTCTACAATTTCATCAAAAGTAGATTGCGGCATATCTTCAATGGTTCTAACTGCTTCAGCAAGATACATGACAGGAACAAAGCGGAAATTGCCTTTAGCAATATTCACACTTCGTAATGCACCAGCAAAATCATATATATCTTGGAATAATATAGTATGGATTCTTTGCAAGGTAGTCCACGTACCACTAGGCATATCATTAAGTAAGTTTTCTTCAAACAGTGTTGTTGCTGCTTTTTTACTAATTCGTTCTTCTTCTCTAGCCAATGTTGGGGAATCGGTAATCCCCAATCTATTAGTGATAACCATGTTGGACCTCCTTTTAATTTATTTTCATTATATATATTATACTATAGGCCCCAAAATTATAGATATTACAACTTTAAATCTTGCGAACGATAAGTAGAACAAAAAAAGCAGCCTTATAAGGGCTGCTTTTTTGTTCATCTTATTGTAAAGATGCTGCAATTTTTGTAAGGTTTTCATCCATACGTTCTAAGTATGTTTTATTATCTTCGTTGCTTTCGATTGTGTAAATAGTTTCTACCTTAGCACCAACTTCGCTTGCCAAAGTTTTAGATACTTCTGGACTAGCCATTTCTTCTGCAAAGATAGTAGTAATATTGTTTTCTTTACAGTATTTGATGAGTTCAGCCAATTGAGCTGCGTTTGGTTCGCCTTCGGCAAATACATCTTCTACACTATTTTGTTCTAACCCAAAGTCACGGCATAAGTACGCAAATGCTGCATGACCAGTAACGAAGTTTTTATGAGGAGCTTTAGCGAATTGATCTTCATATTTTTTGATCATTGCATCTAATTTAGCAACATATTCATTATAATTCTTTTCATAGTAATCTTTGTTTGCTGGGTCAGCTTTTACGAAAGCGTCTTTAATATTTTTTACTTCGATTTTTGCATTTTTCAAAGATAACCATGCGTGAGGATCTTCTGCACCATGTTCTTTAATTTCTTCAGGATCAGTATTTTTGATAGCTTCTACGCCATCTGTAGCAACAACAGTGATGAGTTTGCTATTTTTAGCCGCATCAATCGCTTGTTGTGCCCAAGGTTCCATACCAAAACCGTTGTACACGAATACTTGAGCTGTTGCCAATTGTTTCATATTTTCAGGTTTCAACTCGAAATCATGTGGCTCTACGCCATCTGGAATAATGGTAGATACCTCTACCTTGTCACCACCAATAGCTTTTGCGAATTCAGCCATGGCATTAAAACTTGTTACCACTTGGATCTTCTTACCTGCTTGTTCCTTTGGTGCATCATTGCCACAGCCTGCAAATAAGGCAGCCATCATGATCCCTATCATTAACAAAACCAGCTTCTTGACCATCGTAGTCCTCCTTTGTGAAATCCTGATCGCTATGCTTTCATAGAATAGTAACCATTCTTTAGTTGCAGTTGCGACTCAGTTGCATTTGTAATATAGTTATAGTATAAACTTACTCAAGATTTTGTCAATTAGAAAAGTGGTTTTTATATGTTATCCATAGAACATCTTTATTTTTCCTACCAAGGTCAGCCACCTTATGTGTTGAATGACCTTAACTTACATATTCACAGTGGTGATTATATATCCATTGTTGGGGATAATGGGTGTGGTAAAAGCACCTTGCTACGCCTCATTTTAGGATTCCTTACACCTGTAAAAGGCTCTATCAAACGAGATACGAACAACATTCGCTACGTGTCTCAGAAGAATGATTTTTCTCATGCAGGCTTCCCTATTACGGTAAAAGAAATCCTCGATTCCTACCGTAAATTACTAAAGATTAAAGATAAGCATGAAGTAGATCGCGTATTAGAGCTTACCAATATGACGGCGTTCAAAGACCGTTTAATCAGTAAACTGTCAGGTGGTCAAGCGCAACGCGTATCTATCGCGCGTGCCCTCATCGGCAGCCCTGACCTCATCATACTCGATGAACCATCTACTGGTATCGACCGGAAAAGCCAAGAAGGCATCTACGCCCTTTTGCGCGAGTTAAACCAAGTACACCACATTACAATTATCTCCGTAGAACATAACCTTGAAATGGCCCTAGCCAATTCAACTAATATCTACCACATCGCAAATGGCCAAGGTCACCTTTGCTCTCCTGAACAATACGCTAGTGAAATCATGCACAGCACAGGGCGCAATCCTATGGATCACGAAAATTGTGCTTGCTTTACAGATGTAACACCTCAGGCTCAGGCTCAGGCTCAGGCTCAGGCTCAGGCTCAGGCTCAGGCTCAGGCTCAGGCCGATGATACTACAACTAAGGAGGTGCACCATGTTTAATTATGATTTCATGCAAAATGCCTTCTTCGTAGCCATCTGCATTTCTCTACTCTGTCCATGCATCGGTATTTTCATGGTTCTACGCCGTTCTAGTATGATTGGCGATACCATGAGCCATGCATCGCTAGCAGGTATTACATTAGGCTTATTAACAAATACCAATCCTATCTTAGGAGCATTCATCTTTACCGCTATCTGCGGTGCCCTCATCGAGTTCTTGCGAAAATACTTCTCCCACCATCTCGATTTGATCCTAACCATCATCTTGTCACTTAGTATTGGTACCGCTATTACCCTTATTAGTTCAGGCAAGTTGAAAGCTAATGCTAATGTGTTCTTCTTCGGTAGCATCTTAACCGTAAACACTACAGATATGATTAGCATTGCAGCCCTAACAATTCTATCTGTTTTAACCTTATATTTCTTATATAACTCACTCCTCTACATCGCCTATGATGAAGAGGCCGCGCGCGTAGCAGGTGTTAAGGTTGATTTTATCAATTATATCTTTGCTATCTTGATGGCTGCTGCCGTATCCATTTCTATTAAAATCGTCGGCGTTCTCGTATTAAGTGCCATGATTGCCTTACCTGTAGCATCGGCATTACAACTAGAAAAAGGTTTTAGAACTACATTACTCTGTTCTATTGGATTTAGTTTGCTAGCCATGGTCATCGGCCTATTCGGATCCTATTATCTCAACGTAGCTCCAGGTGGTTTTGTATCTCTTACATCCGTTGCAATACTACTCGTAGTATTAGTTATCAAAAATATCCGAATCATCCTACGCCGTATGCAGTTTAGTAAATAAATAGAGATACTCATCAATATATAGATAGCTATTCTATTAGCAAAATAAGATAGCTATTCTGTGCAAAATAAATTATCTACTTATACTTGTGTAATATGTTTAGTATTAAAACAGAATCAAAGAGCGTTATGAATACAACAAATTGGCCTGAAGGCATAAAAAAGACCAAACAGCGCGAAGCCATTTGGTCAGTATTAACAACTATAGATAAACCGATTACTGCTATGGAAATCGCAGAGAGATTAGGCGATGGTAGCACCACATGGATGTCTACCATCTACCGTACACTTGAACTATTAGAAACAAAAGATATCGTTACCCGTACAACACTCATGGGTAGCGATATGGCCTATTATGAGATTACCCCTCATACGCATCGTCACTATGCAGTATGTACTAAATGTGGGGCCATGATTCCGCTCCACACCTGTCCCGTTGTAGAAATGCCACAGGAACTAACAGATGCAGGCTTCACGGTGACAGAACATCATCTAGAAATTGCGGGGATCTGTAAAAACTGCAAGAATAAAGGCTAATAAAAATCTATAAGTAAATGCAAGAAAAAGGACGTAACTGTAAGAGTTACGTCCTTTTGTAATTTTATGATGTTTCGTATTAGCTTTATTTAACTTTCACCTATTACAACATCAATGGCGCTACTACGAAGCCAAGTGCTACTGAAATCGCGATGGCAAGTACACCAGGGATGAAGAACGGATGGTTAAATACAAGCTTACCGATTCGTGTTGAGCCGGTATCGTCCATTTGTACAGCCCCCAAAAGTGTTGGGTATGTAGGCAATACGAAGAGTGCAGATACGGCTGCGAAGGAAGCGATAATAATGTATACGGATCCTGGGTTCTCTGGCGTAATGCCGAGAGCTAGAATTACAGCTGGTACCAATGCTTGTGTAGTCGCCGCTTGGCTATACAACAATGTACTAGCAAAGAAGAATGCTACAGCTAATAGGAATGGATATGCTGTTACCAAGCTAGATGCAAGAGCTTTAATTTCAGGAATATGACCTTTTACAAAAGTATCGCCCAACCATGCTACGCCTAGTACGCAGACACATGCGGATAAACCGGATTTAAATGTGCTTGTATTAACAAGTTGTGCTGTATCAATTTTACAGAAGAATGTAATAGCCGCTGCAATTACCATCATGAAACCAACGATGGCATCATTTCGACCAAAAATAACAGGTTTAATAAGACCAATGTTCTTGGAGATGGCAGTTGCATAGAATACGATACAAATAATACCAATCAAGAAAATCAATACAGAAGTTTTCGCACCTGGTTTCAAGTGGAAATCAGCACTCTTTTCACGAGGTGGAGCCACATGACCTGCTGCCAGACGTTCTTGGTAAACTGGATCGGAAGACAAATCATTATTCGCGAAGGTAGACATGATAAATGCCGTAATCATAACCGCTACGAATGTAGTAGAAATGCAGATGGCAAGCAATGTTGGATAGTTAACCCCATATGGTTCAAGGAAACCACTCATAGCAACAACTGCTGCGGATACTGGGCTCGCTGTAATACCAATTTGGCTTGCTACAACGGCAATGGATAATGGTACAGATGGCTTAATATTTTCACTTTTTGCCACCTCTACAATTACAGGAATCATAGAAAATGCTGTATGACCTGTACCAGCCAATAGCGTTAAGAAATACGTAACTGTTGGTGCTAAGTAGTTGATATGCTTAGGATTTTTACGCAAAATACCTTCTGCAATACGCACCAAATAATCGAGACCGCCAGCGAGTTGTAAAGCACAAATAGCAGCGATAGCAGACATGATGATGAGGATTACATCCCAAGGAATCTGCCCTGGGAACATCCCCATGCCGAGGCTTAACAACACTACACCAAGGCCGCCAGCGTAACCGATGCCCATACCACCTAGACGAACGCCGAGGAAGATGGCACCAAATAAAATAATAACTTGCATAATTACATAAATGTCCATACGATGACCTCCTTTATACGTATATAGTATCATAGATATGCAAAAATATCATCGAATTTTCACAATGTATAGTCTATAGTTTAAAGACTTACCGAAACATTATACGCTAAACATATAAAAAGCTATATATGCCGCCTACTCTAGAACCGTAGAATCATGACATATATAGCTTTTACGTTTACCTTAAATCTTTATAAAATACTTAGACGTAAATTGTTATAGAATTATTGGGCGTAAATCTTCGAGGATTCCCTCTTCTTCTGTAGCGCGTTGGATACTTTCACCAACAATGCGAACCATATCCTCTAATTGCTCCACAGTGGACGCCAATGGCGGCATGAGGATCACCACATCACCGATTGGACGGCAGATGAGGCCTTGTTCACGAGCAAGGATAGCCACCTTAGCACCTACCGCATCATTTGGACGATATGCTTCATGAGTAGCCACATCTTTTTCAAGTTCGATCCCTACGATGAGACCTCGTTGACGAACCTCTTTAACATGTTTCAAGTTTTCAATTGGCTTCAATGCATTGGTGAAAGCCTCAATTTTCTTAGGTAATCCTTCGATAACCTTTTCATCGCGGAATACTTTCAACGAAGCTAATGCAACGGCACAAGCCAAGGCATTACCTGTATAGGAGTGTCCATGGTAGAAGGTTTTCTTTTCTTCAAATGTGCCGAGGAAGGCATCGAATACACGTTGTGTAGTCAATGTGGCAGCGAGAGGCATATAACCGCCAGTAATCCCTTTAGACAAGGTCATAAAGTCTGGCGCCACACCTTCGTGTTCACAGGCAAAGAATTTACCAGTACGGCCAAAGCCTGTGGCTACTTCATCGACAATGAGGAATACATCATGTTTCGCGGTTAATTCACGAACCCGTTTCAAATAGCCATGAGGCATAACAAGCATGCCTGCTGCAGCTTGTACTAATGGTTCCATAACGAGAGCTGTGATTTCATCGCCCTCTTCGTTGAGGATGCGTTCTAATTCGGCCAAAGACTCTTCAAAGGCTTTTTCTCGATCAGCTACATCGCGATATACACCAGGGCTTGGCAATGTCAAAGGTTTGAATAATAAATTATGGAATACTTGGTGGAATAATTGAATACCACCTACAGATACGGTGCCTAATGTATCCCCGTGATAGCCTGCATTAAGGGCAATGAACTTAGTTTTCTTTGTTTGTCCTACAAGTTGGCGATATTGGTAGGCCATCTTGATAGCAACTTCAATAGCCGTACTGCCATCATCGGATAAGAATACTTTATTTAAGCCTTCTGGCGCGAGCTCTACCAATTCTTTACACAACTGTGCAGATGGCGGGCTTACAAGACCGAGCAATGTGCTATGAGCAATCTTATCCACTTGTTCCTTCAAGGCTTGGTTTAATACAGGATGATTGTGTCCATGAATATTAACCCATAAGGAGGACACGCCGTCATAATACTTTTTACCGTTCTCATCGATGAGGTATACCCCCTCACCACGTTCGATAACTACTGGTTCTTGTGCTAACCAATCTTGCATTTGTGTAAATGGATGCCATACAAACTCATGATCCCATTGTGCTGCTTGTGAAAGCTGTTTCTCTGCCATTTTGTCACCTCATACGTATAATTTTACAAACTATAATTCCCTATCCCTATAAAGCTCTACTACTATAACAATCTATTAATATAAATAATTAGGCTAGATTAAATTACAATATCTAACTACTATATGCCTAGTACTGTATTCCACACCTTCTTAGAGTCCACAAAGGACCGACCCCAACCAAGCTGAACCTTTTGGATATTCGGACCTTGGTACGGCGGTACAACAGCCAACACAGGAATACCTGTATATCGTTCCATGTCTTCCACATTTGTTTTCAACAAGAACGGATCCACTGCAGTCGTATCATTGACAATGATGGCTTTCACCTCAATACCATGCATCTTCGCGTATTCACAAGTTAAAATAGCGCGGTTAATGGAGCCCAACCGTCCATCAGCTACAACGATGGCTGGTAATTTAATATCTTTCATTAAATCCGTGAATGTTTTATCGCCGTAAAGAGGTGTTGTAATACCACCAGCGCCTTCTACAAAGGTTAGATCATAGCGTTTAACAACATCTAATGTATGAGCTACTACACCATCATAATCGATTTCTATACCAGATAACTCTGCTGCAAGACGGGGAGAAAAATCACCAGCGATAGCATATGGGTTAACCTCATGACGACGAGATTCAGGAATACCTGCGCAACGCATTAAATGCGTAGCATCCTTGCTTTCAAGGCCAACATTATAATTATCCTCATCCATCGTTACACATTCAGGAAAAGGTACCGCACTAGAGGACACTGGTTTAACCATACCAACCGCAAAACCATCATCTACAGCCATGGCCCCTAACAGCCCTGTCACAAACGTCTTGCCTACATCTGTATCTGTACCAATTATAGAAATACCTAACTGCTTCATACATGTCTCCTCTCAGCGATACTTAACGCCGCATAGGTTAACTAATTTATGTGAGTAAGTTTACAATCTAATTACAATATACAGCCAAACGGAATATATAGTCAACCTATTATTAGCGTTCAAGTTTACATTATTGTGACTCTATGGGGCCCATATGCATCTCTACATTTTAATTAAAAAGTAGTGTCCCTAACCTCCGTGCTCCATAGTAAACTAAGTCGCGCTTCGCTTAGGGACACTGCTTTTTATAACATTATCTCCGTACTAGTCCCATAGAGTCATAGACCGCCACTTTGAATACGCTAATAATAGGTTGGCTATTGGGGAAAAGAAAAAGAGTGATGACTTTAGTCCTCACTCTTTTTTACCTAAATGTAGTTATCTAATGGGCCCCAATTAATTTCTCTTTCCCCTCTTGATACGGCGAAATTACGCTAACGCGCTAATGGACATTCAGATTTGATGGGACTAATTCATATGTACAGTTGGAAAAAGGACGATAACTAACCGATTAGCGACTTAGCTCGCTTTGGAGCGTAGAGGTTAGTTATCGTCCTTTTTCACTTAAATGTACAAATCAACTTGGGCCCCATCAAATCTCGAATTATATTTCGAGATAGCGGAATTCGCCTGTATCAGGATCCATCATGCCACCATAGAATCCCATTCCTTTCGGGAATAGTGGATGATTACGTAAGAAGTTAACTGTATAGATTACATTATCTTCGGAGATATGGAATCGATCCATCCAATCAATAAGTCCTGGTTCGATCATGCGAATCGCATCTTCACTGATACCTTTTTCTTTCATGGACTCCATAAACGTTGTAGCAGAGAAATCAATCATGCCGCAGTTCTCATGGCCGATGACTAATACGTCTTCAATTTCCATACCATACGTAGCTACTAGCAAGCTTTGTACGATATTATCGATAGGTTGCGTTACACTATTACCGGCTGTTTTTATAACGATGATTTCACCACGGTTAAAACCTAATGCATCTTCTAGCATGCAGACTAAACGCGTATCCATACATGTGACAATACCTAGTTTTTTAGTAGGATGGCTTGTTAATCCTGCTTTTGGTAATTCTGGGTGGTTTTTCACATACTCTTTATTGGTTTCAATTATTTTTTTAATATCAATCATAAGGTACCTCATTTACATTTCTATCTATAAAATAGATTCTATTCATTATATACAATATATTCAATGAAAAACAAGAGATTTTCATCACATATAAATATTTATTATAACCTATATTCTTCATGAGAAATCCACAAAATCGTATTAATTCTATATTTATAATTAATATTCATTTATTATACTCTTCATTCTTATATATTTACAAAAATGAATATACTGTATATTTCTTACATTACTAGTAGATTATAATTCCCCCAATATGGTACTATTAATACTATAGAAGAGAAACGCCACATGATACCACATATGACGTGAACTGTATGTACAGTAAGGAGGTTTTTATTATGGGTATCAATCAAAAAACATTGCCAGGCATTCTGCTCTGTGCAGTCCTCGCTATTCCTTGTTGGCTATTAGGCCTGGAATTTCACCTTATTGGTAGTCCAATCTTTGCCATTATCTTAGGTATAATTATTGGCTCTATATTCACATCTTGGAAACGCGAAAAAACTGGTGCCGGCATTGGATTTACATCCAAAAAGATTTTACAATGGGCCGTTATTTTATTGGGCTTTGGCTTAAATATTACACAGATTTTACATGTAGGTTGGATTTCATTACCTGTCATCATTTCAACTATCGCTACATCCTTAATCGTGTCCTATGTTATCTATCGACTCACTCATATCGACTCTAATACAGCCGTACTTATCGGCGTAGGTTCCTCCATTTGTGGTGGTTCTGCTATCGCTGCAGCTGCACCAGTCATCAAGGCAGAGGATCAAGATATTGCCCAAGCAATCTCCGTTGTATTCTTCTTCAATGTAGTAGCAGCTTTTGTATTCCCTCCATTTGGTGATGCTATTGGTCTTTCCAATATGGGCTTTGGTCTATTTGCTGGTACCGCCGTAAACGATACATCCTCGGTAACAGCTACAGCTGCCGTATGGGATAGTATGAAAGGTACTGGTACACAAGTACTAGAATATGCGACAATCGTTAAATTAACACGTACCCTTGCAATTATTCCTATTTGTTTAGGTTTAGCAAGTTACCAAGTATATAAAGCAAAACAAAGTGCTGCTCAAGCTGATGGTAGCAGTGTTAGCATCGCTAAAATCTTCCCTAAATTTGTTTTATACTTTGTGATTTGTTCTCTTATTACAACAGTATTATCCTATGCGAATGTAGATATTCAATTCTTGAGTGTATTCAAAACTATTTCCAAATACTTTATTACAATGGCCATGGTTGCTATCGGACTTAATACTAATATCGTAAAATTGATAAAATCCGGTGGTTCTGCCCTTGCATTGGGTGCTTGTTGCTGGATTGCCATCACAGCAGTCAGCCTAGCTACACAACATATGATTGGTTTATGGTAAGAAATATACATACCTATTTTAATATGATATAATTGTATATAGTTAGAATAGTAATAACCCCTCCAGTAATGGAGGGGTTTCGTGCTACTATTCACCTTATTAGTACTTTATCATACTATAGTTAGGAGGGTTAACATGTACTTCTTACAAGGACTTCTTGTCGGTCTCGCAACATTTGCCCCTGTTGGCATGCAAAACCTCTTCATCATCAACACAGCATTGGTACAACCTATACGTCGTATCATATTGACCCTTATCATATTGGCACTATTTGATATGAGCCTCAGTACGGCAGCCTTCTTTGGTATCGGCGCCATTCTTGAAATGTGGCCGCTTACAAAGCTTATCGTACTCCTTTTTGGGGGCCTACTGATTGTGTACATGGGCTTTAATATATTCAGAACTGAACCAGATATGCACAATGTAAATACGAATATTCCAATTCGTAAAATTATCCTATCCGCTATTGCTGTATCCTGGGGGAATCCTCAAGCCGTTCTTGATGCAACTATGATGCTCGGCGCCTTTCAAGCTAATATACCTGAAGAAGGTATTTATTATTTCTTTGGAGGCTTCCTAGCTATGACCCCAATGTGGTTTGGAGCCTTGGCTGCCACCATGCATTTATTAGCTAAAAAAATAAAAATCACCCATATGGCGTGGATCAATCGCTTCTGTGGTGCAGTACTCGTCATTTATGGCATAAAATTATTCATCGATGGAGTCACAATGTTCTTAGAATATTTTAATTAAAATAACTTTAATACCGCAATCTATAGACAGTAAAGCCGTTAGCATATGCTAACGGCTTTTATATTGTAATTGTTTATTTGTTATATGACGATTAAATTTATTTTCCATAATCCGTCTTTGATACGTTAAAACTCTGCTAAAACTTGTTTAAACATTTCTCTAAAGGCTTCTACATAGGTGTTATTTTGATTTTGTTGCGATACAAAGTAGTAATTGCGCTCCATCGATTTACCATGGTTAGTTAATACCTTGCGCTCAATACCTGGCATGGAGTCGGTTAAATATTTAAAACGATCAAGCAGCAATAGTCCTTGTTGACCTGCTACTAAATAGCGCGCCTCCTCTAATGTACGAGCATATGCAAAGGCACCGGCATAACCAATGGCCTTACGATAATGTTCTTCCTCAGCTAGCGTATACTTACCGCGACAAACTAAGATAAGTGGTAAGTCATCAATAGTTTTAATTTCGACGCTACCTTCCTTTGTATAACCTTGTGGCACCTCAATTATGGTGATCGCCTTATCAATCAAAAAACTTTCATAATCATCAGATAAAATCTGCCACTGATCATTAAATATTACATCCACACGACGATCATCTAACATGCCATATAGTTCCTCATGGCTGCCACTATACATGCGGATATCTAGGTTTTTATAGCGTTTAGCCATGCGAATGACCGTTTGCTGCATAGCCATCCCACTATAGCGATTTAAATAGCCAATTCGTAAGCTAACACGTGCATCTGTACCAATGCGGGTTGTTTCTACCTTAATAGCGTGAAAGCGTTCTAGTAATTTTTTACCAGATCGATATAAATATTGCCCCGCTGGTGTTAGGTGAAAGCTTCGTTTTTCTCGTACCATCAGCTCCACGCCTAAACTCGTTTCAAGGGCTTTAATTTGTTGTGAAATAGCAGATTGAGACACATACTGCTCTGTCGCAGCTTGAGTAAAACTATTATTATCAACTACACACACAAAATACTCTAATTGTTTCAACAACATAACGATACACTCTCATCTCTCTTATAATTAGTAGCCTTACTCTATCTACTAGCCCACTACACAACATACACCAACCCCTCTCATTGGTATTTGCTACTCACATAATATTTTTCTACAACTACAACTACAACTACAACTACAACTACAACTACAACTACAACTATTATATTTCATTGAAAGCATCTTCACTATGATGAACTGCTTTCACGAGACATAACTAAATTACGGTATACAAACCAAGACGCCACAAAGAATATCGCTGCCGTAGACCAGAACACAGCACCATATCCAAAGGCACGCGCAATAATACCACTAATAACAGGGCCTAATACATTACCCATCATGGCTACACTAGATACGGCGCCAAAGACAATGCCGCGTCGCTCAATAGGGACAGCCTTGGATATCAGCGTATTTGCAATTGGCGTAATAAAGCCCATAAAGAATCCGGCTATAGCACGGAATATGCCTAGTCCCCATATACTAGGCATTAAGTATTGCAAAATAAATAAGGAGCCCACTGCCCATGTAGCAGTAAAGATAATACGAGGCATGGTCAATCGTTGTGTTACCTTACCGATTGAAATGGATGCTAAGGCACTGAATACACCAGCACCGAAGATAATAATACCAACAATAGTCGCCACAAACTCGTCAGTCATATGCATATAGTGCTTAATATATAACGGTAAAATAGGACCTATACCTGTAATACCAAAATTACACAAGAATAGCATTCCTACAAGGAGACGTACACGAGGTATAGATAAAAAATATTTAATCAGCGAAATTTCTGATACACTTTCATCCACCTTATGTTTGAACTGTAAATTGGGCATTAAGAAATAAATCCCTAACATACAAATCCCAGTCAATACAGAAAATACCAAAAATGGTGCACGATAACCTAAGAAGTCGGCCACAAGGCCACCCATGAGCGGTCCAAAGACGAGGCCCATAACCATAGACGCTTGGTATAAGCCCATTGCCCAAGGCACTTTATTCTCAGGTGTTATAAGGACAATAATAGCTAATCCTATCGGCACATAACCACCCACAACACCTTGCAAAATACGTAGAATCAATAATTGCATTGGCGTCTGTGTAAAAGCACAAGCTCCAACAGTAATCATCAGAATAAACAAAATGAGCATCATTACCTTACGAGGGCCCCATTGATTTGCCTTACGAGACCAATAAGGTGCACTAAGTGCTACCATTAAAGGCGTAACCCCAGATACAATCCCTGCCCACATAGCCGCCTGTCCTTGATCATGAAGTCCCAGCTCAGCCAAAAACAAAGGAATAAACGAAACCACCCCTATAATGGTTATACCGCCACCAACCTGTATGGTACAGATTAGGTATATAATTCGTTTCCAAGAAGAATCCATAATGCCCTTCTTTCTTATTTGAGATTATCTAGAAAGGTAATATATACATATTAATAATGTCTAAAAATAAGCTAAAACATAATAAATGTTTATAATACTAATTTACCCTAACCCTCACAATAACAAACAGCATATACTTACACAAATCCGTAAAGTATATACGTATACTCCTATTGTATCGTAAAGAATAAAAAAAGACCATCTCTTCCATATATAAAGGGTAGAGATGGTCTCTTTTTAGTTCTATGATTATACGACTTTTATAAGAATAAAAGTACGTATACATCATTTATTTTTGTTTGAACATCCAATAGATGTAGTAAATAACAAGTGCATACGTCACTACATCAAATACAGGTAAGAATGGTACCATTTTAGACAAACGTCCAAAACCATGAACATGAATATTTGCTGCAATGATAGCAATAAGGTTCAAACGATGAATCCAGATTGCTTTTTTACGAGATACAGATTTTGCCATATTGCCTACCCAAGGCGTTAAGTACAATACGGCAAAGATAAGAGCAATAAACATGGCTCCAAGGGAGATATAACCGCCCCAGAATCCTAAGAAGGACTTCAATGCTTTCAAGAAGTATACATACCAATGTGCACATACAAGAACAACACTAACGATACCTACGATGCGATGAACTTCAAACATTTCTTTTGGATTATATCGTTTGATAAACCATTTTGGTTTTGTTGCAATATATGTTAATACAAGCCATGCAACATAAGGAATAAGACCTAAGTGAACCTTCCAGTTACCAAATGATCTACCTCCTGTTACATAACCATATTCTACCATTCCCATAAATATTAGGGATAAAACCGCAATCCATATTAAAATATGGTATTTACTCTTAAACTGTTTTTTTACTACTTCTGCCATATAAACCTCACTATTTCTTATACAAACTACCAGTATATATCTAGTTGGCCTAATGTAGCATGCTAACAATTTCAATCCACATAGCATTCTACTTAGAACTTAAAACTAATTAGTTATTAAATCCAGATCCATCCTAAAATTAGAACTAGAATTTGAAGTTGAGGTCTGCACGGTAGAAATCATTTACACGGTTACCATCTTGTGTTTTCGCATGGAAGCCATAGTATGCATTAATACCAATATTTTTCTCTGGTGCGTAAGATGCACCTAATTGCCATGCTTTATAACCTTCATACCGTGTTTTCTTTAATAAGTCATTAGATTCATATTTTTGCGTTTTAAATACAGGTGCATTTTTAGCCTGATCAAAGTAATCTAAGCGGATAACCCAAGAGTTTTTCTTGTTAATTTTATAATCGCCCCATTTAACACCTACGTTCCAAACATCGGAATCACTCAAACCAGATGCTTTTACCCACTCGCCATCAATACCGAATTTACCAACATTATATTTAGCATTAAAGCCATATACATTATCGAATTCGTTATTTTTCTTGCCATTACCCATACGTACATTTGTTGTACCTACATGAGCAAACATACCGCCAAAGCTAAAGCGATCATTAACAGCTACATGGGCATTAATAAGACCTACATCACCGTTATCTTCTCTGCTAGTCTTAGCAAAACGGCCTGCTGTCATATAACCATATGCACCATTTAATGTAACCTTTTTACCAAGCTTAGCTGTAGCGCCTACACCATCAAAGTTAGAGCTATAAATCAAGCCACCACCAAATTTTTGGGTATAACGACCAGCATTAACTACAACATTTTTACCGAATTTATGCTCTACATATGCTAAATCCCAATTAGCTTGAGCCTCTTTAGAACTATCACCTAGTTCAATAGAGCCTGTTGTAATACGAGCTTTTACAGATGTATTTTTATTAACCTTTGCATCTAGGCCTAAACGTACACGGGCTGTAAGTTTATCTTCGTAATCATAACCATCGATCCCCTCTCTACCGATGTAGTTGATACGAGCATCACCAGTAACCTTTACATTTCCTACGCGGTCTTCCAATTTAGCTACACGCACACCAAGTGTATTCAATTCATTGGAATACTCATCGGCCAAGCGGTTCAACATAGCTTGTTGTTCTGCATTAGCACGATCTTGATTAGCCATGCCTTTCGCAATCATTTGAGCCATTTCGTAACGAGTAATGTTATTTTGGCCTTTAAAAGTACCATCAGGATAACCATTGATAATACCAGCTGTAGCCAATTGATCTACTGCTTGGTATGCCCAGCTATCGGACGGAACATCGGAAAATGGATTAACAGCAAACGCTGTAGCCACACCCATCATGGCTGCCACTGCAAAAGCACTGGTCATTTTACGCTTCATCATAATAAACCTCACACACTAAAATAAGAAAAATAAAATGAGTAGATAATGAAATTTTGAAGTTCATTATCATTATCACATATAACACAAAAAATAATAACAACTTTCATTAATTGAGTAAAGAGAAAATGTATATCAATCTCACAATCATTTATGCGTCAAACTGATAATATCCATATTTAATTCACTAGGAAATAAACATATAAATAAAAAACCCCTTCCGTGTAATACAGAAGGGATTCTCGTGATTCATATTATTTCTTTTTAAACATCAAGTAGATGCAGTAGATAACAAGGCCATATGTGATGATATCAAATACTTGTAAGAATGGTACCATTTTGGAAATGCGATTAAAACCATGAATATGTATATCTGCAGCTACTAATGCGACTAAGTTGAAACGGTGCAACCAAATACCAATATTACGGCTAGATGCCGTTACTTTTCTAAGTTTTGGAGTTAAGAACGCAAGTCCAGAGATTGTACCAATGCCGAAAGAAGTAAGGGCCACATAGCCCCCCCACCAACCAAGAACGGATTTAGCAGCTTTACCAAAATAGAGATATAAATGGAATGCAATAACAGCTACAGATGCAATACCTAATGCACGGTGAACCTTGAACATTTCACCTAAGTTATAACGGCTTGTAAACCATTTAGGGCGCGTTGCTAAGTAAGTCATCACAATCCATGCACACCAAGGCACAAGGCCTGTATATACTTTATAGTTACCAAAGGCACGACCACCTACCATATAGCCCCACTCTAGCAAACCGATCATAATTAAGGAGAATACTGCAATCCATATAAAGATATGGTAAATACTCTTATACTGTTTCGTTTCCACTTGATTCATCATAAACCTCTCTAACATAATTCCTGAAATATCAATTTTACTTAACATATTTTATCATTTAAATCGAAATTTGCAGATTACTTATATTAGATAGGTAGCATTCATTATAAGAATAATTCTAATTTAGTCTTTCATTCTAACTATATAAACAACTCAAAAGTGTTTCGGTAAAAGTTAGGTAATTCAATCAGAAATAGTGTTATGTTATGTTATGTTATCTAAACTACTCTAACAAAAATTAATAAATAAAAGCCCCTTGTAGTAGTGAGCATCAGCTTTCACTATTACAAGGGGCTACGATTAATATGTCATATCATGAAGGGCATACAAATCAATCATCATCCTAATTATTTTTCGTCTCGTTTACGATATACAATGAACGGACGTGTTAAGTAGTTGAGTGGAACACTCAAGCAGTGTACCAAACGGCTGAATGGGAAGATAATAGCTACCACCATCCACGCTAACATATGGAATTTAAACATGAATGGTACGCCTTCCATCAAGGATGGATCAGGCATAAAGGATAGTAAGCTACGGAACCAAGGACCGATAGATACGCGGTAATCAAAGAAACCAGATGCATTAAGCAATGTACCAGCCATACCGCTGAAAATGGCTAATGTTAAGAACAAATATAACCATTTATCAAGACCAGATGTATTAACTTTCATAGCAGGCACAGTAAAGCGACGTTTCATCAAAAGCAAGAAGCCTACGATAAAGATGATACCAGCTACAGCACCCATGTATAAAGCACCTTCATGGTACAAATGGTCATTGATACCAATAGCAGCAGTCCAAGTTTTAGGGATTAATACACCTACTACGTGGCCACCGATAACGCAAAGCAAGCCAAAGTGGAACAATGGATTGGCAATGCGCAATTGTTTTTTCTCTAAAAATTCACTCGATTTTGTAGTCCAGTTTCTTTCAAAGTAGAAGAAACGAACCAAAGTACCTACGATTAAGAAGGTGAAAGCGATGTAAGGCAAAGCGCCCCAAAGGAATAGATTCATCGTGCACCGTCCTCCAATCCATTTGCAACAGACAAGATAATATCAAACAAGAATGCATAAGGCAATTTAGCCTCAATGAAGCGTTCTCTAATGTATTCCAATTTTGGCTTACAATAGTCGTAAATTTCTTTTGATTTTTCATCATCGATAACGGCACATAATTCAAGAAGTGCTGGAATATAGTCTGGCATTTCTTTTGGCAAATCATAGTCGTTTTCTAGGAAGAAAGCTTTAAATTTAACGAGTTCTTCCGCTTGTTCCCCAGTACCTTGTAATTCATAAGTCGACAAATACATAGTAGTATTTTGACTAAAATCAAAGGTACGAACATATTGGTCTTCAAATTCTTTTTTATTGGAGTCCTCTACATAGTCGAAGAATTCTAATAAACCTTGGCGAAGTTGAGGATGCCCAACGGATTGGGCGTCCTCTCTCCATTCAGGTAATTCGTTATACCATTGTTCATCAGGATAGCGTAGAAGAAATGACGCAATAAGAGCGATTTTCTGAGCATCCTTCATTATTGACATCCCCCTGTAGGGCAAGCAAAGCCGCGATTATGTTGCATTTCTAGGCGACCTTCGCGAGATACTTTTACATCGGATGGAATAACAAAGCGATCATTGTACTTGGACAATGCCAACAATTTGTACATACCGTACATTTGATCCTCTGTTAAATCAACTTTGTGTTCAATAGGACCGTCACCTGTTTCACGACGACGCATGTATTCACGCATGTCGAGAACACGTTGCAATGTACGAGCTAAGATTTCTGTATTACCTGCTGTAAACAAGTTAGCAAGGTATTGTACAGGTACGCGCATTTCATGTGCATCTGGCAAGTATACATCAGATGTTACACGTTGCAAGATTGGGCTGAGTGGTGGCACATACCAAACCATTGGCAATGTGCGATACTCAGGATGCAATGGCAATGCCACGCCCCATTCTTTGACAAGTTTGTATACAGGAGATTTTTGAGCTGCTTTAATCCATGCATCAGAGATGCCTTCAGCACGAGCCGCTTTGATAACCTCTGGATCATGAGGGTCTAAAATCAAATCTAATGTATTTTCGTAAATATCTTGTTCATTTTTTGTAGCTGCCATAGCTTCTACTTTGTCCATATCGTAGAATACAACGCCAACATAGCGCATACGACCTACACAAGTTTCAGCACAGATTTGAGGCAAGCCATTTTCTAAGCGTGGGTAACAGAATACGCATTTTTCAGCTTTATTAGTTTCCCAGTTATAGAAGATTTTTTTGTATGGACAAGATGGAACGCAATGTCTCCAACCGCGGCATACATCTTGAGATACGAGAACCACACCATCTTCGTCGCGTTTATAAATCGCGCCGGATGGACATGCAGCTACACATGCAGGGTTCAAGCAGTGGTTACAAAGACGTGGTAAGTAACGCATGAATACTTCTTCGTAATCAAATACGATATCTTCGCCCATCTTAGCCAAGTTCACATCGGAACGAGCGTGTTGACCACCTGCTAAATCATCATCCCAGTTAGGGCCCCAAGTAACTTCCATTTTTTGTTTAGTCACAAGGGAACGAGGACGAGCAACTGGTTGGTTGTTTTTACGACCACCATGAATCAATGTTTCATAGTCATATGTCCAAGGTTCAAAATAATCTTTCAATTCTGGTTGTTCAGGATGGAAGAATAATTTCATCAAACGATTTGTTTTAGAACCTGTAGAAAGAGCTAATTTGCCAGAGTTATCTAATGTCCAGCCGCCTTTCCATTTTTCTTGGTCTTCCCAATGACGTGGATAACCTACGCCTGGGCGAGTTTCCACGTTATTGAAGTACATATATTCCGCGCCTTCGCGGTTCGTCCATGTATTTTTACAAGTGATAGAGCATGTATGACAACCCAAACACTTATCCAAATTTAGGACCATAGATACTTGAGCCTTAATCTTCAAGCCAATCTACCTCCTTCATTTTACGAGCCACAATTGTCATATCACGTTGGTTACCAGTTGGGCCATAGTAGTTAAAGCCATAGCTCAATTGGCCATAACCGCCGATCATGTGTGTCGGTTTCATGTGAATATGAGTTGGTGCATTATGCGTACCACCACGTTGTTTCTTAACCTTCGCACCAGGAACGTTAATGTGACGGTCTTGGGAATGGTGCATATAGGAAATACCGCGAGGAATACGTGGGGAAACTACAGCACGAGCTGCAACGATACCGTTTTTATTGAAAGCTTCTACCCAATCATTATCTTTAACGTCAATTTCTGCTGCATCGTCTTCGTTGAGCCAAATTGTTTGACCACCACGGAACAATGTCAACATTTGTTGGCTATCGAAATACATACTATGTGTAGACCACTTATGATGTGGTGTTAAGTATTTCAATGTGATTTCAGGGATACCTTCTTGTTTGTAGTCACCTTGTACTGGTTTATAGGACAATACAGGTTTATACAACGCCATAGCTTCACCGTAATCACGCATCATTTCATGGTCGCAATAGAAGGATTGACGACCTGTTACGGTACGGAATGGTACCTTATCTTCTGTAGATGTTGTAAATGGAGAGTAACGACGGTTTTTATCGTTCTTACCAGTACTTGTTACAGAGCTAATGATGAAGCGTGGTTGGCGAACCATGTCATCAAAGGTAATTTTTTCTTGTTCACGGCCTTTTGCGTTCTTTTCAAGACCAGAAAGGCCTGTTTTTTCTTCCATTGCTTTCCAAGAGCGAACAGCCAATTTACCGTTTGTACAAGAGGACAATGTCAATACAACATTACAAGCTTCTTTACATTCGTAAATGCTAGGGCGGCCATGAGAAATGAATTCTGGATTATCGATAGTACCATTTTGATCATATAATGTCTTATATTCATCAGATACATCCCAAGCCATGCCATGAGCACCCATTTTATTTTCAATATTAGGTCCCAATGCAATGTATTTTTCAAAGATTTTACTATAATCGCGTTTTACATGAACGAGGTTCGGCATTGTTTTACCAGGAATTGGTTCACATTCGCCTTTGCTCCAGTCGAGAACCTTACCTTCTGGTTGAGCCACTTCACCTGGGCTATCATGACCAAGAGGTAATGCTACGATATCTTCATATTCTGTGAAGCCAGACTCTTTCGCTACGCGAGATACTGTTTCTGCAAGGGTACGGAATGTATCCCAGTCAGATTTAGTTTCCCATGCGCAATCAACAGCTGCTTGGAATACGTGTACATATGGATGCATGTCTGTAGAAGACAAGTCTTCTTTTTCATACCATGTAGCTGCTGGGAATACGATATCAGAGTACAAGCCTGTAGAAGCCATACGGAAGTCGATATCGATTAAGAGGTCAAGCTTACCAGCTTCATCTGCTTCGCGCCATTTGATTTCTTCTGGTTTTACTGGTGCATCATCATCTTCAAGAACACCATGTTTTGTACCAAGTAAATGTTTCAAGAAATATTCGTGGCCTTTAGAGGAAGAACCGATAAGGTTCGCACGCCATACAAACAAGTTGCGTGGATGGTTTTCTTTAGCCGCTGGATCTTCTACGCAGAATTGTAATTCTTTGTTTTTCAACGCTTGCGCCACATATTGGTTGATTTCTGCTTCTGTACTAGCACCCGCTGCACGAGCGTCGTTAATCAAGGCTTGGCTGCCTTTATTGAAAGTAGGGTAAGATGGCAACCAGCCTAAACGTGCAGCCAATACGTTGTAGTCACCAGGGTGACGGTAACGAGGCTTAGCTAATTTAGATACGCGGTCTGCCAAGTCGATGCAATCAGAACGGTATTGTTCTGTAGCAAAGTAGAACCAAGATGTACCATTTTGCAAACGAGGAGCTTTACTCCAGTCGTTAGCTGTCATGATGCCGCCCCAACCTTCAACAGGACGAAGTTTTTCTTGACCTACGTAGTGAGCCCAGCCACCACCGTTAACACCTTCTGTACCACAGAACATGATGAGGTTCAAGATTGTACGGTAAATGATATCTGCATGGTACCAGTGGTTAATACCACCACCCATGATAATCATGGAGCGACCTTTAGTTTTTTCTGCATTATCTGCAAATTCACGAGCTGTGGCAATAGCGATATCTGCTTTTACACCAGTAATTTTTTCTTGCCATGTAGGTGTGTAAGGAGTGTCATCTGTATAAGATGTTGCCACTTCACCACCGATACCACGATCGATACCATAGTTAGCAAGAATAAGGTCATATACAGTAGTTACTTTTACAGGACCATCTACAGTTTGTACTGTAATTGTAGGAATAGCACGTTCAATTACGCCTTCGTGCTCTTCATCACCAAAGTATGGCAACTTAACAACAGTCACATCTTCACGTTGATTAAACACGGATAAGCGAGGATCGATTTTAGCACCTGTATCGCGGTTTTCAAGACGCAAATTCCATTTTTGAGGGTTCGTGTGACGTTCACCCATCGTACCATTAGGAACAACGATTTCATTTGTAAGTTCATCGATCAATACCATTTGGAAGTCAGCGCCTTCCTCTTGGCGACCTAAGTCCTTAGCATTCAAGAAACGACCTGGTTGTACAGTGCCATTGATATCTTCAACGCGTACAAGGAATGGCATATCGGTGAACTCTTTAGCATACTCTTTGAAGTATGGAGTTTCCTTGTCGATGTAGTATTCTTTTAAGATTACGTGACCCATTGCCATAGCAAGAGCCGCATCAGTGCCGGCTTTTACATTAAGCCATGCATCGGAAGAAGTTGTAGATTCCGCATAGTCAGGGGACACGGATACAACCTTAGTACCTTTGTAACGAACCTCTGTTAAGAAGTGAGCATCTGGCGTACGAGTCAATGGTACGTTGGAACCCCAAGTCATGATGTAACCAGCATTATACCAGTCACCAGATTCAGGAGTATCTGTTTGTTCACCCCAAACTTGAGGGCTAGAAGGTGGTAGGTCGGCATACCAGTCATAGAAGGACAATGGTGTACCACCCATTAAGTTAAGGAAACGAGCACCTGCTGCATAAGACAACATGGACATCGCTGGGATTACAGAGAAGCCTGCGTTGCGGTCAGGGCCGTATGTTTTTGCTGTATATAATAAGGATGCAGCAGTGATTTCTGTTGCTTCATCCCATGTGGAGCGCACAAAGCCACCCATACCACGGGCAGATTTATATTTTCTCGCTTTTTCAGGATCTTCTACGATAGATTTCCAAGCTTCGATTGGGTTCTTAGCATGCTTTTTCGCTTCTCTCCAAAGCTCAGCCAATTCGCCGCGTACATACGGATATTTTACGCGCAATGGGCTATAGAGATACCAAGAGAATGTCGCACCACGAGGGCACCCACGTGGTTCGTAATCCGGCATATCATCTGGTGTTTCAGGGTAATCAATCGCTTGGTTTTCCCATGCAACAACACCATTTTTAACGTAAATATTCCAGCTACAAGAACCAGTACAGTTTACGCCATGCGTTGTGCGGACAACTTTATCGTAAGACCAACGGTCACGATAAAAATTTTCCCACTCGCGACCGCCATCTTCAGTTATTTGATGGCCGCTTGGAGATACGTTCTTCTTGCGAAGAAACTTAAACTTTTGAGACAACAAGCTCATCTCGTGTCCTCCTTCAAAACTACAAAAAATCCCTTGCGTTAGCTGAGCTAACACAAGGGAGAAAATCCTGTTATTCGATATTACTAATATTAGGGTCTATATTATCAACCTCTAAATCAAGCAATCCGATTAAAGCGTCAAAATCACAGATTACTAGATGGTGTTTATCATAGGCTACATAGCCCAACTTACGCAACTCACTTAGCATGCGATTTAAACTTTCTCTTGATGTGGCAGCAAATTCAGCCAACTCTTGATTTGTTAGGGCGATATCGATAAAGATACCATCCTCGCGCTCTACACCATAACTATTGGCTAAGCGCAACAAGGTAGAATAAAATGCTCCCTTCTTGCCATATAATAGCAAGTCCCGGTATTTTGCCTGTTGACGTCTCATATGTAATGTATAGATCTTCATCATTGCAATGGCCAATGAATGGTCTTTTGCAATAGCAGCCTCTAACAAATCATAGCGAATAGAATAAACAGAGCAATCCTCCCGAGCAATGGCGTTGAACACATATGTTTTTGTGTTCTCCTCATACAACGGAACCTCACCAATTACATTATTCGGCCCTACTAGACGCAATGCAAAAATGTGCCCACTAGCTTCGAATTTCTTAATGCTCATTCTACCTTTTACTACTACGTAAAAGTGTTCTGCCTTGTCCCCCTCATGGAAGAGGAAATCACCTTTTTTAAGATGGAGTTCCTCGCCCGGCAAAGCAAGCAATTGGTTAATTAAATTTTTATCCATACCATCACCACTCCATTGTACTTTTAATATAAAATCCATTAGTTATACTAATCCATTTATAGTAAAAGTACATGTATTATATACTTTTTTGTATATACAAGATTATTATAACTTATTAATTTCAGAATATGTGTGTTTTATGTCACATTCACAAAAATTTTTACAATATATAATATATTTGTGATATAAGACATTGCAAATTTTGTTGATACAATAATTATAACTCAGTTCTTTCACTTAATCGAATATTTTCTATAGTTTTTATTATAGATTACAATATTTATATATAAAGGACCCTAGTTGTATCTTCCTTGTCTTCATTGCATGTATAGTTTTTCAGTAAGGAGAAGTTCAAAATGAGCGAACTAAAAATGCCTCAAGTAGGGGCAAGCCGTAGCGAAATTGTGGCTAATTGGCAACCAGATAATCCAGAATTTTGGGAAAAGTTTGGTAAAAAAATTGCTAAACAAAACTTGGTTATCTCCACAATCGCACTAACACTTTCATTCTGCGTATGGTACTTGTGGGCAACCATTGCAGCACAGCTTAACGGCGCAGGCTTTAATTTCACAACAGATCAATTATTTACATTAGCTGCCTTGCCAGGTCTTGTAGGTGCTACATTGCGCTTTGTATATACCTACATGCCAGCATTAATCGGTGGTAAAAACTGGACATTTATCTCCACACTTATTTTATTAGTTCCTGTTGTATGGCTTGGCTTTGCTGTTCAAGATACAACAACTTCTTACATGACATTCATGATTTTAACTGCCCTCATCGGTTTAGCAGGGGCCAACTTCTCGTCCTCCATGGCGTACATTGGTAACTTCTTCCCTAAATCCGAAAAAGGTACTGCTCTTGGTATCAACGGCGGTGTTGGTAACCTTGGTATTTCCGTAATCTACTTCTTGGCTCCATTCGCTATGGGTTCCGCTGCATTAGGTAGCGTATTTGGTGTAACACCAGCTATCATCAAAGGTAATGCAGTTTACCTTGCCAATGCGGCTTTCATGTGGATCGTACCTCTCGTTGTTATCCTTGCATTGATGACACGTTTCATGGATAACTTACCATTAGAAAAACCAAATCCTAAAAACCTCGTACAAATCTTTGGTAATAAACACACTTGGGCACTTACATTGTTATATACATGTTCCTTCGGTGCCTTCTCTGGTTATGCAGCAGCACTTGGCCTATTAGTAGGTAAAGAATTCCCTGAAATTCCATTTGCTTCTATCGCATTCGTTGGTCCCCTTGTAGCAGGTGCGCTTCGTCCTGTAGGTGGTTGGTTAGCCGATAAAATCAACAGCGGTACAAAAGTTACCTTTGTGAGTCTTCTCGGTTTATGTGCAACAACTGCATTGATTGCATTTGGCGTAGATATGCACAACTTCCCATTCTTCTTCGCTATGTCCGTATTGACATTCGTATGCTGTGGCTTCGCAACTGGTGCAACATTCCGTATGATTCCACACGTATTCGGCAATCCATTACTTTCCTCTTTAATTACAGGCTTCGTAGCTGCCGTAGCTGCATACGGTGCTTTCATTACACCTAAAATCTTCGGCTTTACATATTCCACATTCGGTAATATCTATCCAGCCTTCGCTGTATTGTTAGCCTTCAACATCGTAACTGTAGCAGTATGCTACTGGTTCTATGTACGTAAAAGCGCAAATATGAACGTATAATTTTCTGGAAACAGAAAATTTAAGTTCACTGGACGGTACAACAAAATATAATTCACTTTTCTTAACTAAGTGATAAAAGAAACCCCGCATCTCTCCTCCATACTTATCAGGTCTGCGGCCTAGGGCCTTGACCTCGTAAGTCGGATCGATGCGGGGTTTTCTTTTATGAAAATATAGTTATGGATAAGCTACTCAAACATAGTGAATTATATTTTACGTAGTATAAGTACAGTGCGTAGAGTAAATTTTCTATTCAAAATTATAGCCTTCATTTAGAGGGAAGAAAATGGACTGCTTAGCAGTCCATTCATTCTAATTTGACGATATATATCTTTATCTCTATAATATAAATAGATAGTCAGACGAGTAGGAACGTCAGGCACATCTCAAAAACTAATTATCTAGGAAATGGCCTTTCTGTTTATCTAATTACCTTTGATAACGGAGGGCTATTTGCTTTTTGTGAGGCAAATAAGCGCTATAAGTGCACCAAAGGAAATGACTAATGTCAATATTCCAATGATAACTGTAATAAGTTCAAAGTCACTCATAAGCTCACCCCCTTCTATGACGAAGAGAGGCCCAACCTCGCTGACTACCTTAAGAACATTATAATCCGAACAAATATACGGTACAATAAGAAGTTATTTATTAATATATATGAATTAATTAATCAGAACCACCCGTAAAACGGGTGGTTTGCTCACGGGCTATAAGCCCGTAGTACTAGGCCAGCGTCTAAAG
>OFLR01000076.1_pt1 | contig 52819 bp, 48 predicted proteins | sample 1540871 | NCBI WGS metagenome assembly OFLR01 (sample SAMEA4413043, study PRJEB24355) | metagenome | biome: human; feature: gut; material: faeces | place: United Kingdom | collected 2010
GCGCCTTTAGACGCTGGCCTAGTACTACGGGCTTATAGCCCGTGAGCAAACCACCCGTTTTACGGGTGGTTCTGATTAGTATTATTTGATTATAGAGTTAGTCGATTTTTACGCCGTGAATCTCTTCAGCTAAACGTTTTAAAGCATCTACTGTACGAACGCCAGGTGTGATCTCAGATAGTTTTACACGAATGAAATGACCTTCTTTAACAGCAGTGATATCTTGAAGTTGAGGGTTAGATTTGATTTTTTCAATTTTTTGTTGGAAATCATCATCATTGCGAATGGAGTTACCATAGTCAGCAATAATAATGTAATCAGGATTTTGAGCAATTACAGTTTCCCAAGAACCTTTGGCCCATGTCTTATCAACGCCTAAACCGCTCATTACATTATCGGCACCGATAAGTTTCAAGATATTTGTAGTGTAACCTTCGAAGGCTGTAAATGGTTGACCATCTTCAGAGTCATAAATGAATACCCGTTTACGAGGTAAGTCTTTTAATTTGGCTTGGATAGCTGCTAATGTTTTGCGTTGACCTGCAACCCATTCTTCCGCTTTAGGTTTAACGCCGAAGATTTCACCTAATTTAATCATGTCATTAAAGTTAGTTTCTAAATCTGCTTTCGTAGATAACATGGATTCAGGAAGCCAAATGTTTACCTTTTGAGCGATCATTTTGTCTGCAGGAATGGCGCGTTTGCTGAAGGAGTCAGGCCAGCCTGTTGCAAAGTCTGGCTTTACGGACATGAATACTTCGTAGGATGGCCATTTGTCGGATAATACTTTTACCTTGTCATAGGCTGCTTGTAGAGGTGGATAGATTTCTTCTTCTTTGAACGCTGTACCAGCCATCTTGTCTTCAAGACCTAGTTGAAGCATCATTTCTGTAGTTGCTTGGGACATGGATACTGCATGAGTAGGGGAGGATTTTACAGCAAAGTCTGTTTTGGTACCGTCAAATGTTTCACTCCATGTTACGGCATTACTATTATCAGCTGTATTCTTTGTATTGTCAGAACCACAACCAGCAATAGCAAAGGTTGCGCATGCCATAGCGACTAATAACAATTTCTTTGATTTTCTTAATTTTTGGAACATAGTAAGCCCTTTCTTTTGAATTAATAATATAAATGATAGCGCCCTTCATCCCAAGATGTTTTGAAGGGAACTTCAAATATGGGTTCAAGAATTTCAGGTGTTAACACCTCAGTAGGGGAGCCTTCCTTTAGGATGGTTCCCTCGTTCATAACAACGACATGATCGCAATATTGAGCGGCCAAATTCAAGTCATGTAAGACTACGATGGTTGTACCTGTAAATGCTCGCAATTGTTTCATCAGTGCTATTTTATATTTCATATCTAGATGGTTTGTAGGCTCATCTAAGAGTAGAATTTGAGGTTCTTGAGTCAATGCTTTGGCGATGAATACACGTTGCTTTTCGCCACCTGATAAATGATGAATTTCTTCCTCTCCTAAATGAGTAATACCTACTTCCTTCATATAATGCTCTGCAATTTTCACATCTTCTGAGCTATATGTGCCGAAGTGTTGTTTGTAAGGATAGCGCCCCATAAGAACGATATCTTTTACGAGAAAATCATCGATCATGGAATCTCTTGATTGTGTTAGAACGGCTACTAATTGAGCGAATTCACGACCTTTATAAGACTCTAACGGTCTTTGATTCAATATGATTTTATCTTTTGATGGCAGTAGTCGGTAGAGATGACTCAGTAATGTGGACTTACCACATCCGTTTGGCCCGATAATGGCTGTAATTTTATTACTAGGAAATGTTACAGAAATATTCTTTAACACTTCTTTCTTCTCATAGGAGAAGGACAACTGATTAATTTGATACATAGTATCTCCTATAAATATGATATACACTAACCATTGTGCTTGTAACGATTCATGATAATCCAAATAAATAATGGAGCCCCTAGTAGAGATGTTAGAACCCCAATAGGAATTTCCTCTGGACTATAGAGGGCCCTAGACAAAACATCGGACCAAATCATTACAATACTGCCGATAAGTGTACTAAATAGTAAGGTGCGTTTGTGTTTTGGACCTCCTATGATTCTTGCTAGGTGAGGAATAATAAGACCAATAAATCCTACTACACCGACTTTAGATACTAATGTGGCAATAACAATAGAGGATATAATGACGATGCTCAACTGTAACTGTTTTACTGATAAGCCCATTTGAGCTGCTTCGTGATTACCTAGTAGTAGTACGTCTAAGTCTTGGTTAAACATATAGATGTAGAGCATAAACAAGGTTACAATGATAGCCGTTAATGGTAAATCACCCCATTGTATACCTGCAAAGCTACCAAGTAGCCAGAACATAGCACTTCGCACTTGTGCCTCGTGTTTGGCGCCGTAAATAATCATCATAGTTAGAGCCGAGAATATACCAGTCATGCCCATACCGATGAGGATGAGCTTTACAGGACTATTACTTTTACCAACACAGAGCAATACTAAGATAATAGAGAGGGCCGCACCTAGAGCTGCAAAAATAGGTGTATTATATGAACCTAATAGCGGTAGACCTCCCATGATAATGGCAAATACAGCACCTGTACTAGCACCTGATGAAACACCTAAGACATAGGGATCAGCGAGTGCATTTCGCGTAACCGTTTGCATTAGCAAACCAACGAGGGATAAGCCTATACCTGTTAAGACTGAATAGATGAGCCGAGGTAATCGTATATCTGTAATAATCGTATCTGTCATTGTGGCAGTGGCATTGGGATCCGCCATAGACATAAGAGCTTGAATAATTTGATCCAAAGGAATAAACGTAGATCCAAATTGCAATGCCGTTATTAATGAAACACACAGTATTGCACATAATATCAATACTTTTGCAGAAATATGCATAAAATCTCCTTATTCTATTTTATAGAGGAAATAGCTTTATCTAAGTATAGATAATTTTAAATATATTCACAATATACATACGTGTATAGGTATTTTTATTCGTTTTTGTAGTCGTATGCTTATTTTGTTGTATGAAAAAATTCACAGAATGGATATAATAAAGTATGTACGTAAGTAAATTTAGGAGGTGTTAGCTTGTTACAAGATTTACTATCTGAGGATAATGTATCCTTTCACTATCCTGCAGAAACGTGGGAAGAGGTAATTCGTCACGGTGGCCAACTCATGGTTGATGCAGGTTTTACTGATCCATCTTATACGGAGGCTATGGTAGAGGTAGTGCGTGAAATGGGGCCATATATTGTCTTGGCACCAGGTCTTGCGATGCCACATGCGCGTCCAGAAAATGGGGCAAAACGTGTAGGTACTGCATTGGTAACCTTAGAAAAACCATTGAATTTTGGTAGTCCTGACAATGATCCTGTTTCTGTCGCATTATTTTTATGTGCTCCGAACAAGGATGAACATATTCAGTTGTTGACGGATATTGCTACATTATTTGAGGATGATGAGTTTTTAGATGCGGCTGCTGATTTTGAAAGTATCGAAGATGTACAAACATTCTTGGCAGAGCATTTAGAAGATCAAGAATACGTTTAGTAGGAGGCAAGTATGATTTCTGTATTAACTGTATGCGGTAATGGCATTGGTTCTAGCTTGATGCTAAAAATGAAAATTGAAGAAATCTGTGCTGAAAATGGTATTGATGCACAAGTTGAATCTATTGATTTTAATGCCGCACAAGGCCGTAAAGCGGACCTTATTGTAACTGTAAAAGAATTGGCTGAACAATTTGAAGACAAGAATGTCGCTATTGTTCGTAGCTATATTAATAAAAAGAAAATCACAGAAGATATTCTTGATGCATTAAAACAAGCAGCTCAATAAGATGTAACAACTATATATAGGAGGTAGTGCCATGGAAATGGTATTAGAGTTCTTACGTGATGTGCTGTCTCAACCAGCACTTTTGATTGGTATTATGTCATGTATTGGCTTGATTGCCTTGAAACGTCCGTTTCATAAGGTCATGACTGGTACGTTGAAACCTATTCTTGGCTACTTAATGCTCGCAGCTGGTGCAGGTGTTATCGTTAACAACCTTGATCCACTAGGTAAGATGATTGAACATGGCTTCCATATTACTGGTGTAGTACCAAACAACGAAGCTATCGTGGCTGTAGCACAAAAGGTACTTGGCGTTGAAACGATGTCTATTCTCGTAGTAGGCTTATTGATGAACTTATGTATTGCTCGTTTCACCAAGTTCAAATATGTGTTCTTAACAGGTCACCACAGCTTATTTATGGCTTGTCTTATGTCTGCCGTACTCGGTACAGCAGGCTTGTCCGGTATGGAACTCATCCTTGTAGGTGGTTTCTTGATGGGCGCATGGTCTGCTATTTCTCCAGCAATTGGTCAAAGCTATACATCTAAGGTTACAGAAGGCGATGAAATTGCTATCGGTCACTTTGGTAGCTTAGGTTACTATTTATCCGCTTGGGTAGCTAAATATGTTGGTAAAGCAGACGATAGTACAGAAGACATTGAAATTCCAGAAAAATGGGGTTTCTTGCGTGACTCTACTTTATCTACAGCATTGACTATGATTGTATTCTACTTGATTGCAGCCTTTGCAGCTGGTTCTGAGTTTGTAGCTACTTTATCTGGTGATATGAGTCCTTACTTGTATGCTGTTATGAGCGCTATGAACTTTGCGGTAGGTGTAACAATTGTATACTCTGGTGTACGTATGATCTTAGGTGATTTGATCCCTGCATTCCAAGGTATTGCTACGAAAATTATCCCTAATGCAATACCTGCAGTAGACTGTGCCGTATTCTTTACATATGCTCCAACAGCAGTAGTATTGGGCTTCATTAGCTCCTTTATTGGCGGTATCATCGGTATGCTTATCCTTGGTGCTGTAGGTGGCGTATTAATCATTCCTGGTCTTGTACCTCATTTCTTCTGCGGTGCAACAGCAGGTATCTATGGTAATGCGACAGGCGGCCGTCGTGGTGCTGCAGTAGGCGCATTCCTTAATGGTTTAGCTATTACCTTCTTACCAGCATTGGCATTGCCAGTTCTTGGTCAATTAGGTTTCCAAAATACAACATTTGGTGATGCTGACTTTGCCGTAATGGGGCTTGTATTAGGTCATGCATTCGAATGGATTGGTATGGCTGGTATCTATGGTATCGTAGCGATTGCAGCTCTTGTACTTATTATTCCAAACTTTATTAAAACAAAAGGTAAAGTTATTAACTACGTAGAAGAGGAGTAATGAAAACAACTGAGCAACATAGTAATGTTGTAATACGATATATATTCCTTACTATAGGTGCTATTAGCTTTGCTCTTGGTACAGCGGGTATCGTATTGCCACTCTTGCCAACAGTACCTTTTTATATGCTTACCTTATTTTGTTTAGCTAGAGGATCTGAACGTTTTCATAATATGTTCTTAGAATCCAGCTTATATCAAAAGACTGTTGGTGCTTATGAACGCGATAAAGCGTTAACGTTGCGGACAAAGTTGTCCATTCTCGTATCTGTAAGTACAATAATGGCAATTGGTGCGTATTTTAGTCAAGATATGCCCATTGCACTTGGTGTTATGGCCTTTGTATGGATTGGTCATGTTATAGCATTAGTCTTTGTTGTAAAAACAAAAAAATAAAGAATAATTGCAGAGTATTTTAAATATGCCTCGTAAGTTAAACTACATTGGTTTAGCTTGCGAGGCTATTTTTGTTGTAAATTTATATTTTTAAAGAAAAAATGAATTATTACATAAATTAATTTGACAATGAATATCAATAAGTATATGATGATTACTGTGTAAGTGATAATTTATATAGTATTTGTGTATATGGTGATAGTATGAATCCACATAATCATGCAATTTCACATGCAGGAATTTCTATGTCGAGACATACGGTGTTTGACGGTATCGATTTGATGTTCCTTGACGTGAAGCAAGAAACGATTCAATTTTATGCTAAATCACATACCAAGACGTTTGCCATAAACCATTGTGAAGAGGGGCGCATTGAGTGTCGATTTACATCTGGTGAGTATTTATATATGGGGCCAGGAGATATGTCGTTAGGGTGGCATACTCACGCTGATTATCAACATGAGAACTACTTCCCTACAAAACTGTTTAAAGGGATTGTATTACTCGTAGATGTTGAAAAAGCTCAACCTGTATTAGATGCACTTGTCACTGAAACGCGCATCGATTTAACTCAATTAGCGAATCGGTTTTGTGAGCATTCCGACTTTGGTATGATGATGGAAGAGACGGAATCTGTTCGTCAGATTTTTTCTAGTTTATATAATGTGCCTACTCAAATTAAAGAGCACTATTTTAAGTTAAAGATTATAGAAATCTTTTTGCTGTTATCTGTTATTTCCACAGATAATCATGAAAAGAGAAGTTCCTATCGTAAACAACAAGTAGATATTGTAAAAGCTGTAAATGAATACATATCGACAAAGTTTATGAAACGTATAACCATTGATTCCTTGTCCGAGCAGTTTGATATTCCTACATCAACATTAAAGCGTTGCTTTAAAGGGGTATATGGGACGACAATCCACCAATATCTAAAGGAATGTCGTATTAATGCAGCTAAGAGATTACTTCATGAAACGGATCAATCGATTCTTGAAATCGCTAATGCCGTAGGCTATGAGAACGGCAGTAAGTTTACTAGTGCCTTTAAAGAGGCTACTGGTGTAACTCCTAGTGCGTATCGTAAGGTATAACAATTTAATATTGTCCGAAACGTATATTTTTGGTCTTTTCGGAGTAGATATGCAAGATACACTTTGCTAACATTAAAATGTAAATGATATTCAATGTCATTATATGCTAGTAGAGTGTATCTTTTTATTTGAGAGTGAAAGATACAAAACATATAATTATTTAAAATTTGAGGAGGGCACAATGGACCGGTGGGGACATACAAAGCGCACCATAATTCTGTCTAGTGCAGTTGCCTTGTGGCTTAGCGCACCTCTTGTAGTATGGGCTGAGAATGCAACCGTTACTACAGATGTTGTTCATGTTAAAGGAACATGGGCAGAAGAAGAAGCAAAATTGAACTCACAGCAAGTGCAAATTATTACCAAGAAAGATATTGAGAAGAAGCAGGCGAAGTCCGTCGAAGACATTATTTTTACACAAACAGGCGTATCTAGAACTGTAGACGCTATGGGACGTGTAGGTGTATCTATTCGTGGTGCAGAAGCGCGCCACACACTTATTTTAGTAGATGGTCAACCAGTACTAGGCGATTTTGATAAGTACTCCGGTGCAGCAGATGAAGTTCAACGGTTAGGTACAGAAAATGTTGAACGCATAGAAGTTATCCAAGGGGCAGCCAGTGCAAAATACGGTTCAGATGCTATTGGTGGTGTTGTTAACATCATCACAAAAAAAGCACAAAAGAAACCGACCTTACAATTAAACGCAGAAGGTATGCGTCGTAAGAGTGATGGTGATACATTCCCATTCCAAAACTTCTTTATTCGTGCCGACTCTGGTCAAATGGGTAAGTTAAAGGTTGGTTTGTCAGGCAGTAAACGTGATCTTATGCCTGTTTTAGCATCCGTTAAACGTCGAGATTCTGGCATGGCTTTTGATTATGCAAAACATAATTTTAAGCCAAATGTGCTTCGTTATTATGGTGATGCGGCTGATATCGGTCTTGTAGCAACCTACGAAGCTAATGATAAGAATAAATTTGAAATGAGACTTAACCGCTACACAGAAGACCTTGTACGCGATGTTAAGCACTCCGACTCTGATTTAGAGCCGCAACAACATTTCAAACGTACCGCAGACCGCAATACGGCTAATTTACAATGGTCCTCCCGAGCAGGCAAAAGCGATTGGACTGTTGAAACTAACTACTCCCGCATTAAAGAAAATGATGTAGCCCTCATTAGCTATACAGGTCGCTCCGCCTATGAAGGCTCCAATGAGTTGCGTTATATCGATAACATCGATCATCGTCAATTGGATATTCGAGCAAATGCCAATACACAGCTCAATAAAAATCATTTGCTTAGCTACGGCGTAAGCTATGCTCGTGAAGAAGGTTCTGGTAGCCGCTTAAAGAGTTCTCCTAATACAAGTACCATGTATATTGATCCTTGGAATTACGATAAGAGCTTGTTAGTGGATAAACTAGATCGCCTTGTACGACGTAAAGGCGATAATAGCATCAAGGTTTATTCTCATATCCACGACTATAAATTCATCAATTCCGGTGGTGGCATGCCGCAATGGGATATGGATTATGAATACTATGGTGCAGAAACAGATGCTCAAAAACCAGGTATTACTTACGATGACTATATAAACTATGGTTTGTCTGAAAGCAGATTAAGTGATTGGTCTAGTACATCTCCTAATAATCAACCTGTAACGGATGAGTTCAAAGCCCGTTATAAAGCTTTAGAAGATCGTTTGAAAGCAGAAAACCCTGTATTATCTGCAACACGTGCCAATATCGTAGGGGACTACTTTAAATACGGTGAGTCCAATGATCCGGAAATGCGTAAAAAAGCACCTAAGCTAAATGGCAAAGCCTTCTTAGAAGAATATCGTAGCCGTGATCAACGCTTAACAACTGGTAGCGGTACGATTCGCAAGTTAAATGCTTATGTTTCTGATACATGGCAGGTAAATAAGAATTTAACATTATCCCCAATTCTTCGCTTTGATAACAGCAGCTTATTTGGTTCTAATTTATCTGCGTCCTTAGGGATGACCTATAACGTTAAAGGCAATACACATCGCAGGTTTAAAGCCAATGTAGGTACTGGATATACAGAACCAGGTATGGGCGAATTGTGGTACAACTGGGAAATGTATGCTTCTAATCCTGTTGGGATTGGGGTCGCAAAACTTGGTTGGTACTGGGCTGGCAATCCTAATTTGAAACCTGAGAAATCTGTTAACTTTGACATGAGCTTAGAAGGTGAAAATAAGAATACCTATGCTCGTGTAGGCGTATTCCATAACCGCATTAAAAATTACATGTCTGTATACTTTACAGGGGACTTCATGGACTTTGCTCCATACCTCAAGGGTGATGCGAAGTACCAACGTGCACCAGATATGATTTATAGCTTTAAAAATATTGGCAAAGCTGAAATTACGGGCCTTCAAGCAGAAGTACAACAAAAATTCGGTAAGTATTGGTCCGGTAAGCTCGGGTATACATACTTGCATGCGATCAATAAGAGCGATCCATCAATGCCTCGACAATTGTTGGATAAACCAATGCATAAGGTTGATATTGGTATTACCTATGACAACCCTAAATCCGGTTGGAATGGTTCCATTTGGGGCGATTACTATATCAATATGCTTGATAGTAATACTCTTAATAATGGTGGCAACTACTGGCCAGATATTTTATCTGGTGATGCAGGCGTATATAAGAAGCAAAGCTATGAAAAGAAAACCTTTGGCATTTGGAACGTAATGGTTCAAAAACGATTCAATAAAAATGCCATGATGTACTTTGGCATCAATAATATCTTTAATCATCGAGATGATGACCGTGCTACGCAAGAACGCGTGTATCGTGTGGGTGTTAACCTTAAATTTGGTGGTGGAGACAGCAGTAAAACAACAGCTATCGGTAAGACTAAGGATGGTGCAAAAGGTAGCGTAGCAGGTGCAAATGCAACGGGTACTAATGGGGACGTTACAAATGCTGAATCCGGTGTACAAAACGTATCTGATGTGGTTCGTTTAACTGACTTTATTCGTTCTGATTTCGACACTACTAAAGAACGTGGTGTTACATTAGTTGGCGATTACAGAGCACGTTGGATGGCACATGATGGCTCTAATAGACCACAATCTCCATTTAGAGAAAATTCCGCTATTGGTTCTGCAAAAGCCAATATGTACGATGCCAATCGTCATAGCTTTGAACAACGCTTGCGCCTAGGCTTCGATGCACGCCTTAATGAGTTCACAAATCTTAAAGTTATCGGTAGTGCAACTGGTATGAGCGGTGTTGATACAAGCTGGACACAATCCGATTCTAAGGGCTTTAACCATCAACGAATCGACACAGTTGATCTTACAAGACGCGTTAAAAAATGGGATGTATCTGTAGGTCGCTTAACAGAACCTATGGGTGCTAGTGGCTACTGGTTTGGTCAATCTTATGATGGTGTTCGTGCCGTATGGAATGGTCATGATTCACAAGTTCGTATTGGTGTTGGTACTTTCAAACATAGTACAGGTATTACTGATTCAGCTTATACTCATGCAGTACATGAAGTTATCTATAGACCGCCAACAGCGGCTGAATTGATTGGTATCAATCGTGATGAATATCCATATGATATCAATAGTGCTACAAAAACTGGCTCTGATGGTGAGAAAAAATCTACAGAGGATGCAGCAGCACCAGATAGTCCTAATGGTATCTATGATTCTACTTACAAAGGTAAGACAGATAGCATTTACTTCTATCAACAGCTTAAAGGCTTACAAGATGAATATGAGGCTTATAAGAATTCATTAGATCTTAGCTGGAGCAATCCAAACCGGGATCAAGAAATGGCTAAAGCCGATGCTAAATTAAAAGAGACTCAACAAAAACAAGCTCAAATTATGAGTCGCTTACAAGATATTCTTACAAAAGCGTATCCTACGGATATGGCAGAGAAGAAATTCTCCCTAGATATCCCATCTGGTGGTTATGCTATGTATGAAATCACTAATAAGCATACAGGAGAAAAACTCTATAAGACAGGGGACATTATGTATAATGTGAACTCCTCCTTATATCCTGAATACTTGAAAGAAAAAGCGAAAGGTCTCATCGTATCAACCGATAATAAAGATGCCTTACTAAATCCTAAGGACTATGTTGAAAAACATGGTGATGAAATCAATCAATCCGTAGCAGAAATTGCAAAATATAATGCTACAGATAACTGGTCCAACTATAACAATAGTGAGCTTGATGTTGTTTGGGTTAAACAGCCCGATGGTACGTATAAGCAATCCTATGATTACTATGGACAGCCATCTAGTGATTATGAGTTTACTGGTTACTTAGGTGCTAAAACGTATAAATACGATAGTGGTAGCTATGTATTTAGCGATTATGATGCTAAAGATGCGATTTATAAAAAGAACTTTACAATGGCCTCTAACGACTGGGGTGAAGGTACTTCTGATTATGGTTGGGGCATGACACCAGCAATGTACAACTATTTATATAATCTTGAAAAAGTTGTACATGATGCAGAGTCTGAAAATAAATTACCTCGTGAAGCAATAGGCAAGATCATCGGTAATTTGATTCGTACAGAAGGTGTAGTTCTTGAAAAAGACACAGTACCAGCTATTGATAAAGCAGCCTTTGTTCAATATAAAAAACAAATAGGCTCTCGTCTTGGTTTACAAGCATGGTACTTACGTTCCTTCGGCGGTAAAACACATACTTATTTAAATGCAAATGGTAACGGCAATGATGAATATAGCTTCTCCAATGTGGCTCAAGTATTCGGTATTGGCGCTAAATATCAATTAGGTGCTAATGCTTCGGTTACCGTTGATTACGGTCAAAACCGTTCCAATTTAGGTCGTTACTTAAATGGTAATACGGTATATCAACATGAACGGGGCACTGCGGACTTTGCTCTTAAAGGTCATCAAATGGGTGGTACACCTCATTTCTGGATGGCCCGCTTAGACATTGGTCGTGCTGACCTAGATATTCCAAAATCTTGGAATGCGTTCATTGATTACAAACACTTTGAACACGGCTCCTTCTTTGGTGGCAATGGTACTGGCGCAGTACCGGATCGTTATCTTGACGGTATTCGCAGCTTCACATTTGGTGCAGGCTATGTACCACGCAAGGATTTACTCCTTGAAGCATTCTATACATTCGATGCGAAGGGCACTAATAAACGAGATACTTTATATGGTAGTGAAAGCTTTAAGTTAGGCGATTATACAAGAATTCAAGGGACCTACCGGTTCTAATGTTCAGCCTGTAAACAGGCAGAAAGGTTACTAAAATGGAAAACTTAAATTATGTCATTCACTTGTTTCATAGTGGCGGGTATGTAATGTATCCATTATTACTCTTGTCTTTCATGGTTATCGCTATTGCTGTAGAACGTGCTTTCTATTACCGTAAGTATGCAGGCAAAACATTTTTAGTTACTCATGCTGTAAATGAGCTAGCAAAATTACAAAAGTGGGACGAAATTGATAAGGTTCTTAAAGAAAATCCATCTATTGCAAGCCGTATTGCAGAAGCTGGTCTACATAATGCATCTAGCGAAGAAGCTATGAAAACTGCGTTTTCAGATCAAATGGGTGTTGATGCGGTTGGTTTCCGTAAATATATGGATTACCTAAGCGCTACTGTTACAATCTCCCCACTATTAGGCTTACTTGGTACTGTTACAGGTATGATTGGTTCCTTTAGTATTCTCGATGCTGGTGCTGGTGCATCCGCTATTACTGGTGGCGTTGGTGAAGCTCTTATTGCCACAGCTTCTGGTTTGTGTGTAGCCATCATGGCATTTATTGTGTACACATTCTTTAGCCATCGTTTAGATTCTATTATTAATCAAATCGAAGGTATGTGTGTGAACATCGTTAGTGCTAAGCGAGAAGGGTGGAATTAATTATGAACCTACAAAGCTTTCGTATGAAAACAAAGCCTGAATTCATGATTATCCCAATGATTGATATTATCTTCTTCTTGTTGGTATTCTTCATGATGAACAGCTTGCAAACAGTTGCTCAAAAGGCGTTATCCGTGCAATTACCACAAGCTACAAGTGCCTCTGCACCGGCTCAATTACCTGTAGTACTTACATTAGATGCAGAAGGACATATTACAATTGATAATAAGCCAATGAGCATTGATGATGCTGAAGCCATGGTTAAACAGCGTATTCAAGAAAATCCAAATGCTAGCGTTATTTTACAAGCTGACAAACGCGCTGCTCATGGTCAAGTTGTAGCGATTATGGATATGTTAAAACAATCTGGCGTTAAACGCTTGGCTATTGCAGCTGAACAGAAAGGATAACTATGGGACTAGGCATATCATGGAAAAAAGCAGCCATTATATCCGCCATAGTTCATCTCATTGCTCTCTTTGTTGCCGTAATCTTTTTCGTAGTGGTTCCAGCAATTCAAGATATGGAAACCTATGAGATCGACCTCACACAAAGTGTACTCGATGATGGCGGCAGCGGTCATGCTGGTGGAGGTGGAGGGAACAGGTCTGACCTATTCCCAAAACCATTGTCAGCAGATGAAGTGGCGGCAAGAACAAAGGCTGTTGTAGCGAATATAGATCCATCTACTGCAACAGATATTCCTGATGCAGTAGATGTACCACAAAAAGGTGGCGAACATAAAGGTAATACCTCTGGTGATAATTCTGCAGGTGGTTCCGGCCCTGGTACTGGTGGCGGCTCTGGCGGTGGTAACGGTACAGGTGTTGGCACTGGCAATGGCGATGGTCAAGGTCAGGGAAATGGCAACGGTAATGGCAATGGCAATGGTGATAGTCATGGTACGGTGAAAGCTGCCTTTGATACGGAAGGATTCCGTGCAAGAGTGCAAGATAATGCACAAATGCCTTCCATGGCTTTAAAAAGAAAGTTACAAGGTGATGTAACTGTACAAGTTACATTAGATACAAATGGTAACCTTATTGGTCAAAGCATTGTATCGTCTACAAATGAAATCTTTAATGATGCGGCTATGTCTGCAGTAGTTGCAGCAACACCATATCAAAATCCAACTGGAGCAGATATTGATATCAATGTACCAGTCGAGTTTAGAGGTCACGAATCATCTGATGATGAAGATGAATAGAAGTATGTATGTAATAGATTTATCTATGAATTAAAGGAGATAATTATGAAATCCATTATTTTATATTCATCCCTCACGGGAAATACTAAAAGTGTAGCGGAAGCAATGGCTTCCGTCATGCCTGAAGGTACGCCTTGCGTTCCTGTAAAAGAGGCGCCTGAGAATTTAGGAGATTATGATACAGTATTTGTAGGTTTCTGGGTAGACCGAGGCACAGCCAATAAAGAGGCTGCCAAGTTGATTGAAACCTTAACAAATCCTAATGTCGTGTTTTTTGCTACCTTAGGCATGTATGCAGATTCTGATCATGCTCGTGAAAGTATCGAAAAAGCATCTGAGTTATTACAAAATAAGGAATCTCTTGTAGATGGCTTCGTATGCCAAGGTAAAATTGATCCTAAAGTCATCGAGATGATGTATAAAATGTTCCCACCTGGATCTGCGCATGGTCAAAGCCCTGAACGTGATGCATTACATAAAGCGGCTGAAACACATCCTGATGAACAAGACTTTGCAAATGCAAAAGAATTTACAAAATCTGTACTTGCAAAGTTGCAAGCCTAAACTGAAAGGGGATTGGAGTATGAGTTTAGCAAGTTCCTTTGAATCCATTCCGGAGAAACAACGCAATCTACAACTAGGTTTAGAATGCGATAATCCGATGAGTGGTGCCTTCCCTCATAAACGGGTTGTTCATGCAGGTCTCAATGGTATTTTGGTTTCTCCAAAGGAAACACAAGCTGTTTGGGATACCTTAATGAATGGCACACCTAAAAAAGGTGAAATGCAATGCGCCTATATTCACATTCCATTTTGTAAGACAAAATGCACATACTGTGGCTTCTTCCAAAATGGTACGAGTCAAAGCGTAGAAGATCAATATATCGATGGTCTTATTAGCGAATTAAAACTGGCTAGTGAACGTCCTAGATTAAAAGATGGTTTAATCCACGCCTTGTTTATCGGTGGAGGCACGCCAACATCATTATCTCCAGCAAACTCTGAAAGATTGTTGAAAGCCATTAAAGAGTATTTGCCACTAGCTAATGATTATGAGTTGACCTTAGAAGGTCGTATTCACGATTTGATTCCTGAAAATCTCGACGTATGGATGGCAAATGGCGTTAACCGTATGTCTATTGGGGTACAATCTTTCAACACAGAGGTGCGCCAAATGGTGGGCCGTTTAGATACAAAAGAAACCGTATTAGAACGTTTAGCTGCATTAAAAGCCTATGGACAATGTTCCGTTGTTATCGACTTAATTTACGGTTTACCAGGTCAAACTATGGAGGTTTGGGAACAAGATTTGGCTGATCTAGTAAGCTCTGGCGTAGACGGTGCAGACCTATATCAATTAAATGTATTTGATGGTAGTGATCTTAATAAAGATATTGCAAAAGGCAAGGTGCCCGCTGCTGCTACAACTGCTATGCAGGGGGATATGTTCAAGTTCGGTCGCAAATACTTAGACGAGCGTTCTTATCGTCGGTTGAGTGCAGCTCACTGGAGTGCGAACAACCGTGAACGTAGCTTGTATAATATCTTAGCTAAAGCTGGTGTTCCTATGTTCCCATTCGGCAGTGGTGCCGGTGGTAATGTTGATGGCTATGGCATGATGTTACATCGTGCGTTAAAACCGTATGAAGATATGGTTAGCCGCGGTGAAAAACCATTTATGGCACTCATGAAGCAAAGTGATTTACAACCTATCGTAAATCAAGTGGTAAGCCAACTGGAACAAGGTTTCCTCAATATTAAGAGCTTAACTGAATTAGATGCAAAATTAGATGAATTAAACTGGCTTTATACATTATGGGAAGAACGTGGTCTTGTAGCTTATAATGGTTTACTTTATAAGTTGACTGCAGCTGGTGAATTCTGGACGGTAAATATTACACAAAGTACATTAGAAGCCGTTGAGTATATCATGACTGGTAAAAACTCCTTCGCGATGGAGGCAGTAGCTGCTCAAGATACTAAGACAACGTCTAAAGATAATCCTAATCAAGAGGTACGTGGCATTGGCCAAGGTAAAGCTAATATTTCGGTACCCACAGATGAGGATTCAGAAGCACAACGCAAGGAAGCTCTCATTGCAAAAGCAAAAGCAGAAATCGCGAAAAGCGGTGCTTCTGGTGAGTCAGCAAATCGAATGGTACAGGCTATGTATAATTTGAGTGCTGACGAAATTGAATATATGATGGAACGTATGATGTCTTAAATTTATAGTACACCTTGAATCTAACAACCCTTTCCAATAACGACATATACTAAACAAGACATAGTACGTGACATATAGTACTCTTTGTAGTACAGAGAAACCCCAGACATTAGTCTGGGGTTTACTTTTTATAGAACGAAATGTATTCTGTAATTATATGAATAACTCATAAGAAAATTGGCTATCTTATGGATATGCCTCTGGGAGGTTAGTATAAGTATGTTTCCTCAAAAAAATATAGATATCGTAGGCATTGGGGCTAGTACGCTAGATCGATTTATCGTAGTGGATCATTACCCAACAGGCCGCGAGGTACAGCAAGTGGTTTCATCTACTACTGATGGGGGTGGTCCTGTGGCAACGGCTTTAGCGGTGGCAGGTATATATGGTGCCCGTACTGCTATGATTGATAGCATTGGCGATGATATGGTAGGCCGTCATATTTTAGATGACTTTGCAAAATACAATGTAAATACAGATGCTATCCAAGTTGAAAGCGGCGCTAAAAGTGGTGTTGCTACCATTCTCGTAAAACATAGCACAGGGGAACGGGCCGTGTTTTTCGAACGCTCTACAGCTGTGGAACCAAAATTTTTAGATTCTCATAAACGGTTAATTAATGATTCTATAATTTTGCATATTAATGGACGTCATAGAACACTCATGCGCACTGCTATAGATGTAGCAAAGGATGTGGGTACCATTATTTCCCTTGACGGTGGTGCACAGCGCTACGATGAAGAAATGAAACCGATTACAGAGGCAAGTCATATCGTCATTGTAGCCCGTGATTACGCTGAAAAATATACGGGCACTACCAACCTAGAAGAGGCTTGTCGTATCATTCACGACCGAGGCGCTATCATCGCTGGTGTTACAGATGGTGCTAATGGTAGTTATTTTGTATGGCCTGATGGCACCGCCTATCGTTGTGATCCGTTTCATCAAGCGGTAGTTGTTGATACAACAGGGGCGGGGGATAGTTTCCATGGTGCCTTTTTAGCTAAACTTTCTAATATTTTACATACTGAGAGTGCTAAAGTAAGTTCGACGAATGCGGTTCAAGGTAATACCTATTTATGTGCTGTTGAGTTACTTAAAGGTTGTGCCCATAGTGACTTGGAAAAAGCAGCTATCTTTGCATCAGCTGTAGCTGCTTTAAATACACAAGGTATTGGCGGGCGCAGTCCTTTGCCGAGCTTAGAACAAGTTCATAAACTAATGGGATTGGAGTAAGATCATATGTGGCATGATATTTCACATTCTAATGTACAACGATACATGCAGCAAAATCCCTATCGATTATTAGCGCTTAGCTTTTTAGGGGTTATGATTATAGGGACCATATTACTTATGTTGCCTATTTCTAGTGCTCATGGGCAAACAACAACACTTGTAGATGCAGCTTTTACAGCGGTATCCTGTGTTTCCGTAACTGGACTTGCTACAGTAGATACGTATTATCATTGGTCTCTATTTGGCAAAATTGTTATGGTCATACTGATTCAGCTCGGTGGACTAGGGATTGTCTCTTTTACAACTATCATTGCCTTGCTTTTAGGTAAACGGGTAGGCCTAAAAAATCGGTTGCTCTTGTCAGAAGATGTGGGACAAGAGGGAATGACAGGGCTATTACATATTACGAAAAAATTAACCTTGTATACCTTTGTTATTGAGATCATAGGGGGCATAATTTATACGATTCAGTTATATCCTTATATTGGGCACGCTGCATTGTATACGGGAATTATGCAAGCCATCTCCACCTTCTGCAATGCAGGCTTTGTATTTTTCGACAATGATCTACCATATGCCATGGTAGGGGATGTATTATTTAATATTAATACAATGGCTCTTATTGTTATCGGTGGTTTTGGGTACCTAGCAGCCTTTGATATATGGTCACACCGAAAGGTACGACGATTTGTGGATTTAAAATTACATACCAAAATCATGCTTGTTGGTACCATATTCTTAATTTTCTTAGGTGCCATCATTTTCTTAGGTGTTGAATGGTCTAACCCTAAAACCTTTGGTCCGTTACCTATATGGAACAAAATCATGGCTTCTTTGTTCCAAGCCATTACACCTCGTACAGCAGGTATTGCGACGGTTGATTATAATGCATTACATCCAATTACCTTATTTGTCACTATCATTCTTATGTTTATAGGTGCCGGACCAAACTCTACTGGTGGGGGCGTAAAAATTAGCACGGTAGCGGTAGCGATTCTTTCATCCTGTACATTGTTTAACAACCGACCAGATACAGAGATTTTTGAACGGCGCATTTCGTTAGTAACTGTGCTAAAAGCAAATGGGATCATCTTTTTATCCATTCTTCTCGTATTACTAGCCACATGTTACCTTGCTTGGGACGAACCTTACGATTTTATTCGTCTACTATTCGAGGTTACATCTGCCTTTGGTACTGTAGGACTTACAACGGGGATTACGCCTAATTTATCTGAAAGTAGCAAATGGGTCTTAATGCTTGTCATGTTTACAGGACGTGTAGGTGTTATGACTGTCATAGGTACGTGGGCTCTTAGAACAGCACCAACTAAACCGATTAGTTATGCGGAAGAGAATGTACTCTTATAGCTGAAAATAATTGCTATTTTGTAGAGGAGATATAGTATGAAATACAAAACAATTGCTGTTATTGGTCTTGGTCGATTTGGAACAACTGTGGCTAAGATGTTAGCATCCATGAAACATGAAGTGTTAGGTGTAGATATTAATCCTGAAATCGTACAAAAGGTTTCACCTTATGTAACACATGCCATTGTGGCAGATACTACTGATGAAGAGGCAATTAAAGCATTGGCCTTAAGTCAGTTTGATATGATTATCGTTGCTATTGGTGATAATCTTCAAGCTAATCTTATGACTTCTATGTTGTTGAAAGAAATGAACATGCCATATGTAGTTTCAAAAGCTGAGAATAGCTTACAAGGTAAGATGCTTAAGAAGATTGGTGTAGATTTGGTTATTTATCCGGAGTATGATGTAGCACAACGATTAGTACAATCATTAACGCGAGAGCATGTGATGGATTATTTACAGCTTTCTAAAAATATTAGTCTCATTGAGGTTGTTATGCCTCAATTTATGGTTGGATCTTGCTTAAAGGACTCTAATTTGCGTGAGAAATACAATCTTAATGCAGTAGGAATCAGACGAGGTGAGGAATTAGAAGTTCCGCCAAATCCGACTACCATTCTTTCAGCATCGGATAAATTATTAGTAATTGGGAATAATTCTGATTTAGATGCGTTAACGGTGTAGTAAGTATACGAAAGAAATATAATTATATCGAAAAAATGTGATACAATAAAAATAGAATTCAGTATAGGTCATACGTGTTCGTATGGCCTTTTTAAATAGAAATGAAGGTTAGTATGACAGAAGAACAATATATAACGGCGCTGACCAATAATCCACATGGAATTAGGAATATTCCTAATCCTACAGAAGCAATGCAACTTACCTGCGTAGCTCAAAATGGTATGTTGTTGCAATATATTAAAGAGCCTACTAGAAAGGTTATTGAAACGGCGCTTTCACAATCACCACGAGCCATACAATTCGTGGAAAATCCTACAGAGGATTTATTACAGTCATTAGTAGAGAAGGACTGGGCTGTTTTAGAATATATCGATAATCCATCTGATACGATTGTTGAGCAAGCACTTGCTCAATCTGGATGGGCCATACGCTATATCGCAAATCCATCGGAAGCACTGCAGTTGGAAGCTGTAAAGGCCAACTATGATGCGTTGCAATACATTAAGGAGCCTAGCGAATCCGTACAGTTGCAAGCGGTTAAAGAAAATTACTTGGCCTTGCGCTATATTGACGAGCCTAGCGTAGCGGTTTTAGAAGCGGCAGTAAAACAAGATCCGCAGGCAATGCGACAAATCACAAAGCTTACTAAAGATTTGGCATTGCACCTATTTAGTGTAAGTGCTGCTACACTAGGGTATATACCTAATAATTTAGGCGTCACTGTGGACGAAATCAAATCTATCATCATTAGCGCTATCTCTAGTGATACAGTTGATGAGGACTATATTCGTGAATTGATTAACAATAAAGCTATCGGAGGTCGTCAATCTAAATGGCCTATCGATCTATTGTCACTTATAGATGCTTATGGAACGAGGGCTGTTAAGAAAATTGCAGTCAGTGAATATTTGAAATATTAGAACGGAGATACAATGAATTTTATAGATACAATGGCAAGCGTAGAGTTAGTGCTTGCTGCGAATCAAGTGCCCTTGCTCGTTGGTGAAACGGGGATTGGTAAAACATCTCTTGCGGCGCGTGTAGCCGCTGAGCATGACTGGGAATTGGTAACAATCGATGGTAACCTCTTAAAAGAAGGTGAAATTGGTGGTTTACCGACTGTAGAGTCTGTAACACATACAGATGGTCATGGTAATACGCATTCCGTAAAGACTACGGTGTATGCTGTGCATCATACATTGGAACATGTGGCTCAAGCAGTAGATAAAGGGCGCCAAGTATTGCTGTTTATTGACGAAATTAACCGTGCAGAACATGCGGTTCAACAGGAGCTAATGAACCTCATTTTAAATCGTGAAATCAATGGCTTCTCTTTAAGCGACCAAGTGCGCATTATCGCCGCTATGAACCCTGAGGATTCCTTTGATTACCAAACCATTGATATGGACCCAGCACAACAAAACCGTTTTGTATGGCTTTATATGAATGCTGATTACATGCAATGGATTGATTGGGCTATCGGCGCAGGTATTGAGGAAAAGGTTATCGAATTTATTTCTTCTTATCCAGAATACTTGAATCAACGCCATGAAGATGACATTGATGCTACACCACGTTCCTTTGAACGCGTATCTGGCTTGTATACGATTTATAAAAATCAAGAAGGCACAGTATACAGTCGCGAAGTATTTATGAATGTTATCCGCGGTAACGTTGGTAAACTCATTGCAGAAGCTTTCGTAAACTTTGTTGAGTCCGATCAAGAACCACTTATTACCTTTGATGATGTATTGGCGGCGGTTCAAAAACCAGGTGCTATTATGTCTATGGCTGAACAGGTTAAAGGTGAAAGCCCAACTCGTTTGTATGTAGCAGCTAAAAACATGTTACATCGTTTAAATCGAAACAGTAATGCCGAAGAAGTTCATCACTTCATTGAATTCCTCGCATTGTATCCTGGTGATTTGCGCGTAGCAGTAATGAAAGACTTACGCAATACCTATGAACGTGTTTACTCCTATGCCATTGAAGATGATCTATTCATAGATACTTTCTTTGAAGCACAAAAATAGATTTGTAACATAGTCAACAAAACGTCTTTGAAGCAGCTATATAGTTCTGTTACATAGTCAACAAAATGAAGTTGTCTATATGGATACAGTAATTTAGTGCATTATTGGTTATAAAATAATCGATACATAGTACATAATATAAATACAATCAGATGTTTAACGAAAAGGAGGTGGAATGATGCAACGAAATTTAGATAAGGATGATATTCGCGACGCCTCTGATTTACTCACTCATATAGACGGGTGGGAGAAAACAGGGTCCTATGATGAAAAGGCCATTGAGGCTCTTGATCGATGGCATGCAAAGCGAGAGCGCATTCATCGTGAGGCGGAAGCGTTATATACGCAAATCTATGCTGCTTACGAAGCCTATGTGGATAGTTATGAAGCACAACATCATAGCATGGAACCACAACGCATAGCAGCAGATATGATGAATCACAATATGTCAGATAGTCATATAGGGACCATAGGCCGTGCCTTAGATGAGATGCAGGTAGAAGGTACAGACCTTGCTGTTATGCAACAAGCTGTCATGACACCTGCTTATGAGCAACGGTTGTGGAATATTCTACATGATGTGAATAGCTTGTTACTTGAGGAGGATCAATTCTTTGGTTACTTCTATTTGCAAATGGCCCATCGCATTCGTTTTGATATGACGAGTGCCTTTGGTATTAACCTAAAGCAAGGTGGCTATGTATTATATGTCAATCCGTTCATCTTATTACGCCAACCGCCAGATGTAATGAAGGATGGTATTAAGCGTGAAATTCTTCATATTATTTCCGCACACTTGATGCGGGTAAAAGCGTTGAGTCAAAGCTTCAATAAAACTGCCGTACATATGGCGATGGATATGGTTGTAAACGATTACTTAGAAAATGTGGATCGTGATGCGGTTACTGTAGCCAATGTAAATGAACGGTTTGGATTGATGCTCAAACGATTCCGCACCATTGAGTATTACGCTAAAGCCATCGATAAGGCGATGAAGGAAAAATCAGAACTTTTTGTGCCAGTAGACAACTCTGATACGGCGGTGGCTATGGAGTTTGATCCTCAAACGAGTCATGATATTTGGGACGAATCCGATTCCATTGATACAGATACGATGGACCAAATTACAGAGCGCTATATTAATGAGGCCTCAAAAGGGGACATGGAAGGGTATGTTAAAAGCCTTATCGATACATTCCAGAAGACTCGTCGTGCTCTGCCATGGTATTTCTATCTTAAAAAGCTGATGGGTAAGGTCGCGAGCGGGTACAAAAAAACGACGATGCGTCGCAATCGTCGTCAGCCTGAACGCTTAGAGTTATCTGGCACCTTGCGCCAACATAAGGCCAATGTATGGGTAGCTCTTGATATGAGTGGTAGTATTACTGATGCAGAGTTTACGAACGCATTAGAGCAAGTACTGCAAATTGTACATGCTTATAATCATCGTATTACTGTTGTAGAATGTGATAACGAGGTGCGCCGTACGTATACAATGGAATCTGTAAAGGATGTGAAACCTCGCCTTGATGTGCGCGGTGCTACAGCATTTTCTCCAGTGTTTGCATTAGCCAATCAGAATCGTGTAGATTTGTTAGTATACTTTACGGATGGCAAAGGAGAGGAACGTTTACGTGAAGCTCCTAGGGACTATAAGGTACTATGGGTTCTTACAGGGGAAAACCCTCAACTGTCCCTTCATAATCCATATGGTATGGTTAGAGAGTTAGGCTATGTAGGTGTAGATGAAACACAGGATATAGACGAATTCGTACGCATGTCTAATCGTGGGGGCTTCTCCATGGCAAACCAAGAGGTATAGTATTTGCAATATTGTTACTACTTCTAATATTGTTTAGTAGTAGAAATAATACATCTATTGTAAAAGAAAAAATGACGCAATTCGTAAGGATTGCGTCATTTCTCTGTATATATTTTTATTAGCTATTAAGTTCGATAGAGGAACCTGGGTCGATGATAAGAGCTGTTTGGTTGTATTTGCCTTCTACTAGGCTTGTGAATACGCCTGGTTCACGATCGATAACAGGCCATGTTTTATAGTGAATTGGAATGGAGATACGAGCTTTTACATAAGAAGCAGCTAGGGCAGCATCTTCAACGCCCATTGTGAAGTTATCACCGATAGGGAGCAACGCATAGTCGATATCACCAAAGCGATTTAATAATTTCATATCGCTAAAGAGTGCTGTATCACCAGCGAAGTATACAATATCTCCGTAGAAGTCTACGATACAACCGGCTGCATGGCCGCCAGGAATACCAGCACCATGGAAGGCTGGAACTATGCGAACAGAACCGAATTCAAAGTCAAATTTGCCGCCTAAATGCATAGCATGAGCGCGGCAACCAGCAGCAGCTGCTTTACCGGCTACCTCAGCTGTAGAGATAACAAGTGCATCATTTGCTTTAGCGATGAATTCTGTATCGCCATAATGGTCATCATGACCGTGACTGACAAAGATATATTGGCATTTAATATCTTCTTTTTTAGCTTTGTCCCATGTATTACCAGTTAAGAATGGGTCAAAAATCATGGATACATCACCGCGTGTGAGCATAAAGCAAGCGTGACCAAAATAAGTTAGTTTTGTTTTCATAGGAACACTTCCTTCCTTATACATATAAATCTTAATTCTATTGTATAATATAATAAATGAAAATAAAACTATTGATGATAATTTATGCAGAATTAGTAAGGATATATTATGGATTTAACACATTTTGACCAAGACGGTAACGCTTGGATGGTAGACGTATCCGATAAGGATATTACCTCTCGCACTGCTGTTGCAGAAGGATTCATAGCTATCAATGATGCCATTTATGAGCGCATTGCTACAGGGACGATGAAAAAGGGCGATGTCCTTAGTGTAGCGCAACTAGCCGCTATCATGGGGGCTAAGCAAACGAGTAATTTAATTCCTCTATGCCATCCATTGGCACTCACAAAGGTTGAGGTGCATTGCACCTTAGTAGATGGTGAAAGCCCTGCTTGCATCGATGAAAACCATAACAAGGCTGTTAAGGTGCGGGCCACCGTTAAAACGACGGGGAAAACTGGCGTTGAAATGGAAGCTCTTACGGCAGTTCAAGTAGGGTTACTCACTGTATATGATATGTGTAAGGCCATCGATAAAGGCATGATAATGGGCCCTACCTATCTCGTAGAAAAAGAAGGCGGTAAAAGTGGACATTTTGTGCGTTCCTTTGTAGAATAATATAGATATAAAGAATAGGGGAACGAAAATGGAAATAGTACTTTATGAGCCAGAAATCCCAGGCAATACTGGAAATATAGCGCGTTTATGCGCCGCTAATCACATGACCTTGCACCTTATTAAACCACTAGGCTTTTCTATCGACGATAAGCATGTAAAACGAGCTGGTCTCGATTATTGGCATTTGGTAGATGTACAGGTACATGAAAATATTCAAGAATTGTATGCAAAATATCCTGATCGCAGATATTTCTACGCTACTACAAAGGCAAAGCATACCCACTCAGAGGTAAACTATGAAATCGGAGATATGCTCGTCTTTGGTCCTGAATCAAGAGGCTTGCCTGAAAGCTTATTAGAGGGTGTTGAAGAAACATGCATTCGCATACCAATGGTAGATGAAGCGCGTTCTTTAAACCTATCTAATGCAGTAGCTATCATAGCTTATGAAGCGATGCGCCAACTTGATTATCCAGATCTCAAGGCCGAAGGCAATTGGATTCAACCTAAATAAATATACTTTCACCATTGAGAGATATACAATAAATATATGTTAGAAATCCTACCCAATCTACATGACAGGTAGTATTTCGACAGGTGTTGTTAGAGGAGGATATTATGAACTACGATAAAGCTCATGATTTAGCTCACGCTATGCGTGAATCCGAAGAGTACAAAGAGTTAATGGCTGCTCAAGAAGCTTTGAAAGCTGATGCAGTAGCAGCGGCTTTGGTGCGCACATTTATGGCACAACAAATGCAATGGGAATACGCAAAGTTGTCTGGTGCACCAGAAGCTGATGAATTGCAAAAGAAACAAGAGGAAATGATGCCTCAAATTCAAGAAAATGCTGCAGCGGCTGCTTATTTACAAGCACAAATGCGTTGGAGCCAAATCTCTAATGATATTTATAAAATCATTAGCGAACCAATCACTGAGGGGATGAAAGTGTTAGATCATGGCGAACAACAACCACAACATTGAGGCATTAAAAACTGCCTTATTAAAAGAATTACCAAGTACACGTGTACGAGAGCAGGAGTTACTTTGCAATCATACGACATTTAAAATCGGTGGTCCTGCTGACTTATTTATTGAACCTACTACAATGGCTGAGTTGAGCTTCACGCTTCGCACCATTCATGAACTCAAAGTGCCTGTAACTGTTATCGGTTGCGGCTCCAATATTTTGGTGAAAGACGGTGGCATTCGCGGTGCTGTTGTATCGGTTCGTCATATGACCCAAATCATGGATTGCAATGATAATGTGTTATGCATTGGTTCTGGGTATATGTTAAAAGATGCATCTGAATTTGCCTGGGAAAATGGTCTCTCTGGCCTTGAGTTTGCCATTGGTATTCCAGGAACATTGGGCGGTGCTGTATTTATGAATGCAGGTGCTTATGACGGGGAAATGAGCCATGTAGTCACATCAGTACTAGCTGTAGATTTCGAGGGTAATATCAAGGAATATGATGCATCTCATTTAGATTTCGCATATCGTCATAGTGTATTCCACGATAACCATGAGGTTATTGGTGAAGTTGTTATGACACTTAAACCAGGCGACAAGGATGCTATTAAAGCGCGTATGGATGAGCTTACAGAAAAACGCGAATCCAAGCAACCTTTAGAATTTGCCAGTGCCGGTTCTACCTTTAAACGTCCACCAGGGTACTTTGCAGGTACATTGATTGAACAAACAGGCCTAAAAGGATTGTCTGTAGGTGATGCGCAAGTATCCCATAAACATGCTGGCTTTGTCATCAATACTGGTAGTGCTAGTGCGAAGGATGTACTGGACTTGATTAGTGAAGTACAACGTCGTGTGTATGATCAACACGGTGTACATCTTGAACCAGAAGTACGCATGATTGGTGAAGACTAATACTAACTAAATACGAATATAAGATTTCTTATGTAACGTAACTCTTTTTTCGGACTTACGGATTCATAAGAAATCTTTTTTTGCAGTGTTTTGACTTTTTTCTATAGACTGCGTTATAATTAACTGTTGCCAATTTTGGGAATATACCTACGTAGTGACTTTTACAAGTCCTATGTGATATAGAATATACTAAAAGAATTAAAGGGAGGATCTTATGATTCGCGAAAATCTTCGTAATGTAGCGATTATCGCCCACGTTGACCATGGTAAAACTACTTTGGTGGACGCGTTATTAAAACAAAGCCATGTGTTCCGTGAAAATGAAAAAGTAGCAGAACGCGTAATGGACTCCAACGACTTGGAACGTGAACGCGGTATTACTATTTTGTCTAAAAACACTGCTGTAATGCATGATGGCATCAAAATCAACATCGTTGATACTCCAGGCCATGCTGACTTCGGCGGCGAAGTAGAACGTGTACTTAACATGGTTGATGGCGTATTGCTTCTCGTAGATGCTTACGAAGGTCCAATGCCTCAAACTAAATACGTTTTGCGTAAAGCATTAGAACAAAAATTGAAACCAATCGTAGTTATCAACAAAATCGACCGTCCTGACCAACGTGTTAAAGAGGTTGAAGATGAAGTTCTTGAATTGTTCATGGAACTTGAAGCTGATGATGATCAACTTGACTTCCCTGTAGTATACGCATCTGCACGTGCTGGTGTATCTAAAACTAACTGGGATGATGAAGCAGTAAATATGGAACCATTGTTCAAGACATTGATCGAAGAAATTCCTGCACCACAAGGCGACATGGAAGGTCCTCTTCAATTCATGGTTACTACACTTGATTACGATAACTTCATCGGTAAAATCGCCGTAGGTCGTATCGTTCGCGGTAAAATGAGACCTAACCAACAAGTAGCTATCATGAATGGTGAAAGCACTCGTAAAGCGAAAATCGGTCGCGTATACACATACAATGGCTTAAACCGTGTTGAAACTGACGAAGCTGAAATGGGCGATATCATTGCATTCGCTGGTATCGACGATATCAACATCGGCGAAACTGTAGCTGATGCTGAAAATCCTGAAGCATTGCCATCTATCTCTATCGACGAACCAACATTGTCCATGGTATTCTCTGTAAACAACTCTCCATTCGCAGGCCGCGAAGGTGAATTCGTTACATCCCGTCACTTACGTGATCGTTTGTTCCGCGAAGTAGAAACTAACGTTTCTATGAAGGTTGAAGAAACTGATTCTGCAGATGCGTTCAAAGTATCTGGTCGTGGCGAATTGCACTTGGCTGTATTGATTGAAACTATGCGTCGTGAAGGCTATGAATTACAAGTAGGTAAACCTCGCGTAATCTTCAAAACTATTAACGACCAATTATGTGAACCTCTGGAAGCATTGACTATCGACGTACCTCAAGAATTCATGGGTACAGTAATGGAAAACCTTGGTCAACGTAAAGCTGAATTGACTAACATGGTTGAATTAGCTGGTTACCTTCGTATGGAATTCGTAATTCCTGCTCGTGGTTTGATCGGTTTCCGTGCTCAATTCTTAACAGCTACAAAAGGTAATGGTATTATGAACCATGTATTCCATGGCTATGCACCATACAAAGGTGAAATTCCTTCCCGTACACGCGGTGCTTTAGTAGCGTTCGAAAATGGCGAAACTACTCCATATGGTTTGAACTCTGTTCAAGACCGTGGTACATTATTCGTTGGCCCTAACCAAGACGTGTACGCAGGTCAAGTTATCGGTGAAAACACTCGTGAACTTGATATGGATGTTAACCCATGTAAGAAAAAACATGTTACTAACATGCGTTCTAGCTCCTCTGACGAAGCAGTTCGCTTGACTCCACCTCGTATCTTCTCCTTAGAGCAAGCTCTTGAGTGGATCAACGATGACGAACTCGTTGAAGTAACACCTGAAAGCATTCGTATGCGTAAAACAATCCTTGATCGTAACGCACGTGCGAAAGCAGCTAAAAACAAAAAATAATATCCATAGTGATATGAGACGACGCTCCCTTGGGGGCGTCGTTTTTATATTGTAAAAATATAAGAACAATTCTCTGCATAGTATATATCAGGTTTTATCAGACTCTAAGTAAACTTTTTTACAAGAATGACATCTTAAGATATTCCTATTTATTATATTCATATGAAAAATAGATAATAATCTTATCATTTATGATTAATCGGAATACAGAACCTTGTATATATTGAGTTTGCATAATGCCTTGCTGATAGGGGTATCAGTATATACGAAATATCCATGTGGATGTATAATAATAAAAAGTTTGTTGAAATCAATTATTGATTATGGAGGTTCTTATGAATAAGAGATTTTTAGCTTCTTTATTTGCTGTAGGTTTAGCTGCAGGCTGTGTGTGCTCTTCCGTTGATGCTCATGGCGTATTCTTCGCAAATCGTTTAGACGAAAAAGCATTAGTACTTGGCGAAGGCCCTGTTGATGATGCGTATAGCCCAGAAATGGTAAAAAGCATCATTGGTTTAGATAACAATGGTATGGTAATTCCTGTACAAGTTATTAAACATGAAAAAAATGTAGCAGTTGTACCAAATGATAAATTGGGTATTACAGTAACTGATTTTGACTATGGTTACTGGACAAGAGATAAAGATGGCAAAACTGTACATAAACCAATTACAGAAGTACCTGGTGCTCAAAAAAGTACACATGCCATTAAATATGATGTTCACTACTGGAATGCAGAAGCAAAACCTTTCAACAATAAAGATGCTTTCATCCAAATCATCCCATCCGTTAACCCATTAACACTTAGAAAAGGTGATACATATGAAATCCAAGTCTTGAAAGACGGCAAACCATATGCAAATGCACCTTTAATCAAAGACGTAATTAACGATCTTACTAATGAAAGCAAAGCTGATGAAAACGGTAAAGCAACTGTTACAGTAAGCGCTAACGGCCTTAACGTAGTAGGTGTTGAAGTAGGCTTCCCAACTCAAATTAAAGGGGAACAAAACAAATACTTCAGCGCATTGTCCTTCATCATCAATCCTGAATAATAGTGTGTACTATTAAATGAGTGTGTAGTTATAAAAGACCTCCTAAGTTGGACTTAGGGGGTCTTTTTACCATTTTAGGCAATATGAGTTCTGTGAGAGTGTCTAGGTTTAGCTAGATAAAAGGAGAGATTATTATGAAATTACATCGTCATCTATCGGCTGTGATGGCTGCATTAGTTTTGACAGGTATATCGTATACTGCTATGGCTACAGAAATTACCGCCACCAGTGATAAAGCAGAAGAATTACTCGGTTTAACAATGGGGTCACCAGTGCAAACGCAACCTGAGGTTAAGCACATAGAGGACACCTTAACAGTTAATGTGCATGGTAAAAGTTTAACAGAGGCTGGTAAAAGCAAGAATGTAACCGGTATCTATAATGGATTTGGGTCCCAATTAACAGTAGATAAAGATCTTATTGTACGACTAAAGAATGATGCACCAGCATCTAAAAGAGACCTTGGTCATTACTATATGAGCGCTGTTTATGCTGGGTATGGTGGTAAAGTGCCAAGACTTAGCAAGGATAATCCTGATAGAGATTATGGAGATACGAATATACATGTGAAAGGTAATATAGATATTGATGCTATAGGTGTGGGCCTACAAGCTAATCAACGAGGCCATATTATCGTAGATGGTGGCGGTCGCATCATTACTCATCCGTTAGAAACATCTGATACCTATTCTGTAGTAGCAGAAGAAGGCGATGTGTATGTAAATGCTGGTTCCGATGGTAAACACCCAGGCTCTAAAGAATTAGTTGCCGTAGGCAATGTAGGGTTAATCGACAAGGATTATGGACGTGATCCAAACCATAATGAAGAGCCAACTAATGTAGGTTTAGCTTTCACCACACCAAACTCTAGCCTTACCGGTGCTGTATTAAATGAATATGCGGAAAGCAATAAAAATCCTCATAATTCCGGTGCCGATATTTACCTACAAAATGGTGCTACTTGGAATAATGAGTGGATTGGTATGGAACGTCCTACACCTAAGAAAGAACGCCCATCGGGAGATAATGTGGCATATCTATATAAGGGCAGTAAGGTTCGCAATCTTGTAGGTGGTGTTAATGCAACTGCAGCAGGGAATATTCATCCTATCGATGCTCGTCCTATTACGATTCAAAATTATAGCGGCTATGTGAATGCCATTTATAAATCCGGCGTACCAGCTAGTGAAGCAGGAAAAGGGCAAATCGTAGTTGAACACGCAGCGGATAATAGCCATATTACCGTTCAAGGCGAGCATTCCGGTAATACCATTAATGATGCAAGTTATAAAAAGGAAATACAAGCATTAGCTAATAAATTACAATATACTGGCAATGATAAGAAGCTTAGCACAACAGTTCAAATTAATGAAGGTATTACTAGCCCTGGTGCTGTTGCAGAACTAGGTGCAGATCACTTTGATGCACAAGGGCATCTCGTTGTAGATGACACAACAAAGATTGCTCGAGGCAGTGAATCCTCATTGGTGAGCGGTACAAAATCTGCCCTTACATCAACCGCTATGGCTTGGAAAAATAATACGAATGATTTACAACGCCGATTAGGAGATCTTCGTCTATCTAATACAAACCAAGGTATATGGGCAAAATATATCGGCGGTAAATCTAAAATTACAGATGGTGCAGATGCGCATATGACCTATAATGGGGTACAAGTCGGTTACGACCATAAAGCATCTAATGGTTGGATCTTCGGTGGCGCTATTGATTACAGTACATCTAGTAATTCTTACGCTAACGGTAATGGTGATGGCAAACTTGGTGGCATCGCCGTATATGGGACAAAACAACATGATGATGGACGTTATTTAGATATTATTGCTCGTGGTAACAGATTATCTAATGACTATAACCTATATTCCGTTAGTGGACAACGATTGAATGGTAATTACCATACTTATGGTACATCCTTGAGTGCCGAATATGGCAAACGTATTAAAAAGCAAAATGGCTTCTACATCGACCCTAGTGTAGAATTTATTGTAGGCCGTTTAAAAGGTGTATCCTATGATGCAGCTATTGCAGGCGGTGGCTCTATGCATGTGAAATCTGACGCCGTTAACTCTGCTGTAGGTAGACTCGGTATTGGCATTGGGAAAGAAACAGAAAAATCCAATATCTTTGCTAAGTTAGCGTTAGCTCATGAATTCTCTGGCAAGGTAAATACTACATACTCTGCACCAGGTAATCCAACAGTACAAACAACAGTAGACTTGAAGGATACTTGGCTCGATGCTGAAATTGGCGGATCCTGGAACGTACGACCTAGCACATATCTATATGGCACATTCACTAAAAACTTTGGTGCTACCATAGATAATACATGGCGTATTGATGCTGGGGTTAGACATAACTTCTAATTGAATACTTAACAACCTCTGTAGTATATGAAACTACAGAGGTTTTTGATTTTTAGCAGGAATAAATAATTAGGTTAAAATGTTATCATTTGTAATTAATGATAATCAGTAAGGTTGCAAATAAAATAATTGGAAGTATTATTTTACTATAAGAACTTCTTTAATAAAGATAAGATGAAAGTCATAATACAAGAATTTTGTTACAATAAATATATAGAAATTGATATTTGCTTTGGGGTAGGCGTATGGATATATATAGCTTGTTAAATCAGTATAATAATATTGAGTATGGTTTAGATTACGAACTTTTTATTAATTATAATGAATCAGATTTTATACAGAATTGGGATAAGACTATATTTAACTTGTTGGCTAAAATTTCAGAAATAGGTTTTAGGTTTAATGAAGGAAAAATAATTTATAACCCTCTTTTTTTATATGAGGATGGTTCAAGAAGCTTCTTTATAGATGATTTGAGTGATGAGGATTTTGATCTCTTAAAAGAAATTAATTACGATCAGTTGTCCAATAATGTAAAAGCATTTATAGCCGACTTAATATGGAGTCAAAGAAAAGATTATGAATATAGTAATATAGCTGTCAATGCTTATTATGAATTATTTAAAGCATCGAAAAATAATATAAACTCTAAATTTGATATAGATATTATAAGACGCGCTTTATTTATAGCGACACAAATTAAAAATGGTGATTTTTCTAAGTCTTGTTGTAAGCTAATTTATGATATTATAAATACTGATTTAACACTTATCGAGGATACTTTTAAACGATTATATTTAATAGATATACTTATACAATATGATAAAGACCGATTAGCAGACTTAATAGAAATTTTAGATGAGGAGATTGAGTTATCTAAAGAAAATTTATATAGGTCTGAACATGCATATAGAAGCAAATTGAATTGTTTGAAAGCATTAAAACAGTCTGAGAATATCAAATTAACGAATATTGATTTTGCTAATTTCTATGTGAATTATGCAGATTGTTTAACTCAATCATCATTAGATGATATTTTAGTAGCTAAAAAATGCTATATAGATGCTATCGAACTATATAGAAATAATGGGAAAACAGAAGATGTTATTTTTGTACGTGAAAAAGTAGAACAAATAGAGCCGTTAGTGGTTGAACAATTACAGTCTATAAAAGTTGAATTAGATGTTACATCAATAATAGAAGAGATTAAGAATGATATAACAGACTTATCCTTAGAAGAATGTATAATTTACTTTTTAAAAGTAGTTGATTTTCCACGTAAAGATAGTCTAAAACAAAGAATAAAAGATGAGATTAAAATATCTCCATTGCAATCAATGATACCAGTTTCTATAGTTAATAAAACTGGGCGTGTAATTTGTTTATTAGACCCAATTATTAGTGTTGATCTAGATGAAGACTCTTTTGAGTTAGATAGACATTTGGCTCATAAACTATTGATTGAAACACAAATTTATTCTTTGGGAATTGAATATTTAATAAACCATATAAAACAAACATTTGATGTTAGTCCTGAATCATTGGATTTCTTAGTACAAGATAATCTTATAGTACCAGAGAATAGAATGAGTATATTTAAATATGCTATATATCTATTTTTTAATGATAGACGATATGAAGCTATGCATATTTTGGCTCCTCAGGTGGAGAATTTATTTAGAGAATTAGTAAAAAATTGTGGTGGGGTTATTACTACAATTGATAAAAATGGTATAACTCAGGTAAAATTATTAAAAAGTATATTTGAAACACCTGAATTAGTAGAATGCTATAACTCGGATATTTTGTTCTTATTTAAAGCGTTATTAATTGAGAATACTTGTGGGAATATACGAAATGATATTGCTCATGGACTCCTTGATGAAGATGATATAAAGCGAAGTGAATATAGTTATTTTTTTGGAGCTTTAATTAAATTAATTTTATATTCATCAAAGACCGTTTTTTCTATAATAAAAGGTTCAAATAAATTAAAAAATATTTTTATAGTTAAGAAATCAAAATAATTTTTATAAATGGATATTAGTATATATGGAGAGTTTAAATTAGTATTTTGAAAAGGTGAGGGATAAATGAATTCTAATTGGCGAAATCGTCCAACAACTATTGAGCATATTTCTCCATCTGTTAATTACTTAATAGGTATTGATGAGAGTGGAAGTGCAAATTTAAAACAGGTTCAAAAATCGAAACAACTAGGAATTGAACCCGCAGATAGTGAAAAACATTTTACGATTATAGCTTGTGCTATAAATAATAATAATCTGAAGAGTTCTCAAGATATAATTATGGAGATAAAAAATAAGTACTGGAATGATGGATTTTTTAATTATGAGGGGCATTATAAGCGAGTTTGTTTTCACTCTAGAGAAATTAGAGGTAAAAAAAATGCATTCAATCCTCTATCAATTGATTATAATAATTTTATACACGATTTAAGCGTAATGATGGAAGAGCTTCCAATGAAACTATATGCCTCTCATATTGATAAATGGAGACATGTCAATCAATATACTAATCCATATTTGCCTTATGATCTTTGTATGACTTTTGTATTAGAAAGAATTGTTTGTGATATAAAAGATAATGAGACCTGTATTATAGTTCTTGAATCTAGAGGTACAAATGAAGATAAGAAATTATTAGATTTTATCAAGAAAATTATAGATTTAGGTACTCGATATGTTGATGCTAGGTACTTTAAAAAGATTAAAGGTGTATATTTTAACCCTAAGTGGTGTAAACGTGTTAATGATAAAAAGTCTTATTGGATACTTGAATTAGCCGATTTATGTGTATATCCATTCTATAAATATTATGCTCATGAAACAAGAGATCAAGCATATGAGATCTTATTGCCAAAATTAAGTGGATATCCCAATTATGAAGGTATAGGTTTAAAAAGTTTTCCATAAAAAAAGTCGCCTTTCGGCGACTTTTTCCGTTTGCGAAATGCAAACCACAGAAAGAATATCTTTCAATTTTAGTATACTAATAGTATACTAAACAGTCAATATGTTAGTTTATTATACTTGATTATATATTAGATACCCTATAGTTAATATGGTGTATTGATACAGGTATATGTCATAATTTCTAAGTAGATATAAATTTTTGCTTTTTAAGTGCAGAGATATTTCCTATAATTTTGGGAGTAGATTATTTTCTTGTCTTATATATTGAATTGTTTGGTTAACAACCTTTGCTTTATAAGATACTATATAAAGGCTAGTTAATATGTAACTTCTTAAGTAAGAGTTAGGAGGATATAATATGAAAGTTCTAATCGTAAATGGTAGTAGCCATGTCAATGGTACAACAATGCAAGCTATACAAGAGGTGCAAAAGGTATTCAATGAAGCCAATGTAGATACAGAGGTCATTCAGCTGGGCAATAAACCTATTCGTGATTGTATTCAATGCGGTTATTGTTTTGAACATGGCGAATGTGTATTCAAAGATGATGATGTAAATTCCTTCGTAGAAAAAGCGAAGGATGCAGATGGCTTTATCTTTGCAACACCTGTATACTATGCACATCCAAGCGGACGTATTTTATCCTTCTTAGATCGCGTATTCTTTAGTGCAGAAAGTGTAAAGCCAAATCCATTTGCCTTTAAACCAGGTGCATCTATCGCCGTAGCTCGTCGCGGTGGTACAACGGCTTCCTTTGATGTACTCAATAAATACTTTGGTATTTCTCAAATGCCAATTGCAGGCTCTACATATTGGAATATAAGCCATGGTCTCGTAGCAGAAGATGCTAAGCAAGATGAAGAAGGTATGCAAACAATGCGCAACTTGGCGAGAAATATGATTTGGATGATGCGTAGCTTTGCTGTAGCTAAGGAGCAAGGTGTGCCATATCCAGATACAGATAAAGAGAAAAAAGTATCTACGAACTTTGTGCGTTAATAACTTATCGATTGTTGAGTTACTAGAGGAGTTATAATGGTTAAGGTTTTATTCATTTGTCACGGCAATATCTGTCGTTCAACGATGGCAGAGTTTTATATGAAGCATATAGTTGAGCAGGCTGGACTCAGCGATTTTGTTTATGTTGAATCTGCAGCTACATCTCGTGAGGAGATAGGAAACGATACTCATTATGGGACTAAACAAAAATTAGATGAAATGGGGATTCCTTATGCACGTCGTAAGGCTCGTCAAGTAACTGTTCATGACTATCATAATTTTGACTATCTCATTATCATGGATGAAAATAATGCACGGAATTTAAAACATATCATTGGCGATGATGTTGACAATAAGGTGTATAAGGCGATGTCCTTTGTTGGTGAAAGCCGCGATGTAAAGGATCCTTGGTATACAGGAAATTTTGATGAAACCTATGATGATGTAAGTCGTACTTGTGACGCTCTACTAACATTGCTTAAAGAGAAACTTTAAGCGATATAAATAAAATGATGAGCCCTCAATGGTAGGTAAAATTTGATCTACATTGAGGGCTTTTCTGCATAGACCTACTAGCTACATATACTTTATACTATCGAACCATAGCGTAATATGGTATAATTTTTAGGTATTCATGCGCCTATAGCTCAGGGGATAGAGCGCCGGTCTCCGGAACCGGGTGCGCAGGTTCGAATCCTGCTAGGCGCACCAATTAAAAGGCTTCTCGAAATTTCGAGAAGCCTTTTTGTTTACTATCTATATTTATTACACTGAATTCCTCTAGATCTAAATTCTCTTATGAGTATATCTATTGATTTATCAATGATTTCTTCATTAGTTATATATACCATCTTTTTGTAATAGACTGTACCATCAAATTCTATCCAACGACTTGTCTTACCATTTAGTAAGCAAATCTTCATTCTGCCAGCCCAGCTTCCCATGCTGCGGAATTTTTTGCCCTTGGAGAAGCGTACTTCTCGAATATCTTTTAATTTATAGGTTCTTTTCATTAATCCAAGGCCTATAGAGACTTGATCATCTGTAAAATAAAGAAGTTTATAACGGTCTTCTGGAGGAATAGATCTAATTATAGATAGGTTATAAGTAGCAAAAACTACAGCAATAGCTATCAATATAAACATTAGTAGTATCATATAGCTTCCCATACTTTCAAGGCCTCCTTTTCTCTATTATAATAAATATAAGTAATGTATGAAATACGGTGTATAGTTAACTTTGAAGAGTTGTTTGTATTTAGCGATGGGAGAGAAACATGGACATACATGCACGAACTACTAAATGGAGTAAAGGCATATCTGAGATGGATGTATTATCCTTTGCTGAGAAGGAAATAGTTTGTAACAAGGTAGCTAAGCAATTATTCGTTATCTGTGTTACGATGGCTACTTTAATACTGATTGCAATTATAGCTGGTATGTTTGAATATCCATGGCTTCTGGATCATATGACGAATACAGCGAATACAGTGAGCACCGCTCATTCTCAAGCAGGGCGAGCAGGTGATACCATGACCAGTTTGGCCTATATGATATCCGTATTAGCAGTTATGCTAATACCTACAATGGGGATGTTTTACATTATTAAAAAACCTTTACTTAAAAGGGAAACAAGAAAATTAGTAGAGAAGAAACTAGTAGATGCGCCTAGTACGGATGATGTACTGACATCGGTATATTGGGCTTTTTCTAATCAAGAATATGGTAGTGATGATGCTTTCACCAAAGATATTATTGATTATATACCGGATAATAAAGATAACTGGAATCCTAATGGCATTGCTATTAATAATCGTAAGGCATGTATCGTTTATGAAGCATTCATTACAGGTTCTGAACAATTACGAAGTAATGAGCATATTGTTGACGTAACTGATTTAGACGAAGAGAATCGCATTGATGGTGTATTTCAAACCGATATTAAAGTCGAGTTAAGCGCAGAGAATAGACGATATTTTACTAATGTAGAGCTATTAAGAAAAATTCATAACCAAATTGCCAATAAAATAGAAGAGGGGCAAGATTGTTTTGAAGGATTAGAATATGTAGAAACAGTAGATAGAATGCCAGTATATCGAGTTATGATTGGTGACTGATAGATTTATATCATTTCATGAATAAAACTTCATATTGGTTATATCTTACGTATGTATAATATTCTCAAAATTGCATGGTTATTTGTAATAGAAATGGAGAGGGTTCTATGTTTTCAACGCTACTATTTTTTATAATTTTATTCTTAATATTCTTCTTTATTAAGCAATATAATTTATTGCAAAAATTGACTGTAGAGATTAAAGAGGCACGTGCCAACATTATCGTTGCATACGAGAAAAAAGTAGCTATTGTTAATCAGTTTACTAGTATTGTAAATGAGTATGATGATTATGAGAAACTAATCCAGTTGAAAGTGTCCGATAATTTTGTTGAAATGGCTCGTGAAACAGCAAAAGCGGTTCAAAACATTACAGCATTGGCGAATCAATTCCCAGATTTGAAGGCTAATACTCAATATGGTAAATTCTTGGAAGCAATTAATGAAAATGAAACGTTTATTTCTAATAAACGTGAAAGCTATAACTTCCAAGTAAAAGAATATAATAGTGAAATTGCCCAAATTCCAATGGTGTTCGTTGCATCCTTGTTAGGTTTTAAACAAGCTCCATTCTTTGATCCAAATAATGAAGAGGCTTTGGCTGAATTTAGTGGTGCTGACCCAGAAGCGATTAAAGATCTTGCTATGAAGGGCACAGATAAGTTGAAGGATACAACCGATAAAATTAGAGAATCCTTCGAAAAACGTGAACAAGAAGCACAAGCTAAAAGAGAAGAACGCCTTAAACAAGAGCGTGAAGCTGCTGCTAATCATGAGAGTGTAAAGACTGAAGACGAAACTGAAACAGATGTACCTAAAACAGATGTACCTACAGTTGATGCACCTCAAACAAATGATGTATCTGGTACAACAGATAAAAAAGAAGATAAATAATATTACAGGAACTATATAGAAGTACGTATGGTAAATTTATAATTTACATAATAGAGAAGACCTCCACTGAATGAGTGGAGGTCTTTTATGTATAGGGGATGTAATATGAAATGTGAGATATATGATCCTGATATACATCCTTATATTTAATAATATCGAAATAATATAGAGAATGTGATTTGAGTAACACATTTTATTTTGAGAATGATGTACAATAAGAATGTCCTTATGAAAAGCTGAACATCCTAGCTGGAACACTAGGCATAGGACGTACTGAACAATATATATGTTTTATAAACATTATTAATACACTAAAATCTATCAATGCTCTTGGTAGGGGCAGTGATATAGAGGAGATAGAATGACAAATACAATACAAGAGCTCACTGTCAACGAAGCGTGGCGTGATGAGCAAGATGCGTGGAATAACCGTTCCAATTACTTTGTAGAAATGCACAATCGAGATGATCGTAAGGCGCAGGTTATAGAGTTTTTATCTTTCTTGAAGGACGAAGATCTTTTGCCCCCTAAAGGCGGTTGTACGCTAGATGTAGGATGCGGTGTTTGTGACTATGCACTTGGCTTAGCACGTGAAGGGTATAAGGCGACAGGCATAGATTTATCAGATGGTATGATTCGAGGGGCTAAGCAATTAGCTGAGGCGGAAGGTTTAAATCTTGATTTATACATTGCTCCTTGGTCTGATGAAACTCGTCGTGAATTAAAATGGGATAAAACCTTTGATTTAGCTTATAGTATTTTCTGTCCTATTATGTTTGATGTAGAAAATATTCGCGCCATGCATAATGCAAGTAAAGACAAATGCTTGTGGATTGCTTTCAGCGAACGCAGTGATGAGACGGTAGATATGCTGTCTGAACATTTCTTTGGCCGTGATTCCTTCCCATGGGATGGCAAGATGAAAGAGTGCTTAGATGCTATTCATGAAATAGGGCATAATGTAAAAGTGACGTATAAGACGGTTCCTGAAACAGAGGTCATGAGCCTTGATAAAGCTGTGAATTATTTTACAATGCGACTACACAACAATACATGGGGCGATATGGAAGATATGAAAGAGGAAATCAGAAATCTCATTGAACCCTTAGCTATTAATGGAGAGATTCATAATAAGACGGTTGATAAAGTGGCCTGGGTGTCCTGGTCTGTAAAATAGGAGAGTACTATGACAGTTGATGAAAAACGTAAGTTAGAATTAAAAACTATGTACCAAATTATTGGCATCTATTGTCATAATAAGCACCATACGCCTAAGGGGGAACTTTGCAAAGAGTGTGAACAGGTTTGGGAATATGCAGAGCATCGCATTGATGCGTGCCCACATATGGAAACTAAAACCTTCTGTAGTGTGTGTAAAACTCATTGCTATGCGCCTACATATCGTGAAAAGATTCGGGAAATTATGCGCTATGGAGGCCCTAGAATGTTATTGGTATCACCAATCCAAGTCATTAGACATATGTACCTTGAATGGAAAGATAAAAAAAGAGGCTAGCATTGCTAGCCTCTTTCTTAATGGTGTTATCACATTTTTGTGTAATAATCTTACGCGAGCGCTTTGTCCAATACAGCTTTGATTAAAGCTTTTGTTTGGTCATAGCTTTCACCAGGTTGAGCCTCGTATTGTTTGTCGAGGTCGAACCACAAGTTTGGATAGTATTCATAAGGATGAGTTTTGAAGAGTTCATGTGCATCTTGATCTTCAACCCAGTTGATATGAATATCCGCATAGGCAGGGTTTTCTGCAACAAGTTCATCGATAGCACGGAATGCGTTTGCACAATAAGGGCAACCGTTTAAGTGGAAACCTAAGATTTCTTTCATGATTTTACAGTCCTTTCCAGACATAATTAACATATATTTCTATAATTTGAGATTTAATACATACTCATGTACCACAACATGTGGTACACTACTGAGTATAACACATCTATATAAGATATTCAATTTTTTAGATATACAAAATGAGAATATTGAGAACGCAATATGCATGTTTTACATAGATAAGGAGGCACCTATGATTTCAGGCGCAGCATATGTGGTAAAAGCCCTTCAAGAGGAGCAGGTAGATATCCTATTCAACTATCCTGGGGCGGCCACTATCGATATCATGGATGAATTATATAAGCAGGACAAGGTAAAAGTAATTTTGCCACGTCATGAGCAAGCATTGGCTCATGCAGCAGACGGTTATGCTCGTAGTACAGGTAAAGTAGGGGTATGTATGGTAACCTCTGGACCGGGTGCTACAAACCTTGTGACTGGCATTGCTACAGCTTATTCTGACAGTGTTCCTCTTGTATGTATTACGGGGCAAGTAGATCTAGGTCTTATGGGCAACGATGCATTCCAAGAAGTAGATACTGTTGGTATTGTTCGCAATATTTGTAAATATGCTGTTACTGTTCGTGATCGTAAAGAGCTGGGACGCATTTTAAAGGAAGCCTTTTATATTGCCCGTACTGGTCGTCCTGGTCCAGTGCTAGTTGATATTCCTAAAAATATTCAAAAGGCTATGGGCTCTGATGAGTATCCAACAGAGGTTAATATTCGTGGCTATAAACCAAATACAACAGTTCACGTAGGCCAAGTTAAAAAGGCGTGCTCCATTATCAGCAAGGCTAAACGACCTCTATTCCTATTAGGTGGCGGCGTTAGTATTAGTGGTGCTAACGATCTTATGATGCAGTTAGTAGAAAAAACAGGAATTCCTGTTGTAACTACGTTGATGGGGAAAGGTGCTATCGATAGTCGTCATCCTTTATACCTCGGTAATATTGGTATTCATGGTGGTTATGCTCCGAATGTGGCCCTTACGGATTGCGATGTTATGATTTCCATCGGTACCCGATTTAACGACCGCATTACAGGCAAGCTAAGTACCTTTGCACAAAATTGTAAGATTATCCATATCGATGTAGATGCAGCATCTATTTCTAAAAATATAAAGGTAGATATTCCGATCGTAGCAGATGCTAAATTGGCCATTGAAAAACTATTGGAATATATTGAACCTCATGATCTTGGTGAGTGGCCTGAGCAATTACAACAGCTTAAGGCGGAACGTCCTGTTACACAAGCGGATGAGGTAGGCTTAACACCTCAAACAGTTATTGATTACATCAATAACCACTATGCACGTCCTATTGTTGCTACTGATGTAGGACAAAATCAATTATGGACCACACAATTCCTTGAACTTAAAGGACAACATCAAATGTTGACCTCTGGTGGCCTTGGCACGATGGGGTATGGTTTCCCAGCTGCCTTAGGTGCTCAAATCGGCAACCCTGATAAACGTGTATTTGCTATCTGTGGTGACGGTGGCGTACAAATGAATATTCAAGAGTTTGCTACGGCTATGCACTATCGCTTACCTGTAACACTTATTATTTTGAATAATGGCTTCCTTGGTAACGTACGCCAATGGCAACAATTGTTCTACGATAAACGATATGCGTGTACAAATTTATTGATGGATGAAAGCTCCATTGTGACACGTGAGATGATTGATAATGATGAGTTTGAATACGTACCTGACTTTGTGAAATTGGCAGAAGCCTATGGTGCAAAGGCTATGCGCATTACTAAAATAGAGGACATCGAAAAAGGTTTCCAATTGGCGGATACTTTCAAAAATGGACCAACCTTACTTGAATTCATCATTCCTACAGAGCTTAATGTATTGCCAATGGTACCAGCAGGTAAGTCCTTAAGTGATATGTTATTAAAGGATAAAAAATAGGAGGGGCTATGGAATTACATATGGAAAAACGCTGTATTTCAGCGTATGTAGAAAACCAAATCGGCGTATTGGCTAAAATTTCAGGCCTCTTCGCAGGTAAAAACTATAACCTTGATACATTGACTGTAGGTGAAACGGAAGATCCTACTATGTCTCGTATGACCATTGAACTCACTTGCGATGATTTGACGTACGAACAAATTATCAAGCAACTAAATCGTAGTGTAGAGGTTATTAAGGTTATCGACTTTACAGATATGCCGATTACGAAAAAAGAATTACTATTTATCAAGGTTAATAGCTGTAAAGAAGCGGATAAGCAAGAAATCTTCCGTATTGCCCAAACCTTTGATCTATTAGTTGTGGATTACAACCGTAAGTCTGTTCTCGTACAATGTGTTAAAACAGTATCTAAAAATAATGACATGATTGCACTATTTAAAGATATGTTCGTCAACCGTATTGAAGTTGTTCGCGGTGGTAGCGTTGCTATCGAGGCTCTATCTACACCTGATAGATAAGACGTAGCTGTAGCTATTATAAATCTATTTTAGAGATTTAGAGAATAATAGCGTTAAGTTAGCTAGTGATTTAGAACGTGTACAACTCGATATGATATAATATTTATATCGACCATTATTAATATAGAGACCTTGGTTGTATGCCAAGGTCTTTTTTATATAGGAGGTACTATGAGTTTATTAGAAGACATTTTAGCCCATAATCGTGAATATGTAGAAGATCAAAATACAGGTTACGTAGAAACAGATACAAAGTGTAGTAAAATGCCTAGTCGTGAAATGGCCATTGTGACATGTATGGATACACGTCTTGTCAATTTCTTAGAAGATTCTATGGATATTGGCCGTGGTGAAGCGAAAATTGTAAAGACTGCTGGTAACTGTATTACAGGTCCTTTTGATGGCATTGTACGTAGCTTACTCGTTTGTATCTATGAGCTAGGCGTTAACGAAATCTTTATCATTGGTCATCATGAATGTGGTATGGCTAAAACTACAGCGAAAGATTTAACAGAAAAAATGTTAGCTCGTGGCATTGCACCTGAAGCAATCCACATGGTACGAAAAGAAATGGAACGCTGGGCAGATGGTTTTACACATCCTGCAGAAAATGTAGAAGAAACAGTAGACGAATTACGCATGAACCCGTTAATTCCTAAAGATGTGCCTGTTCATGGACTTATTTTCCACCCTAGAACCGGTGAAATCGAAGTCATTGTTAACGGCTATACACAAATGAAACAATACTACGAAAAATAATTTTAGAACTATATGAATAAAAGTAAACTATTAAAAACAATTATAGCTATTGCAGCGGTGGCTGGATTAGTCATAGGTGGCTATGTATATAAGGATGCCATACAGAGCCGTATAGCTAGAACAGCGGCTATTGTAAGTGGACAAGAGATTAAACCTCTCCTTGATTCTGAAGGTCGTTACATTCGTCAGATTGTAGCTCAAGATAATAGCACGAGCCGTACTATTATGTGGCAATCAGATAGCAGCGAAGCTGATGCGGTCATAGAGTATCGTCTAGAGGGGGCAGAAAATATTCAAACTATAGGCGCTACAGATAAAGCTTTTACCGATGATGGCAGTACGACCTATATTCATGAGGGCACTTTGACAGGCCTAACACCTAGTACTAAATACGAATATCGCGTTGGTTATGGTACAGATCGTCGCAGTGATTGGTACTCATTAGAAACTGCTGGCAGTAGTGTATATGATGTTCTTATCTATCCAGATTCGCAGTCAGGTGATTATTCTGGATGGGAGCAGCTTGTTAAGGATTCCGCACATCGCAATCCAAGGACGGCCCTGTATATTAGTATGGGGGACCTTGTAGATAATGGGGAACAAGATTATCAATGGCGCACTTGGTTAAATTCCATCAGACCATTGAGTGCTAATGTGCCGTTAGCACCGACCTTAGGCAATCATGAGATGTATACATTAGATTGGAAAATGCGTGAGCCTCGTGCGTATCTCAATTATTTTGATGTACCACCTAATGGGAATAAAACCTTTAATCGCCGTTATTACTCCTATGATTTTGGCGATGTCCATTACGTTGTATTAGACACGATGTTATATGAAAGTAATCATGAGGACAATCATGATACGCATCATCCTGATCTATACGATGTAGAGGTTCAATGGCTACGCCAAGATTTTGCAGCTAATACGAAAAAGTGGACTGTCGTTCTTATGCATCGCGATCCATTCCAATATGCTTTTGACCGCCCTGGCGCAAGTCGTGCAGCAGGCTTTGATGAAGAGGGTGTATTATTTATGCCTATCTTTGATGAGTTTAATGTAGATTTAGTGTTATCTGCTCATTTACACTCCTATCGCAATAGGGGGCATGTGCGCAACTTTGAGCGGGATGCATCGGGTCCACTATATATCCTTACAGGTATAGCCGGAGATGCTCGACGCCCTAAATGGAAAGAGCATCCTTTAGATGTATACGTGGCACCAGACCGAGAAAAAAATAACTATATGACGATGACTGTTACACCAAATAAATTGATTGTAAAGGCTTTCTTATCTGATGGTACACAGCTGGATGAATCAGTTATAGAGAAATAAAAGGACAAGAGTACAAACGCATAAGAATATAAAAGCAAAAGACACCTTCCTTGGGAGGTGTCTTTTTTGTGTGTGTTTATACAAATTATTTTTTGAAATGTATCGATTAAATAGGTCAATATATAAAAGATAATTATATATTTATTAGGTGTTTTATATGCTAAATTAAGTTCATGTAAATTACAGTTTTAAGGACTATGATAAAAATTAATCCATAGTATGACAAATAAAAATACAATAATCATGCATAAAACTTGAATAATACGAGCAATAGTATTATAATACGTACATGAGTTATAAAAATACACGAAATATGTATAAAATATGCATACAGTGTATAAAGGAGATAGAGTAATGAGCACATTACAAGATTTGATTAAGAAATATGCCTCCCAATATAAAGAACAAGTTGTGGGATGGCGTCGACATATTCATAGTCATCCAGAATTATCTGGTGAAGAAAAAAATACATCTTTATTTATTCAAAAGGTTCTTGGTGAATTAGGTATTCCCTTTGTAAATGATGTTTCTGATTATGCCGTTATCGGTAAAATCGAAGGAGCTGAACCTGGGCCAGTCATCGCATTGCGTGCCGATATAGATGCATTGCCAATTCATGAAACTACAGGCTTGCCATTTGCATCAGAAAACGACGGCGTTATGCATGCATGTGGTCATGATAGCCACATTGCGATTTTGCTTGGTGCTGCAGCGATTTTACAATCTATTAAGGATCAATTGCATGGTACTGTAAAGCTTGTATTCCAACCTTCTGAAGAGGAAGCGTTATTCCCAGGTGCACAAGGCATTGTAGATAGCGGTATCCTTGATGACGTAGATGAAATATATGGTCTCCATGTATGGCCTCAACTTCCGGTTGGCACTGTAGGTCTCAAAAAAGGTAATTTGATGGCCGCATCGGATCACTTCCTCGTGCATATTAAAGGGAAATCAACTCATGGTGCGGAGCCTCATAATGGGGTGGATGCCATCGTAGCCGCTGCTAACTGGATTGTAAATGTTGAATCCATGGTAGCTCGTGAAACGAACCCTATGGAAAATCTCGTGTGTACCATCGGTGTGATTAATGGTGGTGACCGATACAATGTAGGCTGTGGCGATGTATATCTTGAAGGCACATGCCGTACCTATGCACCTGAAAAACGGGATTATATTGAACGCCGCTTAGGTGAAAGTTTACAAGCACTCGACATGTTATTAAAAACAAAGAGTACCTTAGATTATAAACGGGGACATGGTGCTACCATCAACAATCCAGATGCTATCGATTATGCCACATCTATTGTAGAGAAATATCTTGGGAAAGAAGCAGTGGTACATCCTGAATTCCCATCTATGGCAGCAGAAGATTTTTCCGCGTATCTTCATAAAATCAAAGGTGCTTTCCTTTGGTTAGGTACTGGATTTGATGGAAACCCAGCGTTACATAATGAGGCTTTCACTATCGATGAAAGTATCTTAGAACCTGGTATAACAATGATGGCTGCTATTGCCGCCGAATTTTTACAAGAAAAAAAGTAGTTTGAAATAAGAGGTTATCATGAAAAGTTTACAACATACATCATTTAAAACAATGCTTAAATATACACCAGAAGAAATTAAATACTTCTTGGAGCTAGCAGCGAAATTAAAAGCCGATAAAAAAGCAGGTAAAGAAATCAAAACATTAGTAGGTAAAAACTTTGCATTAATTTTTGAAAAGGATTCTACACGGACACGTTGTGCCTTTGAAGTCGGCGCTGCGGACCAAGGTGCTCATACAACATATCTTGGCCCTACAGGCTCCCAAATGAATAAAAAAGAATCCTTAAAGGACACCGCTCGTGTTCTAGGTTCTATGTACGATGCTATCGAGTTCAGAGGTTTTGATCAAGCCGATGTAGATACACTAGCTGATTATTCTGGCGTACCTGTTTGGAATGGTCTTACTGATATGGATCATCCTACTCAAACATTAGCGAATTTCTTGACACTTCAAGAAAATATCGACAAACCATTAAATGAAATTTCCTTCGCTTATGTGGGTCATGGTCAATCTAATATGTGTAATGCCTTAATGAGTGGCGCCGTTAAAATGGGTATGGATTTCAGACTCATCGGTCCTAAACAATATTGGCCAGCAGGTCCATTCTATGAAGAATGTTTAAAAGTAGCGAAAGAAACTGGTGCTACTATTACATGTACGGATAATGTAGCTGAAGGTGTTAAAGGCTTAGATGTTATCTACACTGGTGTATGGGTAACCATGGGTGATACCTATGATATGTGGGAAGAACGTATCAATACGTTTAAACCATTCCAAGTAAATGCGGAAATGATGGCATTGACTGGCAATCCAAATACAAAGTTCTGTCACTGCTTACCAGCGTTCCACAATACTGAAACTCAAGTAGGTAAGGATATCTTTGAACGGTTCGGCATGAATGGTATTGAAGTAACGGAAGAGGTATTTGAAGGACCAAATTCCTTAGCTTTCCAAGAGGCAGAAAATCGTCTTCATACAATCAAAGCGGTTATGGTTGCTACATTTAGTGACTATCCATTGAAGTAATTTCATCTCCCTAGAAGGTGATGTAAGGTATAGTTTGTTTCCTGTTTATAATAGCTGAGGGGCTGTATAAATAGGTGTGAGTCACCAATAGGTGAGAATTGAGGTTTACTATGGCACCCTATAAAGTATTTATTGTCGGTCATGAAGGTACGACAGGTTTAAGAATTCATGAACGGTTATCTGATAGAAAAGATATAGAATTATTGGCTACTACTGATGAGGATCGTAAAAATGTAGAGGCTATTAAAGAGTTGGCTAAAGAGGCAGATATTGTATTTCTTTGTTTACCTGATGCGGCATCTAAAGAAATTATGGCGGCTATCGGTGATCTGCCTTGTAAGGTAATTGATACATCTACTGCGTTTAGAACTGCTGATGATTGGGCCTATGGTTTCCCAGAACTTGGTGCTGATTATAAAACAGCTATCAGTACAGAAAAACATATTGCCAACCCAGGCTGTCATGCGAGCGGTATGATTGCTTGTATCGCGCCTCTTGTAAAAGCAGGTCTTGTTCCAACAGATTATCCTTTCACTATTACATCCTTAACAGGCTATAGTGGGGGCGGTAAAAAGATGATTGGCCAATATGAAAGTAATCCAAAAGATTATTTCCTCTATGCACCGCGTCAATATGGTCTTAGTCAACAACATAAGCATTTGCCAGAGGTTCAACATGTTTGTGGACTTAGTGAAGCACCAATTTTTATCCCTATCGTTGATGACTATTATTCCGGTATGGAAGTTACCGTAGGTATCCATAGTCGTTTATGTCAAAAGCCAGTTAGCATCGATAAAGTGCAACAGGCATTGGAAGACTTTTACAAAGATAGCACAGTCGTTACTGTGGTGCCATTTACTGAGAACAGCAATACGGGTATGTTAAATGCTAATCAAATGAGCAATACAGATAGCATGAAAATCTATGTGACTGGTAACGATGAACGCATTATGGTTAATGCCATTTTCGATAATTTAGGTAAAGGTGCATCTGGTGCTGCCGTTCAATGTATGAACATCGCGTTAGGCTTACCAGAGGATACAGGCCTAGTATTAGGTTAGAGAGGGAGCTATGAAGGACGTAACAAATGCAATGCGGGCGCATATCTTAACTGCGGCCGTTCCATATATTAAACAATATACCGATCAATATGTTGTCGTTAAATATGGCGGCAATGCCATGATTGATGAAGAATTAAAAAAATCCGTTATGAAGGATTTACTATTACTCCAATTGGTAGGGGTGAAAGTTGTCCTCGTTCATGGTGGCGGTCCAGCCATTAATAGTACACTAGATGCTATGCAAATTGAATCACATTTTGCAAATGGCTTACGCGTAACTGATGAAGCGACAATGGATGTAGTACAAATGGTATTAGCCGGTAAGGTTAATAAAGGGCTTGTAGCAGACTTAACCGACCTCGGCGGCAAAGCTGTAGGCCTCTGCGGTGTAGATGGCAATATGATTCAAGTTCATAAACAAAATGATGAGCTTGGCTACGTAGGTTCTATCGATACGATTGATACCAGCATTATCGATGATGTTATCAGTCGAGGCTATATTCCTGTCATTTCCTCCATCGGTATGGGGGCTGATGGCAAGACATACAATATCAATGCCGATACGGTGGCAGCAAAAATTGCAGGTGCTTTAAAGGCAGAAACAATGGTGGCCATGACCAATATTGATGGTGTATTACGAGATGTACATGATCCTGAATCTCTCATCTCTAAAATCACCATGGCAGAGGCTGATCAATTAAAGGCGGAAGGTATTATTGCAGGCGGTATGATTCCTAAAGTAGATTGCTGCTTAGAGGCCATCAAATCAGGTGCCCAAAAGGTGTTTATCATCAATGGTGAGATTCCACATGCCATTCTTATTGAGCTATTGACCGATGAAGGTCTTGGCACAATGTTTGTAAAGTAATATAGTAGGTATGGCGATGGTAATCGTTTATTACCATCGTTACCGTTCATATAGATAGACGGCGGCACGGCCGTGCGTTTGGAGGATGTAATGAGTAATACAATCGATTTTGAACAACAAGATAAAGAATATATAGCCAATACGTATGGCCGGTTTAACGTATGCTTTGAAAAAGGTAAAGGCTCTCTTTTATGGGACGTAGATGGAAAAGAATATATCGATCTTGGATCTGGTATCGGCGTAACAGCCTTTGGTGTAGATGACGATGAATGGACAGAGGCGGTAACAAAGCAATGTCATGCGTTGAACCATATCTCTAATTTATACTATTCCTTGCCACAAATTGAATTGGCAAAACAACTATGCGCTAAAACCGGTATGAAGAAGGTATTCTTCTCCAACTCTGGTGCAGAGTCTAATGAATGTGCCATCAAAGCAGCTCGTAAATATAGTCATGATAAATACGGTGAAGGTCGTCATGTCATCGTTACCTTGGTTAATAGCTTCCACGGCCGTACTATTACTACCTTATCTGCTACAGGCCAAGATGTATTCCATCAACATTTCTTCCCGTTTACAGAAGGCTTTATTCATACACCAGCTAATGATATTGATGCGGCTTTAAAAGCGCTTGATAATCCTGCTGTATGCGCCATCATGATGGAACCTATTCAAGGTGAAGGTGGTGTTATGCCGCTAGATAAAGAGTTCGTACAAGCGGTAACAAAATATGCTCATGAACACGATCAACTTGTGTTAATCGATGAAGTACAAACTGGCAATGGCCGTACTGGTAGTTTATATGCATACCAACAATTTGGCATTGAACCCGATGTAGTATCTACTGCAAAAGGTTTAGCCGGTGGTCTCCCTATGGGCGCTACATTATTCAATGAAAAGATGCAATATGTGTTAAATGCAGGTGCTCATGCTACAACCTTTGGTGGCAATCCTATTTGTGCGGCCGCAGGTAATACCATCATTAGCCGTTTAACACCAGAATTCTTAGATTCTGTGAAAGCAAAAGGGGACTATGTAAAAGCTGCTTTAGCTGGTAAACCTGGTATCCTTGGTGTAAGCGGTATGGGTCTTATGCTCGGTATTGAAACTACAGTAGATCCAAAAGAAGTTATCGCTAAATGTCTTGAAAAGGGCGTTGTATGCTTATCTGCGAAAAATAAAGTACGTTTGTTACCAGCTCTTAATATCCCTCAAGAACAATTAGAAAAAGCGATTACTATTGTAGCTGAAGCGATTGAAGAGTTAGCTGCAAAATAATATTTGGGATAACTTTCATAAAAATAAATTAAAATAGTTACGTACCTCTATTACTATTGAAATAAATCGATGAATATATAGACTTTAGTTCTCATTCGTGTTACCCTAGAAGAAACAGTCTATATTGGAGGAGTAAATATGAATACAGAATCCTTACGTAACGAAGTATTGGTTCCTGCAGTAGCAAAAACATTAGATATTGCTACAAAAGCAAAACCTACAAAAGAAGAACTTTTCACAACAGCAAAAATTACAGCTGCTGTGGCAGTTGCAACAGCGGTTGTATCCTTAGCGGTACAAGTAGTATTACGCAACCGATAAGCAATTAAGAAAACGACATGGCGTGGCCTGTCGTTTTCTTTTACTTTTACCCCGTTATTCCCCTTTATTAAGGGATTTTGCAAGGAGGCGATACCATGCATAGTCGCGATTTAATTGAACAATATAAAGGCTACGTTCAAGATTGGCGTAGATATTTCCATAAACATCCAGAGTTGAGTAATGAAGAGTTTGAAACAACAAAGACTCTCGCTAAAGAATTAGAATCTATGGGCGTAGAGGTTCATGTAGATACAGAGCGTGGCATCGGCTTAGTTGGTATCATCCATGGTGATAAACCAGGTAAGGCTATCGCGTTGCGCGCTGATATCGATGCTTTACCAGTTCATGAGCATAATACAGTAGACTACAAATCTGAAACTGAAGGCAAAATGCACGCTTGTGGTCATGATGGTCATATGGCTATCTTGTTAGGCGCTGCTAAGATGTTAATGTCCATGAAAGACCGTATCGAAGGCGATGTGTATTTAGCATTCCAACCTGCCGAAGAAACGGGTGCAGGGGCGCCAGATTTCGTTAAATTTGGTGATTGGTATGATAAGATTGATGCTATCTTTGGTGGCCATGTATGGATTGATTTACCAGCAGGACTTATCTCTGTAGAGGAAGGTCCTCGTATGGCTGCAAGTAGTCAGATTACCATTAATGTAAAAGGTAAACAAGGTCATGGGGCACAGCCACATCAAGCGATTGATGCTATTGTAGTAGCTAGTGCTATCGTTATGAACTTGCAAACTGTAGTGTCTCGTAACGTGAGTGCCTTAGATTCTCTTGTACTCACTATTGGTAATATTCACTCTGGTTCTGAATGGAATGTTATCCCTGGTGAAGCTAAAATGGGGGGCACCATTCGTTTCTTTGATCCAGACCAAGAAGAGTATTATGTTGAATCCATACGCCGCGTAGTAGAACATACGGCTGAAGCCTATGGGGCAACTGCTACATTAGAATATGTAAAAAAAGTACCGCCTACTATTAATGATCCTGAATCTAGCGAATTGGCTGAACGTGTCGTTATTGAAACATTAGGTAAAGACAAGCTTTCTAAAATGCGTAAAGTAATGCCAGGGGAAGATTTTGCATGGTATTTACAAGATAAACCAGGATGCTTTGCCTTTATAGGTATTCAAAATCCTGAAATAGAGGCTACCTACGATCATCATAATAATAGATTTAATATGGATGATACCGTACTATCTGCTGCATCAGCAGTATATGCTGAATATGCTATTGCATGGTTGCAAGAACATAAATAAAAGAATATAAGTAATAAACAGCACCGTTATTTTAAAAGTAATGATATGTACCCATTTTCCTGGACACATATTATTTACTAGCCTAAACACATGGATGCTTCCCTGTATTTTACAGGG
>OFLR01000083.1_pt1 | contig 48058 bp, 47 predicted proteins | sample 1540871 | NCBI WGS metagenome assembly OFLR01 (sample SAMEA4413043, study PRJEB24355) | metagenome | biome: human; feature: gut; material: faeces | place: United Kingdom | collected 2010
GGGTGGTCGGCATGCTCTTTGCCTAAACCCGAAAAAATTTCGTGACTAAATCATTAATTTCTTATTGAACACAAACAACTGCCCCTGACGGGCAGCGTGGAACGCAGGCGCTGGTACCGGGCCCTGGACCGCGTCGGCCTGGGCCACGAGTACGTGCCCCACTCCGCCCGCCACACCACCGCGACCATCCTGAACCGGTTGGGGCTGGACGACGTGACCCGCACCGCGATCATGGGCCACAGCCGCGTGTCCACCACGAACGAGATCTACACGCACGTCGAGCTCGACCGCCTCGTCGCCGCCACCGACGGCGTGGAGAAGGCCATCGAGGGCTAGAGTGGACGGCATGGGAGACTTCGCAATGTTCGGCCGCGTGATGGCGGACTGCCACGGCGTCGGCATCATCGTCAGCATCGACTACCACGGCGCCTCCTACGACATACAGACGCCGCGACTGCTCTGCAAGCACCTGACCGCCGCCGAGGTCCACCCCGTGCCCGCGGGACTGACACTGGCCTACCGGCTCGGCCCGGACGCCACGCCCGCGCGCCGGTTCGCCGCGACGGCCGTGGACGACGGTGCGTTCCAACGCCTGTTCGAGGCGTACGAGCCTGATTCTGGCTCGCCGGACCCGCTCCTGCACCGGCGGACGCGGTACGCGTTCGCCCAGGCCGCCGAAACGCTCGACTGGCGGGGCATGGCCGACGCCATGGCCACGCTCCCCCGTGTCACGTCCCTGTCGCCGTCCGCCACGCTCTACGACTGGGCCATGGACGTGGTGTCGGCCGCATGCGACGGCACGGCGATGCCGGAACGGCCGCATGGATTGGACGCCGAACGCGCACGCGCCGAGAAGCGGTTGAAGGCCATCATGCCGACCACGTACGCGGCGCTCTGCGAACGCGAACGACTGGCGGCGTTCGCGGACGTGTGCCGCCGGTGGGGGTTCTAACCCAAGGCCTCCAGATCCCGGCGGATGGACAGGACCACCGGGTCGGACAGGGTCGTGCCGACGCCCGGCACTCTTCTCAACGATCCGATCTTGGCGAGCCGTACGCGCACGTCGGCCGCCTCCACGGCGGACAACGGCCTATGGAACCCGTCCTCCCACCGTCCGGCGAACATGTCCGGGTCGGTGCCGTCATACAGGACGCCGCCGTCTCGGTCGATCACGGTAAACCGGTCGATCAGCAGCGACGCGGCGACGGCGCGGACCGTGGCGGGCAGGTTCGCCACCGCGTTCTCATGCGCGGACGCGGGCGTCCAACGCGACGGCAGGCCCACTGAACGGTCCCGGTAGTAGCGTTCCAGTATCGCGATGCGCGACAGGACCGGCGGCACGGCCAGCACGACCGCGTGCGTGGACCGGCCGGCACGTTTCGCGTTCGCGGCCTCGCCGAGCACCGTGGCCGCGTTCCTCCATGTGCCCTCCACGATGGCGGGTATCCCGTCCGCGTCCGCGTATTCCATGGTCATGCGTATCCACGCGGTCGACGCCTTCGCCGTCCGCTCCGGCATATTCAACGGCTCCTCGTCGCACAGACGGTCGTAGTCGGGATGGTACTGGCGCAGGTCGTCGCCGTTCACCGGCAGGAGCGGCCCGTCGTGCAGTCCCGAGACGCGCACCAGGTGCGTGGCGCGCGTCTTGCCCGCGCCGGGCTGGCCGCCGACGAACACCGTGCACGGCCTGTCCGACCTCCTCGCGGCGTCGATGATGGGGCGGATGTCGTCGCGCCATATGGCCTCCACGTCGACCTCGAGGCTCCTGCCGTCCGCATGCCATGGCACGGCGAGACGGGCGCGTCCCCCGCGTTTCGAATCGTTCTCCCGTTTCAGGCGGATGAGCGTCTCCCGGTCGGTCGGGTCGACCTTGTCGCGGTCGAACAGCAGCTCGTACCGGTTCAGCCTCGCCCAATGCTCCCTGTACCAGTTGCCCTGGGCGGCCCCCAGCCGCTGCTGGGCGAGCATCCTGCCGGCGAGCATGGTCGTGGACTCGTAGAACACGTCGTACAGGACGCCGCCGTCCAGATCCTCCAGCTCCCATTCGATTCCGTCGTCCACCATCGTTCCTCCCTATAGGCCGACGTGTTCTCCGCGCGCGGCGCGGCTGCCGTCCTCGTCGTCCTCGTCGTCGAACGTGACGGGCGGGAACCCGCTCCAATCGTCGACGAACCGTTCGATGAGCTTCCATTGTCGGCGGCTGATGCCGATGTGCATGTCGGGACGGACCATCAGCACCGGCGCCGCGGGCCCCTTGGCCCTGACCTCCTCCACGGCGTCGTCGTAGCATTCCTCGTCGTCGATCCACATGATCGGCGACGGATCGTCCGACTCCCGTTCCACGTGCACGCGCGACAGGACCGTCGACAATTTGCCCGTCAGACGCCGTTCCATGGTGACCGGATCGTACCAGACGGTGTTATGGACGACCGACGGGTCCCAGCCGAGCATCGGGTCCAACGTGTTCACGCAGTACGGCTGCCATGTGGACAGCCAGTTCAATTCGACGCGGCCCGACACGACCAGCGCGTACATGGCGTCCGCCAGCTCGGTGGACCAGTGGATGCGGAAGCGTCCGACCGGGGTATCGGCCCGCTCGTTGCCGTCCAGGCGGAACGCGCGCGCGGCGTCGTACAAAGGCTTGCGCAGATCATCGTCCCTCAGCCATTCGGTGTGGCCGACTCCTCCGCGCCGCAGCACCTTGTCGTCGGGGAACGCGTTCAGCACGCCATCGAAATCCGTGTACATGACCGGAACGCCCATGCCTATCCCCTTCCGTGTTTTCCATCGGGCATGACCGTGCCCCGTTCGACGAACGCGGCCACGTCGGCCGCTTTGTAGCGGATGTGCCGTCCCACGCGCACGTACGGCAGGCATCTCCGTTTCGCCCTCCACTTGCGCAAAGTCTCCGTCGATACGCCAAGTATACGTGCCACCTGCTGGGCCGTCATCAGTTCCGGTACCTCCATGCCGCGGGTCATGCGTCCCGGAACGGTAATAAGCGGTAACGACCACACCGGGGCCGCGTTTCCGGGCATGGCGGGAGTCAAGGTGGAGCGCACGACGAAGGAGGAACCCATGCCCTACATCGACATCCACAACGAACGCGTCTGGATACCCGCGCGTCCCCTGCGCTCCATGGAGGAGGCCCGGCCCATGCGCGACGGCGACCTGTGGCGCTGCCCGTCCTGCGGGCGCGAACTGGACCGGGAGGAGAACGACGACGGGACCATCACGCTCGTCTGCCCGTCGCACCAGATCGGCTGGGACGCCGGACACGAGGACGAGCCGTACCCCATGGGCGGACTGGTGTTTCGCCCGACCATGGGCGGCGGCGTGCTCATCACGGGCCCGTGCTTGGCCGTGTGCCTGGACCGCACCTCCGCGGTGAACGCGTTCTTCGCGTTGGGCGGGATGTACGGGCTGACGCGCATCGAGGGCGTGCGGCCATGAACGCGTTCGCCGGCATGCACGGACGCCCCCACTGTCCCGTCTGCTGGGGCCTGGCGTCCAGGTCGGCCCCGTTGGACGGTGGCCCGGCCGCATTGGTCTGCCTGCGCTGCGGACGTGGATACCCGCTGGAACCGGTGGACCCGGCGCCGGAACCATACACGCGGGTCAGCCGCGCCTTCGACGCGCTGGCCCGCGTTCTGGACGAGGGTCTTTGAACGTGGCGCGGCGGGTCTCGGCCTCCCAGTCGCGCTGCGCCCATCCCAACCTGATTTCGGCGTCCACGAGCCTGCGGAGCGTGTCGTCGTCGGGTTCGGCGGCGTACGCGCGGCGGAGACGGGCCACATCCGCGCGGGCGTCGCGGAGATCATCCTGCAGGTCCGGGTACGTCCGTTTCACGTCGGCCAGCAGCAGGGACGGGGACGCGTCCAGCACGGTGATCAGCCGCACGAACTGCAGCGCCGGCATGGACTCCAGCCGCCGTGCGCCGCTCTCGTACTCGCTGACATGCGACTGCGTGGTGCCGATGGCTTCGGCCAACTCGGCCTGCGTCATGCCAATCCGCAGACGGAATCCCCTGAGACTGCCCATGGCATCCATCCTACGCGACGCATATGCGCGCATAGCAATGCACACATACGTGAAAGGATGCGCGACATGGACAACGAACTACCCCAAGAGCAGCTGCTGGTCGACAGGCCCACCGCCATGAGGATGCTGGGGCTCAAGGACCCCCGCACCGTGCTCAAGCTCGTCAGGAACGGGCGCATCACCGGCTTCACCGCGTGCGGCCGATGGTACTTCAACCGCGCCTCCATCGAGGCGTTCGCACGCGGCGAATGACACGTTATATATAGGAGACGGATATGGCGAAGGCGTGGATACGTGACCGGTGGCTCAAATCGAAGGCGGTGGTCGACGGCGTGGAGACGGTCCCCACCGCGGCCATGCGGCGGCAGGTCGCCGCCAACCCCGACACCGCCGACGTGCCGGACGCGTTCAAGACCGCGGACTACGGGCGCGGCATGCGCTGGCAGGTCTGCTGGCGCGCCGACGGCCGCCAGCACCGCGAGAGCTTCGCCGCCCGAGGGACCGCCGAGGCCCGCGCCGCCGAACTCGACGACGACATCAGGTCCGGCCGCTACGTCGACCCCAAAGGCGGGGACCGCACGCTGGACGAGGTGTTCCCCCTCTGGCTCGCCGACCACACCGGCGTGAGGCCGGCCACGATCGACAACTACACGCGCCACTACAACGGCATGGTCCGTCCCCGCTTCGGCTCCACCCGCATCGGCGACATCGACGAACAGGCCGTCAAGGCATGGGTCGCCGACCTCGACTCCGGCGCCATACGCACCAGACGCGGCGAACCCTACACGAAGGGCGCCATCACCACCGGCGTGCGCAAGATACTGGGCTCCATGCTCCGCTACGCCGTCCGCCGCCGCTGGCTGCCCGCCGACCCGACCGCCGGCGTGCGCCTGCCCCGCGCGCCCAGGCAGCGCGTCGACGCGTTCACCATGGACGAGGTCGCCCGCATCGCCGACGCGGCCGGCGCGCTCCGCACCCCGACCGGCAGGCCGTGCGGCCGGCCCGTGGACCGCCTCCTCGTCCTGTTCCTCGCCTCCACCGGCATGCGCCCCGGCGAGATGGCCGCCCTCGACGTGCGCGACGTCGACCTCGCGCGCGGCGTCGTCAACGTCGACAAGACCATGACCAAGGCCGAGGCCGGGCACTACCGGTACGTGCAGGGCGACACGAAGACCCCCAAGGGCCGGCGGCGCCTGCCCATCCCCGCGTTCCTGGAACCCGGCCTGGAGGCCCTGACAGCCGGACACGACGGCGGCGAGCCCCTGTTCACATCGGCCCGCGGGGAACGCATCATCTACGCCCAATGGGCCAAACGCGTGTTCCGCCCCGCCATGGACGCCGCCGGCATCGACCCCGACGGGCGCACGCTCACCCTCTACTCCCTGCGCCACACGTTCGCTTCCGTCGCCATCGCGGCCGGCGCGGACGTCAAGACATTGCAGGAGCTCATGGGCCACGAGGACGCCACCGTCACCCTGAACACGTACGCCGCCGCGTTCGCCGACCGCCGCGCCGAGGTCGCCGACGCCGTGTCCGACGCGTTCGGCGGAGCGCTCGGCCAGACACCCACGAACGGGCATTTTTGAACAAAATTCCTCCGGGCGTGTCGCAGGCCATTCGGTGGTTTTCCATGTTACCCCGGAGTTACCCGGCCCGTCATCCCTGACGCCGGCCGATGCCGGAAACGGCTTGATTCCGCCGTTTTCAATGGGTCCCGATTTTCGCGGAAAGTCACCCCTTGTGGCAGGACATAATGCACGGCTATGCATGGCTACGCCGGCTTACGCCATGAAGGCCAACCAACGCCACCAATACCCCCTAAGTCGTCCTTCGCATGGCGTCCGCCGGCATTTCCACGCATAACCACGCGCATTGTATCCAACCTAGGGACAATGCGCCGAAGACGGCGGAAAAGCCCGGGTAACTTTGGGGTAACATGGCTGGACACCGCATGGCAGTAGGGCTCAGGCGGTATGCGCCCGCCAGGAGAGCCATGCGGCGGCGGCCGTCACCGCAATCAGCGCCACCGACAGCAGGGCCGCGGGCAGGGCGCCGCCGCCCGCGTACATCTGCCAGATGGTGGCGATGGCCACGACGACGGTAAGCGCGTCAAGGCCCACGGCCAGAGCGCGCTTCCATTTGACCGAGTCCGCCCGGCAGGCGTCCGCGACCGCATCCGCCGACTCGCAGGCCAGCCTGTAGTCGCGCTCCGTGGCGTACATATCATCCAACGCCGACTCCAGCTCCGGGCGCCAATGCGGGGTGACAGACCAACGACGCGTAGGACAGACGCAGATTTACGCCCAGCCCCATCGCCTCGTCCGCCCGGCCGGGAACTCCGGACAGACCCGACAACCGGTCCAGCACGTCGGCGGCGATACGCGCGAACATAAGCCGCTGCGCCACAAGTATGACGATGCGCTCCCGCTCCTCCAGGGCGTATGAGCCGGAGAACAGCATGAAACGGCCGCTCAGCATGGCCGACCGATGTGCATCGATCCTGATATGGCGCCTTTCGATCGGGTCCATAAGCTCCTCGTCGGCCAATGCATCAAGCCGGCCGTCATCCGCGTCGGCGAAGTCGATGACGGCCTAGACGGCCTCGGGACCCTTCCGTTTCGTCCTCCGGTCGTCCGCCGGGCAGGAGGGGTGGAAAATGGGCAGCACTGGACTGTATGACGTCTCCCGATCAAACAGTCGGCGCCGATCGGAGTCCGTAAGCCCCGTCTGCTCGGCCGAACATTGCATGTGCGCAATGACACCGGAGGCGTCCACGAGCAGATGCTCCCTCTGCGAGGGGTCGCGGCCCCTCCAATACACGCCGCCATGGCGTCCGACGGCCGAGCCCACATCGGACGCCTTCCAGTCCTCGGATTCCAGCCGGTCCTCGTACGCGGGAATGAACGCGCCCCTGAAATCAAAGGCCCTCGCGTCATCCAACGAGACGATCCATCTATCCACATCACACATGCCCATGCCCCCAACTCTAATACCCAGCGCGCATGATGACGCTCCAACAGGGCATCGGCGTGGTCAGTACGAGCTTGATCTGCTCGCGGCGCGTCAGGTCGGTGCGTTCGATGAACCGCTCCCGCACCCGCTTGTCCGGGTCGCGCACCAGCATGCGCCGTTGCCCGCGCGTCAGGTCCCGCCGCCCGGCCAGGCCGTATCGTTCGTTGAACGGCATCCGCGGACGCGAGTAGAAGCCCACCAGGACGAGCAGCCGCGACACGACGCGGTCCCGCAGGGTGTCCCAGGCGTCGTCGCGGACCAGTATGTTCCCGTCGGACAGCAGGCGGAGCCACTGCCGCGCGGTCAGATCGTGCCTGCGCAGCAGGAACATGCGCTCGACGGGGTCGCCGTGGGCGATGATCCCGTCGATGTCGTCACGGGTCAGCGGCTCGGCGTCCGTGTCCAAGGCCATCGTGTTGAATCGTCTCATGGCATGGATCATGCGTCCCGGGACATGGAAGCGGGACGGTCGTCCGACACGCAGGGAAGAGTTCACGACGATCGGGCGCATACTTGTAAGCGGAACATCTAGGGCCACCGGCCAGACGTTCCCGCGCCGGTCCCGCGTAAAAAGGAAGCCGCTGCCAGCATGATTGGCGTCGCCCAATGAGGGCGGAACATGCTAGTCCAAGTCCGGACGGACGATAATGGTCCGGTCAAGGGAGCGTGCCCATTACAATTTCACGAGAAGTCGTTCGCGGGCGACGGAAAAGACCGTTTGACGCCGGTAGGCCCAAGGGCCCCGGCGTCGATTATTCTTCGGGGACGATGGCGGCATAACGCATAGAGGGTGGGTGTGAGGCTTTATCGACATTTGGACATGCCATCCGACAGTCATATGCGTTTGATGGAGGAGCGATTCGCCCGTTGGCGGAATGACCGGTACTGGTATGTGACCGTATCCTGTCTCGCCGATAACGCACGCGCCGACCAATACTGGGGATACGCGGAGTTCTGGCGCCGATATGACTCGTGGGAATCCACCCTGATAGCCTCACGTACCCGCCTCGGAAGATGGCTGTCGCGGGCCAAGTGGCGTCTGCTGTTCACCCTAGACCCGCCGAACAGGTTGGAACGAGAGGTCATTCTCCTGCTCGACGACCGTCTGCGGCGGATCGGTGATCCAAGATTGGGAATGGATAAGTACAGGAGTGACGGCAAAAATTCCATAGACGGTCTATGATCGGCTTTCTCCAAAGGGTGCCTACGACAAGGCGAAGGTTTATCTATAGGCGTGTCGGACGGAAACATCTACGGAATACTGGACGACTTATCAATGCAAGACATGTGCGCAGGCGTTTTCGGTCCGCATTTCTTTATAACTTTAAATTCATGTGTGATGAGAGTGGCGCAAAGGAACAACACGTTTACACCGTCAAATCGGCGTCCGTCGATCAATACGAGCTCTCTCGACCAAAGGAGTCCGATCACGCTCCCACAAGACTTTTTTGTTGCGTCAATGCCTTTTGCATAGCCGGTAGGTGGCGTGGAATACCCCGGTCCAGCCAACTTCTGAAGAGCTATAAAACCAACGCATCCACGTATAGGTATTACATCCCCAGCAGCAGGGGATCAATGGAATGCTTCACCAAGGATGGATATTGGATATTAAGATTTCTAGCATTGATAAAACCACGGACGCATAGTGACGGACAGAACGTAGACCTAAGAGGTTTCGTGGATGAGGGTACGCTCCCTGAAAACGAATATCGAGAAATCGTCAGAATGGTGAATGGCGTGCGGCGCATCGGCAATGAAAGGAGCGATCCGTATGGGAATCTTGACTAAAAGCAGGCTCCCGGAATCCCTGCATTTCAGGTTCTACTCATGCCAGGAAGGCATGACTGTTGGTGATTTATGCTCCCTATCATGGAATGACGTCATTAAAGCATATGCCATCATCGTGGGTTTCGCACCGACCAGTGTCAGAATGTGGCCGGTCACCGCCTCTGAATTCGACTTACCATATGCGGTGAGGATAGATCCTTATGATGTGTACGCATGGCCCGAATTGGAATGCGACATTGGGCGCCCTTTGGTGTCAGGCAAAGCCGTCAACGTTCCTTTGGAGCAATTGAAGGAAATCGGTGAACAACCGAAGGGAAGAACCGATCCACACCTTGACGAGAACGCCACAGCAACCATGGATAGGCTCATCGATGAATGGCAGGAACTATCCAGCTTCGCCGAACCAGAGGGATTTGAGCCAGAGGGATTTGAGCCAGAGGGGCCGGGGCGGATGTACCGGGTGTTCGATGGGCACGAACTGCAGGGGAAAAACATACATGCCAAGGATCTTCGGGATTTGCTTGGCATCGAACAGCCAGCCGCGAACTCCCTCGTGCAAGGCATCAAACTACCTACATTCGACCAAACGAAGGAGGTGTGCGAAAAATTGCAATGTCGTCCTTGCGACATACTGTCCAAAAACCCGCCTGATTATCTGGCGCGCCTATGTCAGCCCGACATGAAAAAACTAGTCGTTGAATATGCCACAATGAAAAACCTCGATGAAAGCCGGGCTCGACTCAATGTCATCGAGGAAACACTGAAGCCGGCTCGCTCCACAGGAGGCAAGGGCGCTCGTTTGAGGGCCATTCTCAAGGAGCTTTCAGCATGACCCGCTATCTGGAGGCAATGCATACCCGCGACTCCAGGTCGGCGGCGAACAAACTGCTGAATTTCCTTGTAAAGACAAAGGGCGACGGCTTTACAGATGCGGTAAAGTCCAACGCCACCAATGAATTCATCGCGCAAAAGTGTGGGGCGAAGCTTCAAATCGTCAAGGAAAGGAAAGGCTCGCAATGCGAATTCGGTCGCTACGATGAGGAGTCATGCACCATCACCGTTTATGAATGCTCAAGCAAGGAACGCGACCTATTTTCCTTCTACCATGAACTGGCGCATCACGCCCAAGGGCTAGATCCGGAATGGGCCGATGATTCCGTCACGGCGATTCCCCCTGAGCACGCGGCGGAGTTCAGGGAAAATACAGCGGATCACTTCGCTTCGCTAATGCTCGTGCCCGAGGAGATTCTCTCGGACATATCCAACTCGGATCCACTATCCGCCGCTCTCGAATTAAACGATAAGACGTCGGCGTCATGGTCCGTCATCATTAAACGGGTATGCGAACGATTCCGGGACGATTTCGCATTGGCTTTGTGCGACACAGACGGCAAGGTCCTCTGCTGTGACAGTTCGCGAAACGGTTTGGCTCCTCCCCGGAAGGGCAGCGTCCAAAAACAGGTCGGACAATGCATCCTTGACTGCAACATAGGGGAAACCCGGTTCTGCCGTCTGAACGAAGGAATCAAGTACTCGACCGGCAGACGCAGGGCCGATCTTGACGTCGAAGTGCGTCGTCTGAACGAACGACTCGGCCTGGTGATGTTCAAGGATAGTCATTCCCCGCACACGCGCCATTGGATAGACGGCCAATGGATATGCCCCAATCCAGCATGCGGACATGTTTTTTCGAGCAAGCCGGAAGGCAGGGACTGCGCGTCGTGCGGGCAAGTGGTATGCCCGGAATGCGGAGAGTGCGAATGCCGGTCATCCACAGCCACTTGCCCAAATTGCCATATGGTCCTAAGCCCTGGCGAACAAACTTGCCCTTCCATGCATGAATGTCTTTGACCGACCACTTCACCCGAGAATGGTCGGACTTGGACTCGATGATCGTGTCATGCTTATAACAGGCAACAACAAGGACCCCTCGGGGAGGTTCAAGGTCAAGGACATCCCCGAGGATTACTACGGCGTGACGGGCATGCCCATCACGTTCATGGACGAACACAATTCGGACCAGTTCGAGCTGATCGGCTGTTCGTACAGATATGGCCGCGCCGGAGAATGACCAGAGGATACGAACATGGCACCGACCATCAACGGCAAAAACCTCTACAAGCGCCTGTCCATCCGCCGCCCTGACAGCGCGGACAGAAGAGACGGCGGGGACGCCTCCATCGACCGGAGACGTCCCCGCCGTTCGCATGGGAGGGCCAACATCCTCCGCGGGACTCATCCGTCATACGGCGGAATCTCAACCAAGGCCCATGGGTCGGCCTCCAACCTAGCCGGCCGATCTCGAGACGGCGACGAAGCCGCCGGCCGGCCGCGACGGATGCCCTCCGACTGCGACGGATGCCCTCCGACTGTCAGCATACGCCGTCCTCCGATATCAGCATCGCCATGTACGCCACGACCGCAGCCCTCCAACGGTCGCGCATCTCCGGCGTCGTTCCAGGCTGGTAGCAGTGCTCCATGCCCTTGCCTACGACGCGGCGCGAGGCCTGCACCAGTCCGATGGCGGCTCAGCCGCCCTCCGGCTTTCTCATGCCGACGGGAGTGTAGCCATGCTCCAGCGCCTGTTTGACCGCTTCGAGCTGGGTCGGCGTCGGCGTGGCCGAAAGGCCCATGCGGCCGATAATGCGCAGACAATCCGCGTCCGACAGGCCGCGCTGGACCCGGGCGGCACGGGGCGACTTCCCGTACTCGGCGTACACGCGACCCCAGCGCGCCTTGTCCTCGGGCCGCGTGCCGACCTTGTGGATCGGCACGCGGGCGCCGTCGTCCTCCTCGCCCCAGCCGAACGTCAGGCCAAGCGCGGCCCAGCCCCCGACCGGTTCGGGCGTGCCGACGGGCACGCACTCGCGTTCCGCGATGCGCCCGACGACGACGAGCTGGCCATCGGTCAGGCCGGGCTTCGGACCGGGCCTGACCTCCTTGGCCTCGAGGCCCTCCACGTACTCGTACGCGGCGCGGGTGCGTTCCCAGTCCATCCGCGACAGCGAACGGCGGTCTTCGTCGAACAGGGCGAAGCGGCCGTCCACGTCGACGCCGGGGATGGCGAAGCGGACGCGCCCATGCTCCACGAGCATGACGGCGCCGTGGCCGCCCATGCCCAGATGCAGGGCCCCGATGTGGTCGGGGCCCTTCGGCGGCCTGTCCACCACCAGCGTGGGATTGCCGCCGAACACGGGCGCACCTTCGTCCGGGTTCCACACCAGCACGTCCAGATCGCGGACGGTCAGGACGCCCTAGACGTACAGGCGGGCCATCGGCACGCGGCCCTCCCTGGCCATGTCGCCGTTGGCGCCGCACTCCTCGGCGAACATGCCGAAGAAATACTTCCTGTTGGCCCGGTCGATGAAGTCGGGATCGTCAAGCCATTCGGGTGAGATGAACATTACGTTGATTTCCTTTCCTTTTTCAGTCGTTCCTGGGTTCGAAGTACTTGTAGCTGTAGCCGTTCGCCATGTCGCGCAGCACGCGCTCGGTGTCGGACGGGTCATGGTCGCCGGCCAGGGCGCGCAGGGTGTCGAACGCCTCCGTCACCGCCGACTCCGGCAGATTCATGGCCCGGCTCGCGGCCACCACGTACTTGGCGCGGCGCACCAGCTCGTTGTGGCGCGTGTGGGGCGCCATGGGCGATGTGTCCAGATGCAGGCGGCCGTCGGACGACTTGAACCGCGCGTACGCGCTCGGCGCGACGGTGGGGCGCGCGTCGCCGTGGCCCACGTGGGGCTTGCCGTCGGGCCCCATGTACGCCTCCGGCAGACGGATGAAGCCGTACTCGGAGAACAGCTCCAGCATCGGCTGGGTCAGCATCGGCACCTTGCCGTCGGCGGGGGCGGCCACCGGCTCGTATGCGCCCTGGTCCGTCCTGGAGCCGGCGCAGATGACGTAGCCGCCGCCGGCCGCCTTCAGATCGACCAGCAGGGTCGGGTCCCCGCTCGTGGCCTTGCCGACGGCGCTTTTCTTGAAGAACGGCATCAGGTCGGACGGCACGCGGTATGCACCGTGGTAGCCGCCGCGGGCGGAGCGTTCCAGATACGGCATGGGGAAGTCGTCGGAGCCGATGACGGCACCCAGATCGCGCTCCATGCGGTTCAGGCCGTGCGGGTCGCCCGTGCCGTCGTGGTCGGCGTCCCAGTCGATGATGACCATGCCCGCGCCGGCGACCTCGGCCGCGCTGTCCGACTTCGTGAAGTCCGGCAGCGGCGTGGCCCCGCCGTTCTCCGTCTTCCTCTTCCAGTCGCGGGCCACCTTGCCCTCGGCGGGCACGTACACGCCGGTGTCGCCGCCGATGCGCTTGGCGCGCGCCCAGTCGACCGGGTCCATGCCGTTCGGCGCCAACGTGGACAGGTCCGTGGCCGGGTTGGCGGCGCGGTCCGCGCGCCTCTCCTCGGCCTGACGGACGTCGGCCGTCAGCATCGACTCCATGGCCTTGCGGTACGGGGCGAACATCGCCTCGCTTTTGACCATCAGGCCGAACTGCCCCTGGCGCCGTCCGGTCTTGAGCCCCGTGCGGTTGATGAAGGAGCGGCTGTACCGGCGCCCCTTGCCCAAATACGGGTTGTCGGCGGATACGGTGAAGCCCTTCTCCACCAGCTCCTGGAGGGCGAACAATTCGTCCTCGCCCAGACCGGTCAGGGTGCCGATGGACTCGTCCAGATCCAGCTTGTGTCCGCCGGCCCACAGGTTCGCGCTGGTCAGCAGCAGCTCGACCGCGCCGTGGTGGTTGTCCAGCCAGTCGGCCATCGGGGCGAACTCAGCCGGCAGGTGGCCGTCATAGGCGTTCACCTCGACCAGACGGCGCTCGAACGCGCGGGTGGCCTCCTTGTACGGCGGAAGGTTCGTGGCGGCCATGAAGCCGCAATGCGGACGGACCTCATAGGCCACGCCGCCGCCGTAACGCGCGGTGAACGGGTCCCCCGTCGCGATCCTTTTCATCGCGCGGGCGCATTTCGCGTCGGACATGTCGGACTCCGGGTCGAAGACCCACAGGGCGTCGGCCAGCTTGCCCGCCTCGTTGCCGCCGTCGAAGCCGCCCTCGGCCAGACGTTCGATGTCGATGTCGCTGCACCAGCGGCCGAACACATCCTTGAAGGATTTCATCAGCATGCCCTTGCCGTTGCCGCCGTCGCCGTAGAAGCACCAGAGGTTCTCCATCCGCGGGGCCATGATCGGATACGCCCAGTACAGGGCGAGGTTCATGGCGGACGCCTCGGTCTTGGTGACGAACCGCATCCACTGGTGGACGCGGCCGCACATGATGCGCCAGTCCTTGTCGGAGCCGGGCAGCGCCTCCTCGGGCACCTCGACGTCGACGATGTACGGCACGCCGTCGGACCCATCTTGGGCGCGTACCAGTGTCGGCTTGCCATCCTTGACGTACATGACCGCCTGACGGCCGGACGGCGTATGGATTCGGGCGCCGCGGCGCACCGGCGCGTACAGGTCGGGGCGGAGCCGTGGCATCAGGCGTATCATCGCCTTCAACGCGCGCTCGATCTCCTTGACGCGGCCGGACGTCTTGACCTCCAGCTCGACGGCGAAGTCGAGCACATGGTAGCTTGACATCGCCTCGACGCCGTCGTCCGGCCTGTCCAACGCGTAGAACGTGTCGGGGTCGCCCTCGCAGCAGCGGTAGCGGCCCTCCACGATGGCGGTGACGGCCTTCTGGTAGCCGATGGGCCAGATCGGCCTCCCCGACGACGTCTTGGCGGCCTCCGCGATGGGGCCGGAATCCGTCAGCCATTTGTTCGCCGTGTCCACCGCCGGCGGCTCGCTGAAGCGGATGCCGCCCAGTACCATATGGGTGTCGATGTCCCCGCCGCGCAGGTCGTAATTCGTGTTCAGCAACGCCAGAAGCCCGTTGAGCTGCTCGGCCGTATAGTCCTTCCCGGGACGCATGGCGTCCTCCGGGTCCACATGGTTCGGTATGTGCGATCCTTTCCGCCCGCCGGGTCCTTCCCAATCCGGCGGGCTTTTCCTTGCCTTGGGTTATTCGTTCCTTGCCGAAGCCGGCTGGTAGCTGGCGGCGATGGCCGCCTCCACCGCGGACTTCGGATAGCGCACGCATTTGGGCGTGAATTCGTAGCGCGGCACCCCCATCGCCCGCATGATCTTCGTCACGCTCGGGCGCGCGATGCCCATGCGCTTGGCGATCCAAGCGATGGTGACCAATTCGTCCTGTTCGTCCATCGTCAATTCCTTTCGACGTCATGCGTCTATGCGGCCGGATGCCGCAAAGACCTTCAGGCATCTCCCATGCGTCCTGCGGGAATCCGATGGCGAAAACGGCGGAATCATGCGGAAACGACAGCAAAAAGGCAATATCCCGGATTGGGATGTCGGCGGTTGGCGAAGGCATACGGGCGGACATGAAGGAGCATCGGCGTCGGCCTTCATGACGCGTCCGGGGATCAACCGGCGTGAGGGCAATCCTGGCGCCCTAAACCGGCCTGAAGACGTTAACTGCAGGAAAGCAGTTGTCTCCGTCCGGATTGCAGTTAACGGAGAAGCCTGAAAACGGCGGAATAAAGCCATTCCCAGCCCACAGAAGCAGTTAAAGCAGTTAAAGCAGCCATTTGCGATTTCCGTTCGGTGAAGGCATGGAAGCGGATTGTCCGCCCGCATATCCCTTGGATGCCTTTTTGTTTCTTAGGCAGATGACCGCTTTAACTGCTTTAACTGCTTTAGGCCCACCAGAACGGCTTCATTCCGCCGTTTTCGACATGCGGCGACGACCATCCTTAACTGCAACGATGCAGTTAACGTTCCACATTTAAGTGATTTCGGCGCCTTTTCCGGGCGTCGGTCGGTGTCTTTCCCGACGTCTTCGACGGCAACGGAACGCGTTTGGTCCCCGACGGCGAGCGCATTGACCGCAATGCCCTTTCATGCGGCACATGTCCGGCGATGGACCCGTTATTCGGCCCGAAAACGCTTCGGCACCGACTGCGGCGTTCGTCCGTGACGCATGGCCCATAGGTATGGGCGGCATGCCGGCCATCGGCGGCAAGGAAGGACCTTATCGGCGGACATGCCGCCATCAACGGCAAACCGTCGGAAGCGACGCATGGACACCATGAAAAACGCCCGGACGCACTCGGCGCCCCACCCACCCCTGTGGCAATGATCGGAGTACCCTTGGGGGTATAGGGACCATGTTCCCGAAGAGAGGGACCACGAGAAGGAGAAGAGAATGACCAATCCGGACATGACATTCCAACCCCAGCCACCGGCTGCGACGCCGGCCCAGCCCAAGGGACCCGCCCAAATACCACCGGAGACACGGACCATGCCGCTTCCGGCGGGAGGCCCGGTCCCGCCGTTCTCCGCGCAGGGGGCGGAGGCCTCCGTCACCTTCGACGGGAACGGCATCACATTCGACCGTCCACGGCGCGGATTCGCGTTCCGCGACCCCAAACCCGCCACCGTGCCCCTCTCCTCCGTGGCGGGCATGACCCTCATCGAACCGGACGGCTCCGGCAAGGGATGGTTCTACCCGACCATCCGCACCGCAAAGGGCTACGCGACCTTCGACCCGAAAAAACCCAGCGTCTACGGAGTCTCCTTCGACGCCTCCCGAGCCAATGAATTCCGCGCCTTGGCCGCCGCGGTGGACAAGGCCAGACCAAGCAGCCCGGCGCCTCTTGACGCCCACCTGACCGCGAACGGCAGGATCCCCCTGTACAGGCATTGGTGGTTCTGGGCCATCATCGTGGTCGTCGTCATCATCGGCATCGCGGGTCAGGGCGGCGGCTCGACGGGCACCACCGCCTCCCAGCCGGCCCAGACGTCCTCCTCCTACCAGAAGCAGTACGAAAAGAGCAAGGCGGAGGCGGAGGCCAAAGCCAAGGCCAAGCGGGAGCTCCAGTCGCAGGCCGACGGCTACAAGGGCCAGGACGCGGCCGGCATCATCAACGACCTGGAGCAGAAGAGCCAGCTCGGCATCATCGGCACGGGCGACGGCACCGACCAGACCGACGCCGTCAAATCGGCCATCGCGGGCGGCACCGCCTACACCGTGACCGGCGCCACCGTATCCGACGACAAGATCGACCTGACCGTCGACACCACCGACCACTACAACCGCCAGCAGGAAATCGCCAACGCCACGCCGGAGCAGAGCAGCGCGCTGACCAAGGCGCAGAGCTATTCGGAGATGATGCACATGTCGCGGCAGGGCATCTACGACCAGCTGACCAGCGAGTACGGCGAGAAGTTCAGCCCGGACGCCGCGAACTGGGCCCTCGACCATCTGGACGCCGACTACAACGCGAACGCGCTGGCCAAGGCCAAGGACTACCAGAGCACCATGGCCATGAGCCCGGAGGCGATCCGCGACCAATTGACCAGCCAGTACGGCGAGAAGTTCACCCCCGACGAGGCGAACTACGCCATCGAGCATCTGAACGACTAGGAGGTTCAAAGGAAATGCTTCTGCAAGGTCCGCAGGGGTCCGTCGATTTCGACGGACGGGTCATCACCTTCACGACGAAAAGGTACGGCGCCGTCAGCGCGCCCATCTCCAGCGTGGCCGGAGTGGTCATCGGAGACGGGCCATTCCGGGGCATCATCGCCGTCAGCGTCCTGGACGGCCCGACGCCGACGATGGTCCCGCCATCCGCGCTGGGCGCCGGCCGCACCCCGTACTGCATGGCGTTCGGCCGGAATGGGCGCAGGGAGGCCCACGCCCTTGTCCGCGAGATCCTGGCCGCGAAGCCCCTCACGCCGAGGCCGTTGTCCGCAGCCGTCCCCATGGCTCCCCCGCAGCCCGTCGCGCCGTCCATGACGCCCACGCAGCCGTCCATGGCCTTCCCGCAGGCGGCGCCAACGGCCACGGTTCCGGCCCGGCCCGTGCAGCCGATGACGTTCGGTCTGCGCGACCACGGCCGCCTCCTGGCGTCGTTCAGGGGCGACGACGGCACCAAGATCACGCTGTACGAGCACGCGTTGGAATGTAAGGACGAGATACGCCCGTTCACCGGAGTGTCCATCGACCTGGTCAGCGGCTCGGAGCTGCAATCCCGCGTCACCGCCACCCGTCTGCTGCTGCTTGGCGTGTTCGCCTTCGCCTTCAAGAAGAGCAAGGGCGGCGAGAAGTATCTCACCGTCGAAGGCCCCGATTTCGCGTGGATGACCGAGGTCGGCAACGCGAACACCCGCAAGGCCATGGATTTCATCAACAAGGTCCGCAACCAGTCAAGACGCGGCTGAAAGTGGAACATGAAGGACGGCCGCCGTCCATGATCCCCGCAGGGGACCGTGGACGGCGGCCGTTCCCGTATCCGGCGTAAAACGCGGATGACCCCATGCCCGTGACGCATAGCCACGGGCATGGGCAACAACCAACTATCGGCCGCCAAGAAGGCCAAAAACGACGAGTTCTACACGCGCATGACCGACATCGAGCACGAGCTCGTCCACTACAGGGACCACTTCAGGGACAAGGTTGTGCTGTGCAACTGCGACGACCCGTTCGAATCGAACTTCTTCAAATACTTCGCATTGAACTTCAACCACCTGGGGCTCCGTAAACTGATAGCTACCTGCTACTCGGGCTCTCCCATCGCCGGAGGCGAGTATCAGCCGTCCCTGTTCGACGATGACGTGGACGAAGACACCGGACGCCACCGCAAGGCGTATAAGGCCGTCGTCAACGTCTTTCGCGACACCACCGGCAACGGCGGCCTAGATATGGACGACATCAGGAACCTGTTGGACTCCGGGGAGAACGAATTGACGGAGCTGCATGGCGACGGCACGTACGGCGCGGGCGACTTCAGGTCCAAGGAATGCCTGGAACTGCTCGACGAGGCCGACATCGTGGTCACCAACCCGCCGTTCTCGCTGTTCCGCGAGTACGTGGCGACGCTGATGGAGCATGGCAGGAAGTTCGTCGTCATGGGCAATCCCAACGCCATCACCTACAAGGAGATATTCCCGCTGTTGCGCGACGATCGCCTGTGGCTGGGCTACAAGCCGTTGGGGCAGGATGCCTATTTCGACGTCACACCTGAATACGCCGACTGGCTTAGGTCGAACAAAAAGGAAGGCACCGGCTACAGAATAATCGACGGCAATGTCATGGGGCGGGCCATGTCCTGCTGGTACACCAATCTGGACATCACCAAGCGCCATGAGGACCTGTTCCTCTACCGCCGTTACAAGGAGGACCCGTCGAAGTATCCGAAGTACGACAACTACGACGCCATCGAAGTGTCCAAGGTCAAGGACATTCCCGAAGACTACTTCGGAGTCATGGGTGTACCGGTCACGTTCATGGACAAATACAATCCTGCCCAGTTCGAGCTGATTGGTATTTCCGAGCAGAATGGACACGGCATGTCCGGGGGCATCTGGCAAGGCGACGACCCCAAGCCGTGTGTCAACGGCTCCGCCAAATATACTCGCCTGTTCATCCGCCGCCGCGCCTGATACAATGGCCCCAAGTCCTTGGCGGGGTCCATAACCCTCCCGCCGGGGGTCGACGGCCCTGACCGCGTGCGCTGCTCTTCGCTCCGGAAGCGGATGCCACCGACGCGCACGTCCGGCCCGGCAAGTCGAAAAGCCCCGGCGGATTTTTATCACTTCCTTCCGTCGGGGTTTCCGCTCCGACCGTTGCGCCCATCAAAAACTAGGGGGCAATGGTCAGCCGGTACCACCTGTCATTGACCTCCTCGTTGAACAGCAGCTCTATGGAGACGTGGAGCCTGGCGCCGACGTTGTCCACCAGCAACGGATATTCCTTGCGCGTGATGCGGGACACGTACACCAGCCTCGGCGGGTCGTCCGTCGTCTCAAGATGGGGTCGGGGCTTCGCCTGCGAACCACGCGCCGGCGGTTTCAGCCTGACGACGCATTCGCCCTTCCATCCCACATGGTCCCTCATGAAACAGGTCACCCGGTCGCTCGTTTCGGAGAAAGTGGTCTCGACGGCTTCGGACAGGTCCGCCGACCGGGAGCCGGTGCGCCCGCGGATAAGCCTCTCCCGTTCCCTCTTCCTGCGGACCTCCACGTCCCGCGCGTAGACGTCCCCGTCGATGGGCCAGGTCCCGTATTCGCCGATGATGTCGGCCATCGTCAGGATTCCCGCCCCATTCGGCGTGTAGGTGATGATCTCGGGCCAATCCTCGACATAGTATTCCTTGAACCGGCAGTCCAGATACAGCCTCCAGCCCACCTTCCTCATCGCCTTCTCGAGGTCGAGGATCTCGAAGGTGTGGAAGGCCCCGAAGGCCCTGCCGTTGTACGAGACGGCACGGGAGGTGTCCTCCCTGTTCCAGACGCCGCCGGTCAGAGCGGATCTCAGGGACAGGGTGCCGTGGTCGATCCGCGCCCTGAAGCGGCGTCTCGGGCGCAATCCCTCAAGGGGCTCCCTCCTGTACGTGTATATGACCCTCTCCCTGTCGCCCGTCAGAAGGAAATCGTCGCCGCCCATCCACCTCAGGTCGTCCGCCAACGAGTCGATGTACCGTCCGTAGCTGTCGTAGAAGCGCATCTCACGACCTTTCCCTGAAATCCCGCACATCCACCCTTCTCACTTCCTGGTAGATGGCGGCGATGTCGTTGAGGTTGATACGGAACTGGCTCCGGGAATGCGGCGTCCATCTCCCGTTCCTGAGGACGGCCTTGTCCCCTGGGTCGTAGACGGCCTTGCCATCCTGGAACGCCTGGAGAAACAGGCCGAAACCGGTGGAGATGCCGAGCGTGACGAGCGGCCCGAACTCCACGGTGGTGCCGTCGCCTGAGCCCTCCCTGAGGTATGGCACGTACGCGGCACGGTTGTGCTTGCGCTGCCAGTGCTCAAGGAGCTTGAGGTAGGACCATCCGGTGGCGAGCCCGCCGGACCCTTTGTCGTAGAGGGCGATCATCCCGTTCGGGTCGAAGTGCTTGGCGTCGGTGAACCCCACGAGCCTGAGGTCCAGCCCCGCCTTGCCCTTGTCCTCGCCGGGGCGGTTGATGTCGCCCGAGGTGAAGTAGTACTCGTTCGGCTCGCCGTTTCCGTCGACGCCGCTGACATGGCCGTACCTGAGCACGAACTCCGCCTGGGGATGCTCCGTTATCCATCCCAAATCGGGCTGCGGCGTGAACAGGGTGACCTTGTGGTTGCCGAGCCGTTCGAGCGACGGCTGTTTGATGGCCTTGAGCTCCCATACATCGAAGTCGGGCCCGGGAATGGCGTTCTCCCCCACGCCGAGCTCCGCCTCCAACGTCAGACCCGGCGCGTTCGGCGCGATGTACGGCCTGACCTTCCGGCCGTCGCCCAGCATGCGCCATGGAGTGATCTTCCTGCCGATGATTCCGGCAAGCGCCTTCTCGAGCACGGAGATTTCGCCGACCGTCCGTTCGGTTTTGTACCTGACCGGGCAGATACGCCCCTCCTCGAAAGTGTCCATGTCCAGCACGTAGCGGCTGGCGGGCGACGGCGCCCCCACCACCAGGCCCACGACATGGTCGGGCTGTCCGTTCCCGCCCGGCACCGGCCCGAAGAACAGGCAGCGGTTGAGCTCGTGCCCGCGTTTCGATTCGCTCAGCAGCTCGGACGGCGCCTCCCTGCATCCCTGCAGGAATCCCGAGAACCGCACCTCGGGATATTGGGGGTAGTAGCACATCTTGGCGTTGGGGGCGTCGTACCCGCCATCGGGCGTGACCCAGCGCCACGGCACGGGAATCTGGATGACGGGCGCCCCGGCCTTTTTCTTCCGCGACTTCGTGGGCGTATACGACGGGACGCCCAATGGCAGGAACGACAGGTCGGAGGGATCGTTGCCCAGGAAGATCTGCTGCTTCGAGTTGTTGTTGGGCACCAGGCGTTTGACCCAGACGCTTTCGGCGCCGGCTCCGATCAACAGGTCCATGACCTGTTGGATGCCGGCGGTGTCAAACCATTGTCCGCCGTTGTTGACGTGGGTATCGCTCATATATCAAAAGGATACCCTCGTCGGTAATCCGACGGGTGGTGCCGTGTCAGTCCGATCCGGCGCCGGCGACCGCCAGCTGGCGCGCCTTTTGGATCGCCTCGTCGGCCATTTCGGAATCGGATACGAGTTCCGGCTCCTCGCCTTCGGCCATGATCCTGAGGATGTGCGGCCTCATGATGCGCGCGATCTCCGCGACGGCGGGCACGACCACGGAGTTGCCGAACTGGCGGTACGCCTGCGTGTCGGACACGGGGATACGGAAGTCATCCGGATAGCCCATGAGCCGTGCGCATTCGCGTGGCGTGAGTCTGCGGGGCCTGTCGCCCTCTTGGGCGACGAGTATCTCGGAGCCGTCCTTGTGGTAGCGGGCCGACAGGGTGCGCGACACCATGTCGGGCGTCACCAGGCCGTAGCCGAACCCGTGGCCCAGCGCCTCGTGCTTGGCCTTGTAGTCCCGAAGGTACTGCCACAACCGTGGCGTGAGCGTGTACTTGTCCTGGACCTTGTCGTGTTCGTGGTCGAAGAACCGGTCGCTGTCCCATGGCAGATATGGCTCGGTGCCGTCGGTCCTGTGCAGGATGTCGGCGAGAATGGGCTTGCGCTCCGGATATTCGAGGTCGTCCCACGTGAAGTCCGTATGCCCACGGAATCCGACGATGTAGATGCGCTCCCTGTGCTGGGGCACGAAGTGCTGGCCGTCGACGACCTTCCAATGCACCTCGTAGCCCAGTTCGTTCTGCAACGCGTCGAGGATGACCCTGAACGTGCGTCCGTGGTCGTGGCTGGTCAGGTTCTTCACGTTCTCCAGCAGGAACGCCGCCGGACGTTTCGCGGCGATGACGCGCGCCACGTCGAAGAACAGGGTGCCTTGGGTCTTGTCCCTAAAGCCGGTCTCGCGGCCGAGGCTGCGCTTCTTCGACACGCCCGCCAGGCTGAACGGCTGGCACGGGAAGCCCGCGAGCACCACGTCGCAGTCGGGGATGTCGTCGGCGTCGACCTTCGTGATGTCGCCCGCCATGTCCTCTGCGAAGCCGTAGTTCGTCCGGTACGTGCGCGTCGAGAACTCGTTCCACTCGGACGAGAACACCGCATGCCCGCCCGCGGAGGCGAAGCCACGGCGGATACCGCCGATGCCGGCGAACAGGTCGATGGTGCGGAAGTCCGTGCCGTCCTCGCGCGTGGTGCCGTAGTACAGCTCGCGCAGCGCCGGGACGTAGGCTTGCTTGCACTCCACCTTGCCTGATTCCCAGCGCTCCACCGTCGAGGTGGACACCCCCAGCGACTCGGCGAGCTGGCGCCGCGTCATCGACTCGCGCAGCAGCGCGATGAGCTCGGATGCGTCGTGTGTTTCGTTCGGGTTTTTCGTTCCATTCACGGGAGCATCGTATGTCATTCTGATGACAAAAATTCCCAGTGGCATGTCAGAGCACCCCGAAAAATGGAACATATGTTCGACATCATCGATAACATGGTCCTATGACTTTGGAAATGCTACCTCTTCATCCGACACAGGATTTCGTGACCCCTTACGACTACGACACCGAGAACTTCACCGAACGTTGGTGGAACAGCCCGCTTGCGCCGGAGACCATGAAGGACCAGAGAAAGAACGATTACTGGTCCTTCCGGGATGAGGGAGCCGAAATCGCCTGCGCATGGCTCGACAAGGGCACGATTGACGACGTCTATGTGGGGCTGAAACCACCGGAGGAGATCGTCGACATCGCCTTCTTCGAAGTCAGCAGGCGCTTCAGAAGGCAGGGCTACGGCACCTCGGCGGTCCGTTTGCTCGTCTCGCACTACAAGGGGTGGCTCCTGACCGCCTTCCCCATCGACGCCGCGGCGGACGCCTTTTGGAGCTCGACCGGCTTCACCTACCGCCCGAGAAAGGACGGTGCGGACCGTCGGGGTTCGAGGAACCGGACTCACGACCCGCTTTACACCCTCGACAACAGGTGAGGCGACGCATCCCCGCGGACGTCCTCATGCATCCCCCGGACTGCGTTGCCTGATAGAGGATGACCCAGAAGCGTCCCAAGGCCGTTTTCCATTGGCCCCTTGGGACGCTTCCGTCTTCCATGGCATGCGCATCAGCGCACGCGCCGAAAACAGGCCGCCTACTCCCCGAACGTGGCCGCGATGCCGTCGTACGTGTCCAAAGGCTCGATGCCCTCCTCGGCCACATTGCCCAACGACACCGCCTCGGCCGGCGTGACCGGCCGCAGATGCGCCATGTCCACGACGGGCATGCAGTTCACATCCAGCGTCCACCAGTACGGCGCCTCCATGTCCGCGACCAGCCAGATCCCCTCGACCGTGCGCAGCCACAGCAGCCTCCCCCGGTCGTCGAAATAGAAGCCCACGCCGTCGGGCATTCCGCCATACTGGTCGAGGTCCCCGAACCCGATCGGCTCTAGGTCCACCATGAACGGACGGGGCCCCATGCGCGAGGCGTCCAACGTCCAGCATGAATTGAACGGGAACGTGGAATGGAGCCACACGCCCTCCTGCGTGCGAAGCCAGTCGACGGGACCAACCTCGCGGTAGAAGCCCGGGTCGGAAGGGATATACGGTCTGGTTGGTTTGCTTGCGATGTCGTTGATGTCGTCCATGCCGCGGGTCATGCGTCCCCGTTCAGACCGCGTGCCGTCCGCCCCGGCGGCGGGCCATGACGGCAAGAGCCAAAGCCGCGGCGGTGACGGCCGTGCCGACGATGAATGGCATATGGGTGGCATGGCCGCCCGTGTCGGGCAATACCGTGACCAGTCCCCGCCGCTGGGTGTACAGGACGACGACGTCGCCTTGGCTGGACGCCAGATTCGTGACCTCGCCCTTGTCCCTATAGGCCGTGCCGGTGCCGTCGGTCTTCGTGTTCCATCCGGCGAACGCATACCCGGCGCGTTTGAAGCCGTCGGCGGGCAGCGTGGCCTTCGCGTCGTATGTGGCGGTCAGGTCGGCCATCGTGCCGGACGTGGCCTTATTGCCGTCGAAGCGGATCGCGTAGGTTATCGGCCTCCACCGCGCGTACAGGGTCAGGGTGTCGCCCTCGGCCGGATATGTGACATTAGCACCGGCTTGGTAGGCGGTGCCGGTGCCGTCCGCCTTGGTGTTCCAGCCAGCGAACGTGTATCCCTTGCGCAGGAAGATGCCGGCCTCGGCAGTCGTAGCGGTGGTGCCGGGGTCTCCGGCCTTCCTGAACGCATCGCCGTCTCCGCCGTTCGGGTCGTATCGGATGGCGGACTGGCCTTGGCCGACAGGCGGCTCGACGGGCTTGGTGGTCAGGGTCTGGACCTTATGCGCGTATTCCGTTCCCTGCGTCTCGATGGACACCCTGTTGGGAATCTCCTCGTCCTGGAAGTAGACCAGAAAACCGGTTCCGACCACCTGCCATATATTCCCGGTGTTCCTCTGGAGCTCCAATGTCGTGGAGTCGGAACTGTCGGGCATCTTCAGCGAATTGGACAATCCAGGAAGGCGGGAGCCGACGTTGTAGGCGAAGTCCCATGAGCCGTCATCCTGCCGCACGACCGCGACGGAGCCCACGGGGAGGTTCTCCACCGCCTTCCCGTAAGTGGATATGTCCACATCATTCCGCCATGAAAGCCGAAACGTGCTTTGCCGGTCATCCCTGACACCCGGGGTTTTGCCGTCGACTGGCTTCAGGACGTGGGTTCCATAGGAGGAAGCGTCAACGCTCTTGATCCGACCCGATTCGGGAATGATATGAGCCCAGCCGACCTGTGATTCCGTTTTGAACCCGGATGTGCTCTTGCCGTTCGCCATGGCGTACATCGTGCCGCAGTTGAGGAACCAGCCGGAGGCATAGATTCTGTTGCCGTCTACACTGAAGCCCAAACTTCCGTTGCTGTTCTGCGTGCACGGCCAGTTGACGAACGGCTGGCTTGCGAACGTGTACGTGGACGACTTGCCTATCCTCCATGTGGAAACCTTCGATTCGGCCGTCCAGTTCCACAGCTGTTTCTTTATGGCCAGGTCGCATGAATACGCGCCCACGGCCTCCACGCCGGTACGGGTCAGTGTCATTGCCGAGGCGCCGGTATTGGATACCTTGAACAGAGCTTCCCCCTGTCCGTCGAGCAGACTGGCGGGCAGGTTGGATCCGGAGAACAGTCCGGCCCTGAAGTGGCTACCGGCCGCCGACGAGGTCTTGACTGTCACAACATCGCCTTCATGGGGGCTCCGACATCATCGACCTGCAAATGAATCGTAGCCGTCACCCATATGGCATTGGGGCCGGTGGTTTGCCCAGATAGCTCCTTGCCGTTCGCATCAGTGACGCTGACCCAGTTCGCGTCCCCGACCTAGGTGATGTCATACGTCGCGGCCGCATGCGCCGGCGGCGCGACGAACGCGGCCAGCAGGCATGCCAGCACGGTCAGCATGGCCGCCGCCTTTCCCATGAATCGTGATTGCAATGTTCCCATACCGTGCGGCTATGCGTCGCGCGCGACGCATAGCCATCGGCATGACAGATTCGAGAAAACCATCCGAAACCGGACCCAAGGAGAAACCCTACGTGCCCATCGAGCACCGCCCGCTATTGGGCGTGCCCGAAGCGGCCGCCCTGACTGGGCTGGACGAGAAGGTCGTCCGCCAAGCCATACGCCAGGGCGAGCTCATCGCCTGCTACGCTTATTCGTCGACCAAACGCATCCGCCGGCGCGACCTCGACGACTGGATCTCATCCCTGCCCGAACGGCCGCAGTGACGGGCCCGACGGATACGACACGACCCCCGCATGGCTCCTTCGAGTCGTGCGGGGGTCGTGTCTTTTCCGGACGTAAGTACACCTTAAGTACACCTAGCGCCTATACTGAACCCTGAAACGTAGTCGGCAGTAGGGCTCAGGGGTTATGCCCGTCAGATGCCGAAATCAACTTCGCCGAGTTTTTCGATGAGCTTCATGTTCTCACTGTAATCGACAGGGCAGGCGATGATGTCGACGCCGGACTGGTTCTTTAACGCCTCGCATAGGGTGGGGTAGAGCTCATCGGCCGCCTCGATCACATGACCACGCGCTCCAAAACTATGGGCCAACTCCAGCACATCCGGATTATCGAAATCGACATCCTCGTACGAGCCATTGTGAATGTTCATCTTCCATTTGATCAGGCCATAGGCCTTGTCGACCCACACCAGCACCACCATACGCGCGCCTACGCGAACGGCCGTCTCTATTTCCTGCACGTTCATCAGGAAACTGCCATCGCCCATTACCGCCAATACTGGTCGGCCAGGATTTTCCAGTGATGCGGCCACGGCGCCGGGCAAAGTCCATGCCATGGTAGACAACGAATTGTCGATCACGCAGGTGTTGGAATAGTACGTCGGGTACAGGCGGGCCATCCACATCTTCAATGCGCCGGTGTCTACCAGCGTGATATCGTCATCCGCCATGGCGCGACGGGTGTCATATACGATACGTTGCGGTTTCATCGGGAAAGAATCATCGCTTGCATACGAGCGGAATTCCGAATTCAACAACTCGTGAATCAACGGGTGCGATTCGTCGAAGCGAATGCCTTTCACTTGAAGACGGGTGATCAACGCCTCCAAAGTCTGGTCGATGTCACCCATGATATTCAATGCGGTTGAATAGTGCGCATCGGTATCTTCAATAAAGGTATTGATATGAATGATAGTCTTATCATCATTTGGGTTAATTTTCTTTGGGTCGAACTGTTGAATGGAAAAGCCGACAGAGATAATTAAATCAGCTTCATCAAAAGCAAAATTTTCATAATCATGTTTCATGAAACCGACCACGCCAAGTGCGTTCGGAATATGATCCGAAATCACGCCCTTGCCTTCGAAGGTGGTGGCCACCGGCACATTCAGCTGTTCGGCCAGTGCCAGCAGACGATTCTCGGCATGAGCGCGGGCCACGCCGTTACCGGCCAGAATGATCGGATGCTGCGCCTGACTGATGATGTCAGCCGCGCGGGCGATGGTACCGTCCGTCGGGCGGATATGCATAGTATCCGGCAACGGCAGTGGCCTGATTCCGGCTGGAACGGGCATCTCGGCCACGTCTTCGGGCAGAATCAGACAGGTTGCACCGGGGCGTTTCCGCTGTGCTACGGAGAAGGCCTTACGGATGATTTCCGGCACCGAACTTGGTGTGGCGATCATACTGGTCCATTGCGTCAGTGGGCGGAACACCGACACCAGATCCACGATCTGATGTGATTCCTTGTATAGACGGCTCACATTGCCCTGTGCGCAGATGGCGACCATCGGAATGGTGCTGGCGTTGGCTTGCGCCACCGGCAGGGTGAGATTCAATGCGCCCGGTCCGAGCGTGGCCATGCAGACGCCCGGTTTGCCGGTGAGATGGCCTTGCGTGGAGGCCATGAAGCCCGCTCCCTGCTCATGGCGGGTCAATACGAAACGTATGCGTCCATCGCGTTCCAGGGCTTCCATCAGCGGGATGTTCTCTTCGCCGGGAATGCCATAAATGACGTGTACGCCTTCGTTGACTAGGCATTCGACGAACAGGTCTGCGACATTGCGCACATGTTCGTGGCGGGTGGTCTCCGGAGTATGTTCCGAAGCGTTTTCGGTAGTGATTTCAACGGTGTTCTCTTGGTTCACGAGGTCACATACTAACGAGTGTCATGTAACGAATGCGGTAACGTTCCGCACCGCCATGCGAACGAAAACATGCGAAGGCCCCGTATCATTCGACGAAGAACGAATGATACGGGGCCTGGAGGAACGCCAACAAGAAGTACGGCGCTAGAACACTTGGAAGCTGTCGATATACAGCTGGTTGCCCGGCAGACTGTCCAAAGGCACCCACAGCAGGATGTCCTGCGTGTTCACGGTCCTATCGAACTTCACATCGGTGGTGCCGCTGGCATCGAACTCGAACTGTGCCACCTGCTCACCTTGAGTGGGGTTCGACGTGGTATTGACACGCACATAGCCCTGACCGCCCGAAGAGCGGATCTTGATGACCAGACGGTAGACATCATGCGGTTGACTCAGATGCACATAGTAGCCGTAGCCCTGCTGCCCGTCGGGATTGGACACGAACTGACGATTGTCGATCTCATACGGGGTGTTGTTCTCCGGCTGCTTCGGGTCCGGTACCTTCTTGGCCTTCTTATCAGTGGTAATGACCTTATCTTCCGCCTGCTTGGTGGCCTTCTTCGTAGCGGAGGGGCTGGCGTCGGCGTCCGCCGCCGAGCTGGAGTCATCGGAGGGCTGCATAGTCTCGGTGCCGAACGGGACATCGTCAAGATTCATCTCCGGCCAGGCGCTTGCGGAAGTGCCGGCGGAAGTGCCCGTGGAAGTGTTCTTGGTCAGTCCGTGGATGGCGAATCCCAAGGCTACTGCCACAACGATGACGGCGATGATGATGGCCACGACCTTGGTCTTGACCTTGCCGAACAATGTGGCATCCGCCACGTCGGAGGAATCATCTTCAGTCGGCGGATTCTTCGGTGCGAAACTTGGTGGTACCGGTGCGTTGCCGGCTGCGTAGGCCGCGTCAATGGCGGCACGTTCGGCTTCCAATGCGCGTTGGGATTCCTCGCCGGGTTGAATGATCTGACCGTCGGCGCCGATGACCGGAATGCGCCCGGTCTTTTCCAATTGGGATTCCGCATCGGTGTCATCTGATATGGAATCGGCGGTCACCGTGATGGGGAATGAGAATTGGGTCGCGGCGTCATCCACTACGCCGTCGATGTCCTCTTCGCTGAGTACGGCTTTGCTGTTGGCCCATAGCGCTTTGACGGCACCGCTGGTCGCGGCCATGCCCTTGGCGATGGCCTCCTTGCTGTCAGACAGATCGGTGTGTGGTTCCGGAGCTTCGAAATTCAGTTCGGGGATACTGCCGGAACTGACCAGCTTATCCGGCAGTGCAATGGTGTCTTCGTCGAGGATCTGCAACACCGGAACGTTGACGATGGAACACTGCGAATCCGTGGAAGGCAACGCGATGTCGGATCCCGTCAGCGCCTGCAGCGGCTGATAGTGGTCGAGCAACGCATCCAGCTCGGCAAGCGTTGCCATCGGAATGGTCGGGACTCCGTCCTCTTCCTGCAACTCAAGGCCGCGCTTGCAGATGACGCGGAATTCCATGGGAGTGTCCTGTGACAGCGCCGATAGATTGAAATCAGTGGCAAGCGTCGACGGCTTACGGGTCAGCATGGCATACAGCAGTGCGGCGATTTGGCGAATCGCAAGCTGCTCCCTGCCATCCGCGGATTGGACGCGGGACATGTCGGCGAGCATGATGCTGACGGGAGCGTCGGCAATCTGCACGCCATTGCGAGTCAGACGCACGGTGTCGGTGCTGATGGAGAAATGCGTGAGATTGTTCTGCTGCAATACACGCAGAGCCTCCAGCACTTCGCCCAGTATGGATCGCATCGCTTCATAGCTCAATGGCTGCACTGCGGGACTGGACAGGTAATCGCTAAGTGAGATGCCGGAATCAAGCTGTGTGATCACCAGAGCGACGTCATCGACATGCTGCAGTTGCATCACCGGCGTGAAATGCGAATCATGCGAGATGGCCAGCATGGAGGCGGCCGCATTGACGTCGGCCAGCGCCTTCTTGCCATTGACGATGAAAAGCTGGCAGTCTCGTGCGAGCACGTGGTCGCTGGCTTTCCATACCTGTAGACCCGTTTCTTCGCGAAGCGGCGAGACCAGCACATAACGGTTGCTGACGGTATCTCCCAGCTGAGGTTTCATAGGTTCCTTCGGCTCTGTAATAGGTGTGTTCGTTCGAGTGCTGCCAGTTGCCGGCACTGGGGATATTCTACCGTCCGGGCTGGTCGTGCGCATTCCCGGAATACGGCTTGTCACCATGGCGATGACAGAGGTCAGTTCCTCGGAACGCAACGCCCACAGCGCGGCCAGATAGACCACGGTGATGATGATGGTCAGCAATATCGCCGCAAGTACGGCCTGCCCCCAGTTCATGGAACCATCATCCCGTCCGATATGCGCGCCGACCAGCGTATAGACGGCGTTACGGCACAGCAGGCCGACGGCCGCCGCGACGATTTCCGCCAATGTTGCCTTGGCATAGGCGCGCAGAATACGCGAGCCATCGATATTGCCGGCGAAACGGGTTCGCAGCATGCGCATCAGCAGAGGGTAGGGGAGGATGAAACTCACCGTGATGACCGCGCCGATCAGAACGATCCATTGCGTGGGAGGCAGCAATGCGGCTCCGACGATCAGGGCGAGTGCTTGAAAGCCCATGGTGATCGCCATGAAGATGAACGGATGTTTGCCGTCTTCGAAGGCGTAGAACGTGCGCTGGATCACTAGGTATGAGCTGGCATAGGGCAGGCCGATGCCCAATGCCATCAACGGTGCGCTGATCAGCAATGCCTCACGTACGGATACGGAAGGCAGCAGCGCAAGCACGATCGGCAGCGGTAGCACGATGAATGACGTCGCCAGAAAGCACATGATGAGGTTGAGATTGCGCAATGCGGAGCTCAGATCGTTGCGGGCCTCACCGATATTGCCGTCTGCAACGGCCTTGGAAATCTTCGGGAAGATGGCCGTAGCGATCGATACCGCAATCAGTGAGTAAGGCAGCATGTAGATCGTATAGGCGTTCTGATAGGTCGCGTTGCCGGCGACATCGAGCTGATTCATGCCATAAAGCTGATGGGCGCGATATGGGGCGCTGGTGGCGATGCGCGTAAGAATCACGTTGACGATCTGATCGACGCCTACGATGCCAAGACTCCAGGCGGCCACCGGTCCCATCGAACGCAATCCGATGCCGCGAATGCCGAATTTCGGGCGGTATCGCAATCCGATACGAGTCAACGGAACGAACAGGATCAACGCTTGGAATGCTACGCCGATCGTCCATGTACCGGCGGTAAGCAAAATCTTATCGGAGGACCAGAAACCGACGGGCTGTTCCGAAGCGCGGCCGAACAGCGCGATGAACGCGCCGAAGCCGATGCAGCTGATGACATTCGCACCCACCGAGCTCCATGCGTAGGTGACGAAATGGTCCTTGGCCGCCAGAATCTGCCCGATCACCGTATAAAGGCCATAGAAGAAAATCTGCGGCATGCACCATAACGTAAATGCGTTGGCGAGAGCCATCGTGTCCGGACCGCCGTTCACATACAGCTTCGTCAGCAACGGTGTGCAGACGGCCATCAGCAGCGTCACGCCGAGCAGCATGGTGATGGACAACGTGATCAGCTTGTTGAGTTTGGTCTCAGCGTCCTTGTCCTTCAGCGTGCGCACGATCTGAGGTACGAGTACCGCGTTGAAGATGCCACCGGAAACCAGCGTGTAGATGACCTGCGGAATCATCGATCCGGCTTGATAGGCGTTCGCGGCGTAGCCGGTGGTGCCAAGCGCCCACGCCAGCAAAATGGTGCGAATCTGCCCGGTCACGCGGGAAGCCGCGGTGCCGGAGGCCATGATCAGTGAATTACGGCCAACGGAAGAACTCATTCGTCGGGATCCTTCTTACGGTTGAATTGTCGCCAAAGGCCCAGCGCTGCAAGCAGTACGGCAATGCCGATGATTACGAAACCGCTTTTGTCGCTAATCTGCAGGGCGCTGGTGATATGCGTAGTCTGCACCGCACCGAACACGGTGCCCTGTCGGTCCATCAGAGACAGTGTGGCGTCGGCGTTGCCGGAAGTGGCCACGCGAATGGTGAACGCGACCTGGGCTTCGCCATGGGCCGGCACCTCCACGGTATCCATGCGCGACGTGACGATTTCCATGGAATTGGTCCTCGATGAAACCTTTACCGTCACCGGGTAAGGGTGGCTGTTGCTGATGGTCACCGGCATTTTCGCCGTTTCGCTCACCACGGTCACGTTGTCCGTCGGAGTAATGGCCACGCCGTCGGTCAGTAGCGAAGCGAGCTGTTGGGCGCCCTTGACCATCGTGTCGCTGTGAGCGGAGTCGTTGCTCAAGGCATGCAGGGCCAGCGTGGATTGCGCGCGGACGAGTTGCTTGCGCCATTCGACGATAGCGTCGTTGTCGTTGAGTTTGTCATCATCCGTCAGGATGAACGCATTGAATCTGGCGACGTCATTGGACGTGTCGGTCAGGGAGTTCAGCGTCTGCTCGATGCCGGTGCGCCTGTCGGCACTCAAACCGTCGGTGTCGGGTACCGCTGCGGTCGCATCGTCACCGGTCAGATGTGCGTCGGCGTCGGCCAACGTGTTGAGGTCGGTGATATTCAGCCAAGAGGATTGTTCGATGACGGACATCAGGGCGTCCACATCGGCAGGATTGCCGTTGGCGGACAGGCAGACCAAAAGGTTACGGTCCGAATACGGCTGTTCCATCTGGTAGAACGCGCTTTGTGCGGCGAAACGGGCCAGTCTGCCTGCTGAGGAGCCTTCGCCGTCGGCCTCGGCCTGTGTGCTAGTTGCCTTGCCTTGCGCCAGATCGGTCAACACATTTTGCGCCGACAGTACCGTGACATCGCCTGCATCGGTGGAAACTACGGTTTTGCCGGTTTCCACGGTGGCGGCGTCGCTTTCATCGAAGTCGTGAGTGGCGATGACCGTATCGTATCCCTGCTGTTTGGCCTGCGTCAGTGCCTTACTGGTCCAATTGCCCGTTCCTTGCCAAGCATAGATGCGAGCCTGCGCACGTGCATCTCCCAATGCCGAACGATAGGTTGAAACGGCCTTTTTTGCATTCCAGGAGGATCGTTTCACACCGGCCCTGCTGTAGCCTTCCGCATTGTCCATGGCCGAATATGCGGTGATGTCGAACGATGCCGGTTGCATGATGCCGTCCACTTGCGTTGGCATCGTCATGGCTTGGAGATAGGTGGGATCGGCGATTGTCTGCAGGCCGTCATGCTTGGCGATGACCTGCTCCAGCTCCTTGGGTTTGGCGTCATCCTTGCCGAGCGTCACGATTTTCGCTACGGTACCCGACTTGAGACCTCCCTTATCGACCAGCTGTTCCAGCACATTGGTGTCCGTGGTCCACCCGTCCGATGAAAGTGGCTGGACTACGGTGATGTTCATCGCCGGGGTGGAGGGCGTATTGAGTCCGGTGCCGGAACGGGTCACGAACGTGTGCACTTCATCGATTGGTGTGTTGTCGGCCTGATAGCTGAGCAGAACGGGCTTCGGGCCCCACGTGTTGATGGCCTGCAACGATTGCTGCGTGGCATCCGCGTCGATGGAGACGCTTGCCGATGCGCCCGGCTGCAGGGCGGGCACCTGTACCTGTCCGACGGTATTCGGCGTGGGGATGCGCGCGGTGCCTTCGGACCATTCCTGAATGTCATTGCGCGACACGAATGTGTAAAAGGCGTTCAACGCCAACGTGAGCGTGCCCTCAGGCAGGTCATGGTCAGTGGTGTTGGTCACCGTGGCCGTCACGTGGTATCCGGAGGAATCCGTCATCACCGCCATCGAGGAGTCGATGGTCAGCGTATCCTGTCGCCCGTCCTCGGCGAAGGCCGTATGCGTGGGAACGTATAACAGCAGTAACGCCATGGTCAGCACCATGGCGAGGATTGCCGATAGCGCGCGCAGGGCACGCGAAACGTTCCGATATGCGGAGTGATTCACCATTAAGCCTGTCTGTTGAGTTTCCTTGCGTACAGCCATGCGATCTTCCGTTCGTTCGGATAGCTCAGCACGTCATCCAAATCATTGAAATCCACCCAGATGGCATCCTCGGCCTCATGGTCGGGGTCGCCTTCCACCGTCAGTTCACCGCCGATTTGGCGCAGCGCAAAATGGTGCACGAGCTTATGCACGCGCTGGCTGGTACCGGTGAACCAATAGTCGATGGTGGCGATGGAATCGACCACTTCGCCTAGGATTCCGGTCTCCTCATGCACTTCGCGCACTGCGGTCTGCTGCGGGGTCTCGCCTTTTTCGATATGGCCCTTCGGCAGACACCACTCCAAATGTCCGCTGCGCGAATGTCTGGCGATGATGGCCACGCGCCCACGGTCATCGAAGACCAGTCCGCCTGCGGAGTATTCTCGCACCACCGGGAGTTCCTGCGCATCCAGCGAGGCGAAGGTGGTCGGTCCGTCGCCGGTCCGTCGCTGCGGCATCATCGCCGGTGTGGGCGTGCTGGGCGTGATGATGGTCTGCCGTTCCAAGGAAACGGACTGTGACGTGTAGAGCAATTCGTCCGGTTCCATCGGATTTTGGGTATGCTCGTCCGCAGCATGGGCAAGCATGCGTGCAAGGTCTGCGGGCGTAATCATGGTTTTAACCATACTCACCCAATGTTGAAAACAGAAACCCGACACCTTATTCCTAGAGGCAGTGTTGCGAAACCTACGCAAGCCGGCGACAAGATGCTGGCATGCGGGGAATGGGGAAATGCATGCGTGACCGAATGCCGGTCTCGGCATCAGTCCGTTGGATTTCCCATCGCGTCTCGGTGTGCCAGGGTCGTATTCACGTGAAGTTGCATTCTGCTTCACGGGAGCCCATACCGCGCCCACGCTATGCTGGTACGTAGAAAGTACACAGGGACTTGTGGTTGCCGGAAAGGGATGGCGTGAACTTCGAAGTATGGCCTGAAGCCATTGAATTAGGGCGTATGTTTGCCGAAGAGGGTTATGAATTGGCATTGGTGGGAGGTCCTGTGCGTGACCTGCTGCTGCACCGCAAATCACATGATCTTGATTTCTGTACGTCGGCGCGTCCCGAACAATTCGAGCACATCCTGCGACGTTTTGGCCGTGACGGATTCTGGGACATGGGCCGCAAGTTCGGCACGCTGGGCGCAATGCGCCGCCGTGAGGACGGCATCGAGGTGAAGGTGGAGGTCACCACCTATCGTTCCGATACCTATGATCCGGATTCACGCAAACCGGAAGTCAATTATGGCGACACGTTGGAGGGAGACCTGTCCCGTCGTGATTTCACGGTGAACGCGATGGCGTTGCGTGTGCCGGATCTGGAATTCGTCGATCCGTTCGGCGGCGCGAACGACTTGGTCAAGGGTGTGCTGCGTACGCCGGTCAATCCCCGTCAGTCATTCGATGACGATCCGCTGCGTATGATGCGCGCGGTGCGTTTCGTGGCGCAACTCGGCTTCCGCATCGAGCCGGAAACCGCCGAGGCACTCTCAGACATGGTCGAACGCATCGATATCGTCTCCGCGGAACGTGTTCGCGACGAGCTGACGAAACTGCTGTTGTCAGATCGTCCGCGTGCGGGTATCGAGGCGTTGGTCGATTCCGGTCTTGCCGACATCGTCTTTCCGGAAATCCCGGCGTTGCAGCTAGAGATCGACGAACATCATCGCCATAAGGATGTGTTCGAGCACACCATGATCGTCGTTGACCGTGCAGTGGCGTTGGAAACCGGCCCCGACGGTCCGGTGCCGGCCCCGGACCTTACCTTGCGTCTGGCGGCGCTCATGCACGACATCGGCAAGCCGAAGACCCGACGTTTCGAACCGGGCGGCAAGGTGAGCTTCCATCATCATGATGCCGTCGGCGCGAAAATGACGCGCAAACGTCTGAAAGCCCTACGTTTCGACCATCATATGATCGAAGACGTCAGCGAGTTGGTCAATCTGCATCTACGCTTCCATGGGTATGTGGAGGAGCCGTGGACCGATTCCGCGGTACGACGCTACGTCAAGGACGCCGGCCCGCTTTATGAGCGTCTGAATCGTCTGACACGTGCCGATGCGACCACACAGAACCGCCGCAAGGCCATGATTTTCTCGTCGGCCATGGATGAGATGGAACAGCGTGTACGGGACCTCAAGAAAAAGGAGGATTTCGACGCGATCAGGCCGGATCTCAATGGTGACGAGATCATGCAGCTGTTGGGCATCGAACCTGGTCCGATGGTAGGCAGGGCCTACAAGCACATGCTTGAATACCGTCTTGATAACGGTCCGGTCGAGCATGATGTCGCTGTGGCCGAACTGAATCGTTGGTACGCCGAACAGTGAAACGAATGCCCGCCTTCCCCTGATCGGGAAGGCGGGCATTCATTGCACGCCGCGGTCGGCACTCAGCCCTCCGGCGGGTTCACCGGATCGTGTTGATCGGCCTTCGGCAGATCCGTCAGCTTATCCGCGGCCACGCAGCCTTCGAAGCTCTCGATCTGCTTGCCTGCGGCCGGCACCTTCTTGGTGTCCTGCAGATTATCGAAGGTGGCTCCCACCACGATGTCGATCAGTTGGTCGGTGCGATCGTCCATGACCATCATGGCATCGGTGAAATTGCTGTTCACCGTATATGCCTGATTGATGGCGTTCTTACCGAAGAAGATTATCGTGCGTTCCACCTTGGAACTGGTGTAGTTGTCAGGTGTCTGGGTATTGAACTCGCGATTTTCCAGCGCGCCGCTGACCGCTTTGGCGAAGCCGATGAATTTCGTGCCGTTAAGCACGCGGACCGTAATGTTGCGGTTCTCCACATACTTGCCTTTGGAACCGTCCTGCTCGTTCACCGCACAGGGCACCTGTTGGCCGTAATTCGGTTGCACCGTGGCCGTTTTGACGGTGCCCAGGCCACCGACGTGGAAGAAGAACAACAGGGAGATCACCATGACCACGGCCATGATGGCGCCGATGATGGAGAACACCACCTTCTGACGGCGGCGTACATACTGTTTGCGTGCTTCGCGCTCGTCGATAGCTTGAGTCATTTGCGAGTTCCTTTTTCCAACGTCAATTGGTACCAACCTTACTGTCACGCAATGATATGCACAATCGGGACGGCCGGTGCCTGGGCCGCGATGATGCGGTCGACCGCGTGCCGCTCCCGCCATGCGAGACTTACGGATTCGGATGTCCTGTCATCCGGTACGAAAGCGATGACGGACGGTCCCGAGCCCGAGACGAATGCGTGGCTTGCACCAGCCTCAAGCGCCACTTCGATGGCCTGCCCGCTACGGGGATGCAGTGAGATCGCAGCCTGCTGCAGATGATTGTCATCACCTTCTCCGGCGCCGATCCGATCGAATGTCGCATATACTTCCGGCGTGCGTAATTCCGCACGATAGGCGCCCACCAGCAAGCGTCCGGCAAAACCTCGGTCGGTCAGATCGCGTACGGTATCACCGTCCGATGGCAGCTCCTCGATTCGTTCGCCGAATCCTGTGCCATGCGCATACCCTCCCGATAGGCAGAACGGCATATCGGCGCCCAAGGTGGCGGCGACCTGTTGGAGTCGGGCCAGCGGCCAATCAAGATTCCACAGCTTGTTCAACGCCAGCAATGTGGCAGCCGCATCGGCAGAACCGCCGGCAAGTCCGGCCCCGACCGGAATGCGCTTGTCGATGCTCAACGCCACATCCGGTTCATTGCCGCTGGCTTCGGCCAGGGCGAACAGGGCGAGTACGGCATGATTACGGCGCATATCGCTGCCGGATGATGCTAGGTCACCCAGATGCGCGCCTTCGAGATTGAGCGAGAACCCGGTTCCTGGCGCTTTACGTGCGACAGTGACAGTATCGTATACGCCGACTGCGCAATAGATGGTGTCGAGCTCGTGGCGGCCATTCCATTCGGCGCGAGGCGCGCCCACATGCAAGGTCAGATTGGTTTTCGCCGGGCAGTCGACGCTCACGGCTGAAGGCAGGGCGGTCATGCTGCGTTCACCTCGCCGGAAATGGCGTCAAGTGCCCGCGCCAACGCTACGAATTCGTCGATGGTGAGCGTTTCGCCACGACGGGTCGGGTCGATGCCGGCCATATCGAACGCTTCATCGGGCACGAATCTTCTCAACGCGGCATGTAAGGTCTTTCTGCGCTGGCCGAAGGCGGCGTCAATCAGGCGGAATACCGTCTCACGCTTTGCCGCCGGGCCATCGGCGCTATCGGCGGCTGGCGTATGCCCGCCTTCGTAACGCTTGAACAATACCAATGCGGAATCCACGTTCGGTGCCGGCCAGAACACGTTACGACCGATGATGCCCGCACGTTCGGCCGTACCGTACCAGGCGAGCTTCACGCTTGGGGTGCCGTAGATCTTCGACCCCGGTTTCGCGGCCAGACGGTCGGCCACCTCCTTTTGCACCATCACCAGGAAGGAATGCAGATTGTCAAATCGTTCCAACAAGGTGAGCAGAATCGGCGTGGCCACGTTATACGGCAGGTTGGCCACCAACGTGAAGATATCGTCGCCGCTGAAATCCGGCAGGTTCTCGGGTGAGACGGTCAATGCGTCACGATTGATCACACGGAAGCGTTCCACGGCATCCGGCATGAATTCGGCGATGGTGTTCGGCAGACGCTCGGCCAATGACGGGTCGATCTCCACGGCGGTCATTGACGCGCCGGTTTCCAGAATCGCCAAGGTCAGCGAGCCGAGACCCGGCCCGACCTCCAGCACATGATCGTCGGCCGTCACTGCAGCTTCGCGCACGATGCGACGTACGGTACCGGGGTCGATGACGAAATTCTGCCCGAATTTCTTGGTGGGGCTTATGCCGGCCTCGTCGGCAATGCGGCGAATGTCAGCGGCTCCCAGCAGATGGCCCTGCATGGCGTTATTGGTCGTGTGTTCAGTCATGTGTTCGTTGTTTCCGTTTTCCATCAGTACCAGCCATATTGTTCGGAATGCTCCCAGGCCTTCGTCGGATTGCCGTAGCGTTGCGCAATGTAATTCAGGCCCCAATCGATCTGCACGGCTGCGTCATCACGCCAGTTCGCGCCGAAAGAGGCCATCTTGCTGCCTGGCAGGGATTGCGGAATGCCGTACGCTCCGGATGACGCGTTCTCCGAATACCACAGCCAGCTGGATTCACGATTCCATAGTTTGACCAGATTGGTCCAATGCTGTCCGGTCCAGCCATACTGGGCTGCCGCGCCGGCCGCATAGGTCTGTGCCTGGGCGGCCGATGGATGGTAGAGTCGACAGCCGTCCGAAGGGTTCGTTGTCGTCTGTGTCTGTTGCTGTTGCTGTGTCGGCGTCGGCGTTGGGGTCGGCGTTTGCGTTGGCTCAGTGGTCGGAGTGGACGTCGAATCGTTCTTCTCGGAGGAATCGTTCTTTTTGTCGTTCGAATCCGAATCTTTCTTGTTCGACTCGTCTTTCTTGTCGGACTTGCTCGAATCACTGTCGTTGCTTCCGGAATCGGCTTGGCCGTTGTCGGCATTGTCGGCATCGGAGCTCTCGGTCTTTTCCGGACCGACGGCGATGATCTGATCGATGGCGATTTTTGTGGTCACCTCGTTGATCAGCTTTTCGCTTTCCTCAACGCCGTCCACATAGGTGACGTCATAGGTCTGCTGGATTTCGCCATCCTCGCCTTCCTGCCTTACCACGGCTTCGCCGGGCTGCAGACTCGCGTCGATGATGGTCTGGGTGCCGTGCGGCACGGTTTTCGTACGTGTCTGCTCGTCATGCGTTACGCGTTGCACGCGCAGAATGGTCTCGCCATTGTCTTTTTCGACGCTGACGCGATCCTCTTTGTTCAGGATGATTCCTTTGGAATCGAGAATGGAGGCCGCCGGCAGCTTGCCGTTGGGCGATACGGAACTTTTACCGTCGGCGATGACGGTCACCGGGCCGTTCTGATTGATGACTAGGCCTCCGGTGAGCTTGTTGTAAACGTTATCGATGTTGACGGTGATCTTCGACGCCTCCGCTTCGTTCGCCTCGAAGAATCCAAGCAGCTGATCGGCGCTGGTCGCCACCGTCCAGAACGGCACTTCTTGGCCGTCGATGGTGACGGTGGTCTGATAGGCGCTGCGTACCGTCACGACGGAATGGTTTTGCAGGGTGCCGGATGATGTGGATTCCACCAGATCGTGGGTCTTCACCTTCACCTGCTGTTCCTGCAACAGACGGTCAACGCTCATCGCATACGTGGTCACGGTGGTGGTCTCGCCGTTCACCGTCAACGCCACCGTCTTGCGTGCCCCTACTCCGAATGCCAGCACCGAAGCGAGGGTGACCGTCGTGACGCAGATGACAACACGTACGCGGCGTAGCATCACAAACCTCTGAGGGGTCCATCTTCTCGCCATAGCTCCTCTTTCCGATACAGGCATATAACGTCGCCATTCTAATGGTCGGTGCAGAATGAGAGACCGGTTTTTCCGGCGCATTGGCCATACCGCCACATTTTCGGGGATTAGTAAAAGAAAAAGGGGGCAGGAGAGAAGGGGATGTCCTGCCCCCTATATCGGGCGAGACAGGTTGGGGGACGCCTCGCCCGATTTCCAGAAGCCACAAGTTGGGGGAAGGCTTCTGGATTACTTACCCATGGTAAGAATTATTCCCGAGAGAAATCGGGTTCGAGCCTCCTGTCGGGATCGAACCGACGACCTGCCGCTTACAAGGCGGCCGCTCTGGCCATCTGAGCTAAGGAGGCTTGTTGTCACCTGCCGAAATGGATTTTCGAAAAGTGGAACGCTTGAATAGCATAACCAGCGCACCCAAAGCAGTCAACTCGACTTGTGCGCCTTAGGGCGCGCTGGTGGCTGGTCACTACTCGCCGGTGGTGACGGAAATCGGACCTTTCTTGGAACCGATGGACGGCATGTCGCCGGCGACGCCGACCTGATCCGCCTTGAGTCCGATGGCTTCGAGCAGGCCTTCAGCGGTGGTCATCTTGGCGGTCGACAGCTGGTTCATATCCCAGAACTTGCCGTTGATGGTCACCGTAGGCGTGGTCATGCTGCCCTTGTAGTTGCCGCTCACATTCCACAATTCGGAACGCTTCGGCGTATACGTGTCAATGGCGTCGAGCCAATCCTGATATTCGCGGTTGAACGCCTTGTCGGCGACATCCTTGGAAACGCCGGCCGCAATCATCTGCTTCTTGATCTTGGCGTCGCTCACCGACTTGTAGTTCGAGCCTTCCTCCGGCTGGAAATCTTCGGCATACATCTTCTCCAAGAAGGAGATCAGATGCTCCGGATTGCTGTCATGCTCGGCCAGATACATGGCGGCGTTGGCTGCACGGCTGGAATATTCGTCGGTGGACCAGCGGTCCATGAACGCCATGAAATGCAGATCCAGGTTAATCTGACCCGCATCGATCATTTTCTGCAGATCCTCATCCAACTGACGATGCAGATTGCCGCAACCGGGGCACAGGAAGTCCATATAGATGGCGATGGTCGGCGCGCCTTCCACGGATTTGCCGTAACCGTTCTTGGAAATCAGCAGGCCGCCCTTCTTGTCGACCAAAGTCGGCGTGTTCTTGACTTCCTGCAGTTTGTCATAGGCCTGCTCGACCGTGAGCTCATCCTGCGCATCGCTTGTCTTGTGTATGTTGTGATAGACGGTGAACGCGCCGATGGCGACGAGAATCACCAATACCGCCACCACGATGGCGCCGATCATCGTCTGCTGCTTGCGTTCCTTTTCCGCCTGTTCGGCACGCGCCTTGATGGCCGCGGCTTCGGCGGCCCTCCGCTCGGCGCGGCTCTCGCGCTTCTGCGCGTTCTTGTTGCTCTGGGCCATCCCATTCCTTTCCCAGTGATTGCGGCACCATGTTGCTGTGCACCATAGTAACGGCGAGACCTTATCGATACGTAAGGGAGATTCGGAGCGGTACGTCGCACGGTTTCGAGGGCGTTCGCCCGATAATGCTCGGCCGTCTACCGTGCGCCGCGTAATGACCCGGCGCCGAGCCGCATCACCATCGCGCCCGGCGCGATGGCTGCCACCAGCCAGCCGATTACGCCGAATCCCGCCTGTACGAGTCCACTTTGCGAAAGCGGTCCCTCGGTGAATGTCGGCAGGGGAACGGTCAGACCGAAAAGGTCGACATCGAGCAGTGCATATGGCAGATGCAAGGCAAGCGTGGATATCGCCAATCCCAATGCCATGATGATCACCATGATCAGCATGCGGGCACAGGCGTAGCCAAAGCCTTTGAGCATGTGCCAAGGCAGGCTGGCCACGCGGATGGCCCAATCGGATTTCCGTCGTTCGCCGCCTCGGCGGCCTTCGCGTTCAAGCTGTGACTCCACATTGCATCCGATGGTGAACAGCACCCAGCTGAGTGCCAAGGCCACGCCGAGCGCCATCCAGGGGGAGAGCAATGCGCAGATTGCCACCGGTATGGAGAGCAGAGCGCAGGGCAGCACGCCCCGCGACAGATATTCACCGCGTTTGACATCCGCGGGATTCGGCGATTGCGGCGCGTTCGGGTCGATTGCGTTCTGCGGTATGGCCGACGCGAATTGCGATGGCTGGCCGGCGACTACGTATGGCTGCGACGGCTGCTGCATCGGTAGTTGTTGGCTTTGCGCGATGTCGGCGTGCGGAATTACGGACGGCGGCAACGGTTGCGGTGCGGCCTGTGCCGTTGATTGATTCACCACGCGTTGCAAGGCCGGTTTGATGGTCGGGTCAACCTGCGTCGGTGCGATTTGCGGATTCCAGGCATCCTGCATCGGCATGGTCGGCATCGTTTGCGTTTGTTCGCCCCGCAAAGTCCGCGGAAGTGGTCGCGTGCCACCTTGTGTCGGTATGACGTCGGTGCCTGCATCCATGGTTCCAAGCGTCCTGGTAGGTGCGTCCGTGTCGGCGGCGATGACCTGCGTGGCCTCTCCGATTCGCGGCATGGTCTGCGTACCGATGGCGTCTTCTCCTCCGACGTCGTCCTGCAAATACCATAATGCGCGCGGGTTGGAGATGTCTCCTTGGACGGATTCATCAAAAGGGGGCATCATCTCCGTCGCGTCACCTGCGGGCGGGGTTTGTGCAGACTGTTGTGCCTGTTGCCAAACCAGCGGGTTGAGTGCATCCAACGCAATCGCCTGCAGCAACGCATCCGGTGTGCAGCGCTTCGAGCGGTCCGGATCGAGCGCCGATCGAAGCGTTGCCATGGTGCCGGCAGGCAATCCGGACAGGTTCGCATTACCGGCGGCCGCACGTTCCAGCACCGCCATCATCGGTTTCGTACCGAATACCGGCTCGCCGGTCGCGGCGAACGCCAATACCGACGCCACCGACCACCAGTCGGTCATCTCATCCGATTCGGTACCGTCAATGATTTCCGGCGCGATGAAGCCCGGTGTACCCATCACTAGGCCAGTGCGGGTCACATGGCTTTCACCCTCGCCCATGGCGATGCCGAAATCCACCAATACCGGGCCGGTGGTGGATACCATCACGTTCGTCGGTTTGATGTCGCGGTGCACGATGCCGGCCGCATGCACCGCCTTCACTGCTGCGATGAGCTTGCGGGACAGTCGCTCCAGATCATCGCCGACGTAACGGCCGTTGATGCGTACGTCTTCGCGCAGGTTCTTCCCCTCGATCAGCTCGGTGACGATGAATGCCAGGGCGTCGTCGAGTTCCATGTCGACGATGCCGCATACGCCGGGATGACGTACTTTCTGCAGCGACATCGCCTCACGACGCAGTCGTTCGCGGGCCGTCATCTGATCGCGGGAGGCCTCCGCCGAGGTGCCGTCTTCGGTCAGGGAGTCGCGCAGAATCTTCATCGCATACTGGTGACCGCCATCGTCCCGCACACGCCATACCGATCCCATCGCGCCCGAGCCAAGTCGGGCGATCAGCGTATAGCCGCCTACGAGGCTGCCCTCTTCCAGATTCAATGCGCTTAAGTCGCTCATGGCAACCATCGTACTTTGCGGCATCTTATTCTTGTCTCTCACGCGCTGAAAGGGTGTATTTTCCATGCAAATCATGCACGGAATACATGCAGATTATGCACGCGAATCGACAGGCTGGGAGAATGACTGACCCTTTTCGGACGGGGTTTGATGAAATCAAAACATCGGCATGAAGAGGTGTCCTCACTTCTTGGTGACGCAGCGGCGCGGGGCAGTGCCGTGTAATCGCTTGGCTTCGACAACGGTATCGAGGCTGCATGTCGTTTGGTTATGAGAATCAAGGAGGAGACATACCATGCTGCAGATCAACATGGCTGACGTCATGAACGTTCTCGGTTCACTGACGCCGTATCTGATTGCGATTGGCGTGTTGTTCGTGCTCGCGCTGATCATCACCTTCGCCGTCAACAGGAAGACGGTCAAGGAAATCGCAACCCGTAAAATCATCCATTCCGAATCTTGGATCGTGGCACTGGTCGGCATCGTCGTCGCCGTGTCCATGATGATGTCCGGTCCGTTGTCGACATTGCTGAACAATGCGACCATCACCAAGTACGAGCTTTCCGACACCACGGTATCCAAGGCCAACGAGCTGGCCAAGGAGGTGCAGTCGGAAGCGATTACCCTGCTCAAGAACGACGACTCCAACCTGCCGTTGTCCAACAAGAAGGTCAACGTGTTCGGCTGGGGCTCCACCAATCCGGTCTATGGCGGCACCGGCTCCGGTTCGATGAGCAAGCAGTATGCCACCACCTCCCTGCTCGATGGCATGAAGGAAGCCGGAATCGAGACCAATTCCGAATTGTCCAAGCTGTACACCGATTATCGTTCGGATCGTCCGGAAGTCGGCATGTGGGCGCAGGACTGGACCCTGCCTGAGGTTCCGGCCAAGCAGTATTCCGACAAGCTGATCTCCGACGCCAAGAGTTTTTCCGATGAAGCCGTCATCACCATCACCCGCGTCGGCGGCGAGGGTGCCGATCTTCCCACGAACATGAAGGCTGACGGTATCACCTATACCAACAATTCCAAGGATTATGAGGACTTTAAGGATGGTGAAAGCTTCCTGCAGCTTTCCCAGACCGAGCGCGACATGATCGACCTGGTCACCAAGAACTTCGATAAGGTCACGCTTGTCTACAACGGTGCCAACACCTTCCAGTTTGACTTCCTGTCCAACTATCCGCAGATCAAGTCCGTGGTATGGTGTCCGCCGGCGGGTCAGACCGGCTTCTCCGCCTTGGGCGACGTGCTCGCCGGCAAAACCAATCCTTCCGGAAAGACCTCCGATACCTTCCTCAAGGACCTGGCCACTTCCGTGTCGTACAACAACTTCGGCAAGTTCGAGTACACCAACATGGCGGACAAGGCCGCAAAGTATAAGGGCTTCACTGGCGATGACATCACTGCCATCCCGGCTTTCGTGAATTATTCCGAGGGCATCTATGTGGGCTATAAGTTCTATGAGACCGCTGCGGCCGAGGGGGCCATCGATTATGATTCCATGGTCGCGTTCCCGTTCGGCTATGGTCTGTCGTACACCTCGTTCGAGCAGAAGCTCAATGATGTGACCTATAAGGATGGCAAGGTCACCGTGGACGTGACCGTGACCAACACCGGCGACAAGGCCGGCAAGGACGTGGTCGAGGTCTACTACAACCCGCCATACACCGATGGCGGCATCGAGAAGGCCAGCACGAACCTGGTGGCGTTCGAGAAGACCAAGGAACTCAAGCCTGGTGCCTCCGAGACGGTGAAGGTCGAATTCGATGATGACGACATGGCCTCCTATGACTACAAGGACGCGAAGGCATACGTGCTGGAGAAGGGCGACTACGACATCTCCATCCAGTCCGACTCGCATACCGTGATCGCCGATCAGAAGGTCACCGTGGATGACACCATCACCTATGATTCCGATTCGAACACGCATAGCGGTGACCAGACCGTGGCCACGAACCAGTTCGATGACGTCGCGGGCGATGTGACCTACCTGAGTCGTGCGAACCACTTCGCGAACTACAAGGAAGCCACTGCGGCTCCGACCAATTTCGAAATGTCTGACAAGGCCAAGGAGACCTTCTACAACAATTCGAATTACGATCCGACCAAGTTCGACGACGATTCCGACGAAATGCCGACCACCGGCGCCAAGAATGGTCTGAAGCTAGCCGATATGTATGGCAAGGACTATGACGATGCCGATTGGGACAAGCTTCTTGACCAGCTCACCTTCGATGATATGGACAACCTCATCGCCAACGGCGGCTATGGTACTCAGGCTGTGAAGTCCGTCGGCAAGGTCCAACTGACCGACGCTGACGGCCCGGCATCGCTGAACAACAACTTCACCGGCGTCGGTTCCATCGGTTTCCCCGCCTCCACTGCATTCGCCTGCACCTGGAACAAGGATTTGGCCAAGCAGTTCGGAGAGATGATTGGAGACATGGCTCATGACATGCATGTGGCTGGTTGGTATGCGCCGGCTATGAACATCCATCGCAATGCCTTCTCCGGTCGTACCTTCGAGTACTTCTCGGAAGATGCCCTGCTCTCCGGTGCCATGGCGTCCAATCAGATTGCCGGCGCCAAGGAAAAGGGTGTGTACTCCTTCATGAAGCACTTCGCCATGAATGATCAGGAGACCAAGCGTACCGAGATGCTCTGCACCTGGTCCAACGAGCAGGCCATGCGCGAGATCTATCTCAAGCCGTTCGAGATGAGTGTGAAGGAAGGCGGTGCACAGGCCGTCATGAGCGCCTTCAACTACATCGGTAACACTTATGCCGGTGGCGATGCCGCTCTGTTGAAGACCGTCCTACGCGACGAGTGGGGTTTCAAGGGCTTCGTCCTGACTGATTACTTCGGCGGTTATGGATATCAGAACGCCGATCAGGAAGTGCGTGCGGGCAACGATGCGATGCTTGCCACCACTAAGATCACCAACCACATCACCGACAAGTCCGCGACTTCCGTGAAGGCAATGCGTCAGGCTGCTCACAACATCCTGTACACCGCAGCCAACAGCTGGCAGTATGCGGATGGCGAGCCGAAGGTTGCGACCCCGGTCTGGAGGACCGCCATGTATGTGGCTTGGGGCGTGACCGCGGTGCTGGCCCTTGCGCTCGAGGCTCTGACCATCAGGCGCTACATGGCCCGCAGGAAGACCGTGGCTACGGTCGAACCCGATAAGGCCGAGTAATCTCGTTTCTGTATCCCATAACTGAATGATCAGTGAATGATCAAGCCGGAAGTCAGCTGTTCGTGCAGTTGCTTCCGGCTTTTTTCATATCGGAAGTTTCTTCGTTCGCTGCCCTTGCGCCTTGTGTAATCGGAAAAGGCTCGTTTCGGGCTTCGCGGCGCTTATGGGTCTATCGCTTTCGTTTGTGATTGGCGTCGGTTGGCTTTGGCGTTTTGCCTTACGATGTGTGCGACACGCCGTTTGTTGTTCGGATGGCGTTCATCTGGACGTAGTTTTGCGGGGCTATTCTGGTGATGTCGGTGATTCCCGGATGGTTTTCCCGGGTTTTCGACACGCCGGGGGAGGCGTGTGTTTGCAACGGTTCCGGGTCCTTCCGTGCCTGCGGGGTTGCGCGGGCGCGGGTTCCCGTGTATGTTTATCTCTTGCTGCCCGGCACGGCGGCCCGGCTCCCATGGTTCGGGGCGGTCTGCTGGCGTGGTGGTGGTTTGAGAACTCAAGAGCGTATCTGTACTACTTCTTTATAGTCAATGATTGCCAGTCCATCGTCG
>OFLR01000085.1_pt1 | contig 47412 bp, 37 predicted proteins | sample 1540871 | NCBI WGS metagenome assembly OFLR01 (sample SAMEA4413043, study PRJEB24355) | metagenome | biome: human; feature: gut; material: faeces | place: United Kingdom | collected 2010
GAGTGATTTACATAATTATGATCGCTCTTTTAGCAATTCATGGGATTAAATTTGCAACACGTTTTGTCCTATAACCCCAAAAATACCTATATACAATCCCTAAAATCATAAAAAACCCTCAAAAGCTTAACTACATGAGCAATTAAGCCTTTGAGGGTATTATTATGTACAAAATGTACTATTTAATTCGACTGTAGTTTATTTTACTTCAGCCCAACCTAAAGCAGCACGTTTAGCATCGATATCAGCTAAGATTTTTTCAGCTACTTTTGCAGGATCTGTATTTACATACATAACAGAACCTAAGATGTCTTTAGTGTCTTCTTTAAGCCATTTTGTAACAGCATCAGAGCCTTGTGTAGGTGGCTCAACACAGTGGTAAGAGTTGATACCCATTAAGCGGAAGCCAAGGGATGCATCAATACCTTTTTCGTTAGACCATTCAGGGCTAGACATAGCGAATGGTAATTGCGGTAAGTTAAGGCCAAGTTCTGCTGCGATACCACCAAAGATACCGGAGGAACGTGCATTATCTACACATTCGCCAACATGCCATACTGGTGGTTGATCATCGCCCAAGAACTCTTGCAATGCAGGGCTACATTTTTTAATAGCATCTGTATTACAATAGCCAAGTTTCATCAATGGGAAGGATGCACAACCATTTGTTAAGATGATACAGCCATTTTTAATAAGTGTATCAACGATATCTACCGTTGCTTTTTCGTAGATAACGCGAGGGTTGGAACAACCTACTACGTTAACGATACCACGAACTTTACCAGATTTTAAAGCCTCTGCCAATGGTTTGAAGGAACCATAATGTTTAACAGTGGATTCTGGAGAGAAACCAACTTCTGCAGTGATTTCATATGGCGGAATGAATACAGGCATACCTTTGCGCAATTCATGAGCTTCAAGAGCACGATCCAAGATTTTGCGAGCCAATTCTTTTGTTTCAGCCAAGTTAGTGTGGTGATGATCGTAACCGATATGTTCTGCACCTGGTAAACGAGCTGCATCAGATGTAGTGATAACTTTTGTGTTGAAGCAACGTGCTACGTCCATAATAGCAGGGTAAACGTCTTGAACGTCAGCTACCCAGCAGTCAAGAGCGCCTGTACCAAGTACAAGTTCAGCACCGATAGCATTACACAACGGAATAACATTTTCATAACGGTACATGCTGGATAAACCAGAGCAGCAGATGCCGTAGAATTGGATACCTTTAGCACCGATAGCTTTTGCTTTTTCTAAGTACTCTTCAGAAGCACCAATTGTACAAATTTGAGATACTAATGTTGGCAAGTGACCATGAACAGCGATGTTAACATAACCTTTTTTCAAAGCACCGATGTTAACTTTGGATGTACGACGACCACCTTGGCCGAACAATGCGTCTGTTGCGATGTCTGCTGCTACTACGCCTGTGAATGTGAAAGCAAGACCACAACGCAAGAATTGTTTCATATTGCTTTCCCAGTCGCCATCTGTACCTACGCATGTACGATGATATGCATCAAATGCTTCATTGTACGCAGAAATAGGCAAGATATCCAAGTTTTTCCATACTTCGCGACGTTCAGCTGGAGCCAACGCTGTAATTGTTTTATATTCGCCTGGCAATGCACGGCTCAAATCTTCGAGCAATACATCCGCTAAATCATTAGCTACTTCTTTTAAAGAACGACCTTCTTCAGGGATGTTGAACGCTTTACATACAGTACGAATTTTTTCTTCCCCTAAAATCGGAATATCCAATTGGTCATTAGCAGCAGCTTTCAAAGAAATCAAGATTTCACGAGCATGCGCACCATGTTGAGTCAAACCACCTGCAGCAGCACGTGTCATATTACGAGCTACGATAAGGTCAGCATCGGCACCGCAGACACCACGAGGGCTCTTAGGTGTAATTTTACATGGACCCATGAAGCAAACGCGACAACATACGCCAGCAATACCGAAAGTACATTGTGGTTGTTGTTTGTCAAAACGGTCAAACACTGTATCACAACCGATTTGCTCCATGCGAAGAATCATTTCACGTACCGCAGGATCTGGTGTTTGTTCAATTACATCTTGTTTTGTAGGCCATGTTTTACGATACTCAGCAACGGCTTTCATGTAATCGTTTACGCCATGTTCATGAGGTACCCCTGGTTCATGAGTGTGTGGCACCCATTTATCTGTAGGCAACGCTTTGCCATGACTATGGTCATGGTCATGATGGTGATCATGGTCGTGATCGTGATGGTGACCGCCACAATGGCAATGGTCATGGTCATGATGATGGTCATGATCATGATGGTGATGATGTTCGCCATGGCTATGGTCATGGGTATTTTTGTTTTCCACATCTTTATTCATAATAAACCTCCTAAGGGCCTACATAGGCCAACTGTCAATAACATGAAAACATATTCTACTTTTATTTCGATTTTTAAAACCACTATACTTGTAGGTTTTAAACCCTATCTCCTAAATATGCTTTAAATTACTTTAAGTATATTTTCTGACTAGATATTTGTCAATTATTTTTTGAGATTTTTTTGACTCATTCGCATCTAAAAGGACTGTATTTACTATATTTATCAAATTCGATATTTTTCAGTTTTCTTTCACAAAGCAAAGAGGTTAATTCCCGTAAATCGCAGGAATTAACCTCTTTTTCTATAGAATGCTATATTTATGTATTATTTTATATGAATTATTATTCGTAAGTACTGCTAAGTACTCTAATATTCCATATGTATAATTTATAAAAATTGTTGCATAATCTGTGCTACTTCAGCTAGATGGAATCGCTTAGCTCTATCCGATCTGGCAACTAATACCAACTGACGGAAGCAAAGTTTTGATGCAAGAGGATAAAATTTAACCTTATCATCATCGCCCTTACTATTTAATGTGCTTGGCAAGAATGTAATACCATAGTCATCCTCTACCAAGGATCTACAAGTATCCAGATTTTCTGACCCAATAACCGCTTTAGGTACAAAGGACTCAGCCTGACACAAACGATTTACCAAGGTCCGCAACTTAAGACCTTCACGTAGCAAAATAAACGGAAAGGCTCCAAATGGTGCTATTTCATGTATACCATCAGGTGTCATAAGGGAGTCAGCAATAGCTATAGCTTTTTTATTCTCCACACTAATGGCCAATAAAATTTGCTCATCTAATACGGGATAACTTTCAAGAGCTTGAGAATAAATAGGCGTTGGAAATAGCCCTACATCAACTAAACCATCGCAAATTTGTTGCTCCAAAAAATGGGACTCCCCTTCTACTACATGGAATTCCCAAGAAGGTTCAATTTGTTGAAAGCTCTTCAATGTTTTTCCCAGCATATGATGGCCATAAAATTGAGACAACCCAATACGCACATGATAAGCTGCATCAGATCCTTGATTAATGATAGACTGCGTTAAAGCCTCTACCTTTCCTACTAAGGGCATCCCCTCTTTAGCAATCTGTAATGCTGCCGCCGTTGGCACAACCTTTGTACGATCTCGAGCAAATAAAGGCACCCCTAACTCAGCTTCGATGCGACGAATACTTTGACTCAATGCGGGCTGAGAAATATATAGTTTTTTAGATGCCTTTGAAAATGATGCCATCTCAACGATAGTACTTATATATTTAATATCCTTTATATCCATATAAACACCTTATAACAAAACATTATCACCTTATCATTAACAAATATTATCACCAATGGACTATAAATGATAGTATTAATTACATAATATTAATTACATAGTATTAATTATATAGTGATAAGTATCTCAGACCCTTCTATAATAGGGAATATAAAGGAGTTTATTATGGGGCAAAATCTTTCTCGTAAAATATTAGCGACTCATCTATTATCCGGAAGTATGAATGTAGGTGAAGAAATCGCTATTCGCATAGATCAAACATTGACACATGATGTTACAGGAACGCAAGCATATTTAGCGTTTGAAACCATGAATATTCCTCGTGTTAAAACAGAATTATCTGTCAGCTATGTAGATCATAATTTACTATATGCAGATAATAAAAATCCTGATGACCACGTTTATTTGCAGTCTATTGCTAAAAAGTATGGCCTTTACCTATCTCGTGCAGGCAACGGCATTTGTCACACAGTGCATTTTGAGCGCTTCGGTAAACCGGGCAAAATTCTATTAGGTTCTGATAGCCATACGCCAACAGGTAGTGCTATCGGCGCACTAGCTATCGGTGCAGGTGGACTCGATGTAGCTCTTGCCATGGCAGGTGAACCAATTTATATAAAAATGCCACGCATTGTGAAAGTTGATTTACAAGGTACACTTCCTATCGGTGTATCTGCCAAGGATATTGTTCTTGAAATGTTGCGTCGCGAAACAGTAAAAGGCGGTGTGGGCAAAATTTACGAATATACAGGTGAAGGCTTGTCTTGTCTATCCATTTATGACCGTTCTACAATCACAAATATGGGTGCAGAAATGGGTGCCACTACCTCCATATTCCCTAGCGATGAAGTGGTACATCAATTCTTTATCAACCAACAACGCGAAGAAGACTGGATTGAAATGTTACCAGATGACGATGCCACCTATGATGAAGAAATCATCATCAATTTAAATGAACTCACCCCATTAGTAGCTCAACCAGACATGCCAGATAACGTTATTGCCATCAAAGATTTGCCAACACAAGTAAAGATTGACCAAGTATTTATCGGCAGCTGTACAAATGCTTCTTATACAGACCTCACTAAGGCAGCAGCTATTTTAAAAGGCCATACTATCCATCCTGATGTTAGCCTCGTTGTAGCTGCTGGTAGCCGTCAAATTTTCTCCATGGCATTACGTGACGGCATTATTTCAACATTGGTCGATGCAGGGGCCCGCATTTTGGAATGTGGCTGCGGTCCTTGTGTAGGGATTGGTCAAGCCCCTCGCACAAATGGCGTATCCTTGCGCACATCAAACCGTAATTTCAAAGGTCGCAGTGGCACTTTAGATGCGTCTATCTATCTCGGTAGCCCTGAAGTAGCTGCCATCAGCGCCCTTAAAGGGTATATCACAGATCCAATTACAGAAGGCGTAACAGATGTGCTTTCACAAGTAACTGAACCTACTAACTATATCATAGACGACAATATGATTATTCCACCTAGCGACACTACAGATAATGTAGAAATCGTACGGGGCCCTAATATCAAGCCTATGCCAATTAATGAGCCTCTTCCCACCACTATTCGGGCCCATGTTTCGGCCTATCGCCCAGACAATATCACCACAGATGATATTACCCCTGCTAGTGCACAATTCTCTGCACTACGATCTAATATTCCAGCCATCAGTGAAATCACATTTGGACGTATAGACCCCGAATTCGTATCGCGTGCTAAGCAATACGGCAAATCATTTATAGTGGGTGGTGAAAACTACGGCCAAGGATCTAGCCGTGAACATGCCGCCATTGCTCCTATGTATCTCGGGGTAAAAGCGGTCATTACAAAATCGTTAGCGCGGATTCATAAAAATAATCTTATTAATCATGGTGTTGTACCGCTTAACTTTATTAATCCCTCCGACTATGATCGCATCAATCAGGATGATGAATTAGAAATCCTAAACTTCCCTGACCAATTACAAACCCGACACATACATGTTACTAATCTAACTAAAGGTTTTGACTTTGAAACTGTATCAGATTTAACAGATCGTGAGGTCGAAATCCTAATAGCAGGTGGTCAACTCCGATTGGTGCAAGAAAAAAATAAAAACAACTAGTAAGAGGTGTCTATGGAAATTTTCAATACTATTACAACAGTCTCATCTGAGATACTTCAAGAATTCGAGAAATTATCCTCTAGTGTCGTTAATGATGCAATAGACATATTGAATTTAGAACATGGTGGTTGTTTACCTTACACAATTCGGCCACTTCACAACTATACGAAAACACTAGTTGGGCCTATCACCACTGTATACGCGCCAGAAGGTACAAGCTTACCTGTTCACCTAGCTATGGCTACACATGTTAAAAATCGAGTATTATTAATCGCTACAGACAACTATAAGAACTGTGCGTTTCTCGGTGATATTCAAGCCCATTTAGCCGCATTAAATGGTTGTAAAGGGATTGTGTTAGATGGTTTCGTAAGAGATAAAGATGGTTCCCAAGGTCTGGACCTACCAATCTACTGTACTGGCACCTATCCAAAGAGACCCGGCAAAGCAGATTTAGGTGGTATCAACGTTCCCATCACGATAGGAAATATAGAAATCCAATCTGGAGATATACTCATTGCCGATACCGATGGTATTGTTATCATCCCTCAAGCATATGCATCTACAATATTAGAAACAGCAAAGAAAAAAGACGCTTCAGATGCTGAACGTCTTAAGCGTGTTAAAGAATTTAATTACAACTCCGCTAGCAATATCCATGATTTCACAAGTATTCTTACAAAAGATGTGGCTGAGTATGTAAAGAAAAATATGTAATTAAATCAGTTCGCATAAAAATAAAACATACAAAAGTGATCTGCACCCATTTTCTTGGACAGATATAATTAAGCTACTTTTTGGGAATGAGTTCGGTATTCTACCGGACTCATTCCTTTTAATTTGAGCTTAATGCGTTTTGTATTGTAATAATCAATATAATCCTTTAGTTTGCTGATAAAATCTTCATAGGAAGCAAACTTTTCTAAATATAACAACTCTGACTTCAACAAACCAAAGAAGTTTTCCATCACGCTATTGTCCAAACAGTTTCCTTTTCGAGACATACTTTGGATGATAGCGTGATTTTTTAATGTTTCTTGATAAGTACTATGCTGGTATTGCCATCCTTGATCTGAATGTAAGATGCAGCCTTTGCTATTTGGTCTATTCTTAAAAGCTTTATCCAGCATAGATAACACCTGTGTTAATACAGGTCGTTCTGATATTTCATAGGATACAATTTCACCATTATACATATCTAAGATTGGTGATAAGTAAACCTTACGCCCAAACAAGTGGAATTCAGTAATATCTGTGGTCCATTTTTGATCTGGCTTTGTTGCAGTAAAGTTTCGCTTAATAATATTGGGAGCGATTTTTCCTTCAGTACCTCTATATGAGCGGTATTTCTTTAGTCTAACTTTACATGTTAAGTTTTCTTCCTTCATAATACGCATCACAACTTTATGATTCACAGTAAAGCCTAATTTATGTAATGCTATTATTATTCGACGATACCCATAACGACCTTTATTCATTGCCACAAGTGTGCGAATAGCTTCTCGTTCCTCTGCATATTTGTCGCCCTTTTTTATGCTAGTTAAGCGTGCATAATATGTACTACGACTAATACCAAAGTACTCGAGCATAAACTGAAGGGGATATATTTTTCTTAATCTTTCGATGGCAATTGTTTGTGCTTTTTTTTACAGCTCTATTGGGCTTAGCAATTTCACGCATTTCTTTCATAAAGTCATCGTAAAAAGACATTTCATATTTCAACCGAGCGATTTCAGCTTCTAGTTCCTTTATCCGTTCTTTGTCTGATTTTATGCTTTGATCTTTGGTGGGAGGTATTAGTTTTTTAGGTTTCATGGATGGTCTACCTTTAGGCTTGGGGTGCAACCCAAAAATTCCTTCGTCTAAATACCGCTTTTGCCATGCTGCAATTAGACTAAGATTATCTAAATTAAATAATTCTGCTGTTTCTTTAAAGGATAACTTATTCTTCCACCTAGTTTCAAGAACTTTACGTTTAAAATCTGCTGAAAATACTCGTTTACCAATTTTATGAGTCAAATTATGACTAAGTTTAAACTTGAGTAGCCAATTTCTTACAGTACTTTCGGGAACTTCAAGCTCTTTAGCAATTCTAAAGTGACCCCATCCTTTTTCAGAAAGATAAATAGCCTTTTCTTTTACTTCTTTTGAATATTTTGACATAAAAAAACTGCACCTCCAAAAATTGTGTCCAATTTTTGGGGTGCAGTTCAATCTGGAGGGCCTTTTTGTGTAAGTATTTAATTCACCTTATCGTATTATAGTTATTAATCTCTAGCTATGAAACTAATTGAACTCACTGCAGAATAATTAATAACAATAGATTACATTAACGTTTTTAGTACATCCAATACTTCTTGTGGCAATTCGTTTTTATGACCGATGAGTTTTTCTACATAGTCATAGCGGAATTCAAAAGCTTTGTGTAATTGGTGATGGTATTCACGCACTTGGAATGGTGGTTCAAATCCAGGAACCTCTACATAGGAGAGGTTTTCGTATTTGTAGAATGGTTTGAAGTCCAATGTACCTTCTACCAAACGTTCTAACAAATCAAGAGTCACTTCTTTTGGAATTTTCTCTTCTAAGAAGAAGCCTGTGTTCATGATGTAACATTGTACGCCACATTCAGAGAATAATTTTTTGTAACTTTCATAGTCACGAACCAATGGATATGTACGGAATGGATTTGCATATGGTTCGATAACAAGTGCGTTTGGATCCACATGAGCATCGAGCTTTTCTGCTGTAGAACGGCGTGTCGCAAGTGTTGCGCCCATAGTAGATGCCAATACAGGATCGTTAATCTTGAGAATTGGTGGTAATGTTTTATCTTTCATTAGCCATACAATAGCATTAACTGGTTGATCTACATAGTTTACACGGTTATCTGTCCAGAATTGAGATTTGATAGCACGACCGTTGTTATTACGTACATCTTCAGCCAATACAACCTTGCGGCCCTCTTCATCCATTGTTACACCTACATTTTGTAGTGTTAACAAGAATTCGTTAGCAGGATGTTCTACAGGGTAATCTTGCATTTTGTCGAAGTATGTAGGTTCTAGTGCAATAGAGCTCAAATCGTTTGTATTGATGATATACGCATCGTCATGCAAGATAGAGATATCATAACGACCATCATGTTTTTCATGAGTCAATGTAGATTTACCGGAGCCGGACAAACCGAATACACCGATTGTGTAGCTTTTACCATTTTCAAGATTGTAACGTTTCATACCGCCATGACATGCTACATAGTCGAAGCGATTTGCCAAAGACCATGCCAATGTAAGGGTACCTTTTTTGTGCTCGCCGAAATAGCGCATACCAAGAATCATAGCACAGTTATGAGCTGGATCAAAGATAGCGAGACCGCCTGGATGACCTGGTACAACATAGTCAGGGTCAGAATAAATGTAGATGTCACCTTCAGGAATTTCTACACTATCATTGTAGAACTCTTTTACAGCTGCATCAAAGAACTTGAAGTTCATAATCCAGGAATACAAGATAGATGCGTGGTCTTTTGGAATCATCAAATGCGCACGAGCTGTGAATTTCTTATCAAGACCTACGATAGCTTCAGCAGAAATCCACTCTTTACCACGGCTATCATATACAGCATCACGTGCAATATTAGCGAGTTCTACTTCATCAATGCCTTCATCGCCAATAATACGACGAGCTTTTGCATAACGACCTGTAGTTTTGCCATCGTTTGTAACAAGTACCTTTGCATCTGCAGGTAAACCTTGTTCCAACGGTTTATACACAGGCATATCGAGGACGATAACACCAGGTTCTTCAGTAGCAAATTGATACGCTTGTGCCACAGATGTTACAGGAGTTACATTGTTTCCATAAAATGCAGTTTCAATAGTACTGCGCATCTTAGAAAATAATGGGTTTGTTTTAATTTCACTTTGCTTCCAAACGCGTCTTGTCGACATAGTATCCAGATCCTCACCTTTAATATATACGTAATTTCTCTTGTAAAAGTATTTTAAGATAAGAAAATACTGCATCCGCAAATACTTTCATTATTATCTATTTTACCCTTTTCGGATAAATTTGTATACACAAAGTAGATGAAATATGAGAAATTAATGTATGCTTATTACGAATTAGTGCAACACATTATATATAAATAGTTTTGATATATCTATCTATTTTATTGATTTTAACCCAGTAAAAATCAGTGTAAAAAAGCATGCTGAATATATAACAGCTAATCAAAAAATAAAATGAGGCTAGGTCATAGGACCTAGCCATTTATTCTAAAAAAGCAAATATTTATTTTCTAGCTTTATTAATGAAGGCATCAATTTTACCAACAAGATCATCTACGTTAAAATCACCACGTTCGGCAATCATCTTGATAGTTGCCACCTTAGCCATTACTTTTACCATTGGGGTTTTCAATTTTTCAAACTTAGGATTCAAAGAAATCAAATAATCTACAACCTCTGGACTTTGTTTAATTAAATTAGACAATGTAGTTTTTGCATCTATATGGAAACGACCATCTGCATCAGTAGTGAGTGGTTCTTCGTCTACCTCTTCTGCAGCCTCTTGAGCTAAGGATTTATTAGTATCACTACCCTCACCAGTACTATTTCCTACAAAATCTGTCTTATCCCACGTCAACAATGTACGAGAGCCTTCGAGTTCACGTATATGAGTGCAATCTTGCATCATTTCTAGGACACCGCGGAATTTACCATGTTCATCGCGTACTGCTGTATAGATGACATAGATAAACAATCCCGGTTTATTGATCCAGAATTCAGCTTGGCTTTGCTCACCTGAACGGAACTTCTCAACGATTTCTTCTACAACGTGAACGGATTTCGCAGGGTGACAGTTCTTCACCTCACGGCCAATAACATTAGCACTGCGAGGGAATATGCGATATGACGTATCACTGTAGAATTTAACGAGTTCGTTTTCATCTACATAGGACAAATCTACAGGAAGATGACGGAATAATAGATTGATTTGTTCTAATGTCAATTTTCCAGTAGCTACATCAAGAACAGCATCCTTGCCAACTTGTGCCCCACCTACAGGACCTACATATTTAGACAATAATCCAGCTAAATCATTTAGGAACTCATTAGATACTGCACCATTTTGACCAGTGTTATTTCCATTTAATTGAGCTGCTGAATCGTTGATGCCTGCCACGACATACAAACCTGGCGGATTGATGATAGCATAACCAATTTCATGATCGTTTTTGCTCATGCGCACAAACTCTTCATCGCTTAATAATTTAAAGGATGTTGGCAATAATACTTCTAACTCTTTAGAATTCAAATCGCGCAATTTCGCCAACGTTTCAGGAACGGATGCTAAAAAGTCTTCGTATTTATCTTCACGGAGTAATGCATAGGACGCAGAGATGGCATCACGGACGCCATCGTCAAAGGTCCACATGATACGTGTAGGACGATCAAATCCATGATCTTCAAGCATTGGATATAATTGATTTTGCTTGCGGGATAGATGAACACGCCATTGAGCTAAAGAATCAAATACACCGAGCCACGGATTTTTAATAAACTTATCTTGTTTTAACAATTCATCAGCTTCAAGCGCCACTTTTTCAACGGCATTAATCTCTTCCAAATAGGCCCATAATGGATGATTTTCAGGGTACTCATTTTCAGCGCGCACTAATACGCCATCAAATAAGTTCAACAGATCATCCATCTTATCTAGGATTTCCTCATCCTTATATACACCTTTTAAACTTTGCTCTGCATAAGCAAACTCATCAGGCGTGCAAGTGCCTAATTTTTCTTTCAAAATGCGATTGCCCTCTTCCAAAGACAATTTACCATCTAAATAATCTTCTTTCACAGAAACAATAATTCTGTAACGATCACTATTAATATCTAGCTTTTGCTGTAATGGATTCATATGCTTACACCTCCATGGGTCAATACTATTACTATATGCAATATGTTATTGCTATACATAATGTATAATTTATTTTTATTATACCCATTTTGAAAGTAATTTTCAGTTGCCATAGATACATATTTAGATATATTTGAAAGATTCTAAAAAAGCGCCCATACAATGTATGAGCGCCTTTGATTAGTTTCTAAAATCAATATATTCAGTTTTAGAAGATGCCACAGGGTTACCATTGGCGTCTGTAGCCGGATTAAATCGCCATGTGGAGATTTTCTCAACAAGAGCCTCATCAAGAGCACTAACCCCACTAGATTTTACAACCTCTACATCCCCTACAGAACCATCTTCATTAATTGTGAAACGCACATCTGCACTATGGATTGAATCGCCATAACCAGCAATATTAATTTGATCTACAGATGGTGTAGATATTGCTACAGGCAACTGAAATGGCGCCGCCAACACAGAGGCTGCCATACTAGTTGCAAACAATGCGCTTAACACAGTACAACGCAACACTTTATTCATCACATTCTCCTTATTTAGCTGTTACAGCTTGTTTAGGTAGAGTAATTGTCATCCCAATAATAGATTCATGAGCCTTTTGGTCCACGCCGATAGCCGGTGTAAATTTCCATTGTAGAATGGCTTTTTTCACTGCTTCATCAATTGGAGCATAGCCAGAGGAACGTTCTACGAATACGTTTTTAACATTCCCTTTTTTATCAATTAAGAAGCGTACGCGCATATTAGGCGCTACCGTAGCTGTTTGAGGAACCTCAGGCAACTCAGGTTTTACAATTTCCACTTCGCGCGGAGATTCTAAGAACTTAGCCGCATCAGCTGTATAGTTACCTAATACGCCAAAGGATGCAACAAGTAAAGCCGCCGCAGTGAATCGGAATAATTTATTCATAATATGCCTCCTTATTTATTGTAAGTCTATGAGTAATATCATACTAAATAAAGATGAATATTTAAAGAACATTTTCTTATTGATAAATTTTCTCATTTATGTTATATTAAGTTCAAGATAACTGTTCGGACTTACATATCAGGTAGATATGACAAAATAATACAAAGGAGGTTCATCATGAGACGTAGAAAGCGTATTCAAATGAAGGTCATGATGGTGCTTGGTATCGTTGCCCTCGTTGGACCGAACCATTTACAAGCTCTCATCCACTAAATGATCATGACCCTAGCAGAAGAACGTATAACTGCCAATAGCCGCTACGTTAGTAGCGGCTATTTTTCTGTTTAAATATAGCTCTTAATCCCCTCTTCTCAAACTATTTCATTTTTTAAATTCACATAAAAATAATCTATGTAATCAAGGATTTCTATGTAATTAATAGTTTTAATTTATCTAGATAAAAGGAGGTTTATTATGAAATTCAATCGAATCTTACTAATCGTCGTATCATTAGCACTTATGTTATTCGCATTAGCAGGCTGTGGAAAAGATGCAGCCCAAGACAATCAGAAAAAATTAAATGTTGTAGCTACTACTACAATGTTAACGGATTTGGTAAAAGAAATTGGCGGTGACCATGTGTCCGTACAAGGTCTCATGGGCCCTGGCGTAGACCCCCACCTCTATCAAGCGAGCGCCGGCGATGTAACAACTATGTCTAAAGCAGATGTTGTGGTATACAATGGCATTCACTTAGAAGGTAAAATGGGTTCCATTTTCGACAATTTAACAAAACAAAATAAAGCTACTATCCGCGTATCCGACGCTATTGATCCAGCCACTCTACTCGACTTTGATGAAGAAGATGGCGTGAAAACTAAAGATCCTCATATTTGGTTCGATGTAGCTAACTGGAAACTTGCTGCCAAAGCGGTTTACGAAGGTCTTGCTAAAGCAGATCCAGCTCACAAAGAGGATTTCAAGAAACGGTATGATGCATACCTCACTAAATTAGATGAAACAGATGCATACATCAAAGCACAAGCAGAATCGATTCCTAAAGAATCTCGCGTTCTCGTAACAGCACACGATGCCTTCCAATACTTTGCTCGCGCTTATGGCTTTGAAGTCAAAGGTTTGCAAGGTGTAAGTACTGCTACAGAAGCTGGCACACAAGATGTGAATGAACTTGTTCAATTTATCGTAGATCACAAGATCAAAGCGATCTTCGTAGAATCTTCTGTACCACACAAAACAATTGAAGCCGTTCAAGAAGCATGTAAAGCTAAAGGTTGGAACGTTACTATCGGTGGCGAACTATACTCCGACTCCCTAGGTTCTGAAGGTACTGAAGGTGGCACATACATCGGCATGGTAAAAGCCAATATCGATACCATCGTTAAAGCACTTAAATAAAGGAGGTCTCCATGGAATGGGCCGTTGAAGTTGAAGATATGACCGTCGCTTATACGACAAAACCCGTATTATGGGACGTAGATATGAAGGTACCCATTGGTTCCTTAGCGGCCATCGTCGGCCCTAACGGGGCCGGTAAATCTACATTATTAAAGGCCATGCTAGGCCTATTAACAGTTATCTCAGGAAGTGTTAAGTTTTATATCGATCACCACTTAGCGATGGACAAACATGATTACAAAAAAATTGCTTACGTCCCACAAAGTGGCAGCGTTGATTGGGACTTTCCTACTACCGTATTAGACGTCGTACTCATGGGACGTTATGGTCATCTAGGTTGGTTCAAACGACCTAGTAAAAAGGATAAAGAGCTAGCCCTCTCCATGATCGATAAAATGGGCATGAGTGACTATGTAAATAGACAAATCCGTCAGCTTTCAGGAGGACAACAACAGCGTGTATTCTTAGCTCGTGCCCTCGTACAAGAGGCCGACATTTACCTCATGGACGAACCTTTCAAAGGCGTCGACAAAACGACAGAGCACGCTATTATTTCCCTGTTACAAGAAATGAAAGCGCGTGGCAAAACGGTTATCGTCGTACACCACGATTTAAATACGGTACCTCAATATTTTGACTGGGTAACGATGGTGAACAAACAGACTGTTGCCTATGGTCCTGTGGCAGAGACCTTTACAGAGGAAGCCATCGAGCGCACCTACGGCAAGGGGAGGATTGTATGACCATACTCCAATCCTATACAACGCAGATGGTACTGCTCGGCACGGCGCTCTTAGGTCTGGCCAGTGGTATTGCGGGCACCTTCGCAGTACTGCGCAAGGAAAGCCTCATCGGTGATGGACTCTCCCATGCGGCACTACCTGGTGTAGTTATCGCCTTCTTGCTAACAGGCATTAAGGATATCGAGGTGCTCATCACCGGTGCTGCCCTCTCCTCAATTACCGCAGCTTGGCTCATTACCATCACCGTCGAAAACAGTAAAATTAAATTTGATGGCGCTTTGGCCACTATCTTATCGGCATTCTTCGGGCTCGGTATGGTTCTCCTCACCTACCTTCAAAGTCTAAATAATGCAGGGCAGGCGGGGCTTTCAAAATTTATATTTGGACAGGCAGCCACCATATTAGCTCGTGATGTGTACATTACATCGGCGGCAGCACTCATCATCATCGTGTTAACTGCACTATTTTGGAAGGAGCTAAAGCTCATTTCCTTTGACGTAGAATATGCCAAAACATTACAAATTCCTGTCACCTTTACCCTCATTTTATATCGTGCTCTATTGATCATGACCATTATCATCGGCATTCAGTCAGTAGGTGCTATCTTGATAAGCTCTCTACTCATTGCACCAGCCGTAGGGGCCCGTCAGTGGACAAACAAGCTAGGTACCATGTGTATACTAGCAGGATTCTTCGGCATGATATCCGCCATCGGCGGCACTATCTGGAGTACATCAGTACAAAAACTACCAACAGGGCCTGCCATCATCGTCATTCTATCGGTTATCGTTCTATTGAGCCTCATTTTTGCCCCTAATAGAGGCATCTTGTGGCAATATCGTAAAAACAAACAATCAAAACAAGCTTTATTATCTGAAACTGCGAGAATAAGCCCCGCTGATTTACAACAAAAGATATATAGAGCTGAGGGAGGACAGCCTCGTATAGGAGGTGCTCCATGACAGTACATACAGAGATTTTACTCATCGCCATTGCGGTATCTATAGCGTGCGCCATTCCTGGCGTATTCCTCGTGCTGCGCCGCATGTCCATGATGGCCGATGCCATTACGCACACCGTATTCCTCGGCATCGTGCTCGCCTTCTTTGTGACGGAAGACTTAAACTCTCCCTTACTTCTAGTAGGGGCAACGCTAGTCGGCGTAGGCACTGTGTGGCTCACGGAAATGATCCATAATACGGGCCTCGTCAACGAAGACGCGTCTATCGGTATCATCTTTCCCCTTCTCTTCTCCATTGCTATCATCCTCGTCAGTCTCTACAGTGGCAACGCTCATCTCGATGTAGATACGGCATTACTGGGGGAAATTGCGTTCGCTCCATTCGACAGATGGATTGTAAACAGCACTGACTTAGGTCCTGTATCACTATGGATTTCCCTAGGGGTAGCGCTTATCAACCTCGTATTGGTTATGCTATTCTACAAGGAATTGCAGCTATCTACCTTTAATCCACTCATAGCAGGGCTTTTCGGCTTCATGCCCGCTCTCATCCATTACGTGCTCATGACCATGGTATCCCTCACCGTGGTAGCTTCCTTCCAAGCGGTAGGAGCTATCCTCGTTATCGGCCTCATGATTGGGCCTGCGGTCATCGCTTATTTATGGACTGACTCTGTGAAAGCCATGCTTATTAGCAGTATTATCATCGGCATTATCTGCGCTGTCATCGGTACAGAAGTTGCTTTCACACTAGACGTATCCATTGCAGGCGCTATTGCTACGACCATAGGTCTCGCCCTATTAATCGCTGTTATTGGCACGCCAAAGACGGGCTATATCGCAACCTATCGACGCCAACGTCACTTGCGTCGTCACTATAGAGAAACAATGATGCTCTGTCACATTTACACACATATGAATACGCCTGTGGCTGCCATTGAAAACGGCATTGGTACCATTCACGAGCACTTGAACTGGAAACCAGACTATACACACCAAGCCGCATCACACCTTAAGAAACAGGGTCTCTTGTATGTGACAAATGGTTACTACATGCTCACCGATAAAGGCGTGGCACAAGTTAAAGAAATCATTTAATTAATTTCAATCAAACTCCTTCAAAATACATATCTTCCCAACAAAAAAGAAGCTGAAATCAATGCTACTCTGCAAGATTTCAGCTTCTTATTTTGTATTTAATTATATGACTAGAACACAACACGCATCTGATACCACTTAGCACCGCCGTGATCAGATACAGATTCACCTTCATTTACAAAGCCAAACTTGGCGTAATAATGGATTTTTTCCTCTTTACAAGTTAGTATAACACCCTTACGCTTTTCCTCTCTCGCAAGATTAATGAAAGCCTCAATTAACTTACCGCCTACACCACGATTCCGATACGCTGGCAAGGTATTTAGTCCAAATATCATCTGCCATGCACCATTAGGATCATGTAAGGATGCATCAGCAAACATCTCATCCGTTAAAATTTCATCATCTGTTACGAAGCCATCGATAAAACCTATTGGCGTATCGCCGTCAAAGGCAATTAAAAACTGACCTGCATAATGGTCTAATCTTTCTTTAAAGGCCTCACGAGGTGCCGCCTCGGCCGGCGGAAAACAAGTTGCTTCAATATGTGTCACTAAATCTAAATCTTCGGTTGTTGCTTTTCGTATTAATATATCCATATCCGTCTCCATCGTATTACATATTTCTTAGTATATACCGTTTATAAAACAAAGGCTACACATTCAATACGTGATGTGTAGCCTTTTCTATTCTACTTTTTCGTATATTTAGGTACATTACGATATTGCATCGGCAATGAGTTCTCTTTTACCTTAAATCCGTGCTTCTCGTAGAACGGTGCATTAGTACTATCACCAATCATAACATTAATGTACAAGTAAGACTTATAAGCCTCTTTCACCATTTCTAGCAAATGACCTGCAATACCATGTCCCTGATAATCGGGATGCACCAACACATAATTGATGAAACATACTAGCTCGCTATCGTCCATAACGCGAATCAGACCGACTAAACAGTCACCATCCCACGCAGAAATCACACGAGAAGAATTCATTAGAGCCTTATGCAATCGATCAGGATACTTGCCTACTACCCAACGAACAGATAGAAATAAATCAGCTACCTGCTGGGGCGTAAAATTTCTTTCTTCTGTATACTTAATAGTCATAAAAAGCCTTTACATTATCTAAAAAACCAAGGATTTTCTAAAGTAGCAGCCTTATCAAAGGTTAATGTGCATAGCGTGGGATTTTTATTATCTAAGTAAGCAATAAAAACAATTTTATCAATCATTTTTTCTTTTACCCTCATAGCCTTTACAGCGTCTTGATGTATATACTGACGAAGCAACTCAGGAAGTGTAAACCGAATACTAAGGCTAGGAATCTCAGAGTTATTAATAATTGGTACTATAATCCATTCATCAGGCTTTTCTGGGTTAAAATGTATTGAAACATCCTGATGTGGATTAGTTTTCAATAACTCATTAAATTCTGAATTAGCTAGTAGAGGAATCATATATACACTATTTATTGTAGCCAAATATATAAATTGATTTTCAATATTATTCTTTAAATCAATTATCAGATTTTCTAAATCAATATCAAACAAAGACTCGTCCCAACAATAAGAAGAGCTCCTATGATATACCACTTCATCACGAATTAATTCTGAAAATGTCCTTTTGAAACTATTAAATTGAGTATCATCTATATCTGAATTATCCATCAATTCATCTATTATTTGATGAATAAGGTTTATGATATTTTTGTATACATCACTAGATAAATCAATTAAATGTATTTTATGAGCAATTGCATAACGTTGTGCAGGCTTTGAAAAACCAGATGTAGAAAAGATAGCATAATGATATTGATAACGTTTAACAGATAATTGTTCCGTACTCAAATTTACAGTAGAGTAGTTAGTATTAATATCATTTAAAATACCAACGCCCATCCTAACTATATCAATACCAACTTTTGTGCTTGCATAACACTTTGCTTCTACAAATAAGCGCAAAGGATATACAAAGGGAGGCGTTATTCTAAATGTCCCCAATGTGTCAAACTGATGATAACCTCCACGTCCTCGAACATTTAAACCATTACGTTTACGTTCTATTTCTTGTTCGCCATGCGGTACACTAGGTTCATAAGGAATATTGCACTCTGTAATTACTTCATAACCATTCACTTCAATAAGTTTTGATAACACTATCTCTAAAAGGTATCCTTTTGCTTGCTGTTTATTCATGTTCTCGCGCTCCTAAATTATAAGTGCCAAACATATGTTGCTACAACTGCTTACTCATATAGATAACATCATCCATAGGGTTATGATAATACGGCTCGCATTCAACAAAACCATGCTTCTTGTACAAATGGATCGCTGCTTGTAACGGTTCAATTGTGTCTAATACCATCTCTTTATAACCAGATTCCTTAGCATGATCTACGATGCTTTCAATAAGACGATCACCGAGAGCATGTCCACGCCCATCAGGACGTACATAAAGGCGCTTCATTTCACAACGGGTCTCACTATGCTGATAATACGCCACCATACCGAGCACCACATCATTATCATCGATAGCTACTAATAACTCACCATTTGGAGCCGTATACTTCTCAGCAATATCTACTAGTTCCTTATCTAAATTCTGAAAGGACAAATCACGACCGAGCCATTGAGTATACTCTTGAATTAACTCTTTTACCTGATCTAAATACGGTTTACCATCAACTATGTTAATCATAAAAACTCCAATGAATATAATGCCTTACAATTATTTCTTCTTATGTGGTCCATGTTGAAAGATTTCTTTTACAAGCCCATCTCCAACAATTGCACTACCTTCTATGATAAAGAACTCTGTACCAACTTGTAAACTAGAATAATCTGCATCCTCATTTACTGACAGCGCATTAGCGCGTATTGGCTGATCAAAGATAACAACCTCACCATCAATAAAGTTGACCTCAAGAGGTTCCTTAGTACCTTTTTACAACAATATGAGGACTATATTTTCCATTATTTAAATTTGGTGGATTTGTCATCTTCTTCCTAAAGAAAGTTACGGTGCAACTAATAGTAAAATCTAAATTGCTCATATTAGACCTCATCCACTTAAAATTACTTTACTTTCATAATTTAATAAGCCATTTGTAGGCTTTCCGTCTAAATAGAAAATTCTAAAGTTACTATAGACATTTATAAGATATTACAATTTATGTTTATTAAAGTAGTAAGTCATTTTCACGAAGATAGTCAATGAACTTAGAAATAATTAAATCTTTTCGTGCCATAATATCGGCTTCCATAAAATCACTAGAGTTTGTTGATAACTCAATCAACTCCATATTTTTCGTGCCTTCTCTTACTTTTCCTTTATCAGTTACAAACCCCTTATAATATTTCAGTTTATCTATAAACCGATAATCTGAAGCACGAATGTTAATGGCTTTTTCAAGTAGAGCTTTATTCCCCAATGATTCTAAACTCCATTTATCAGCTAGGCCATTCTCATTTTCTTGTCGTTTTCTAGAATAAATATGCTCTATTTCTAACTTTGTATCTAATAATAAAAGATCTTGCTTATCATTTGTATACATCCACCAGGCAAGCATTGATTTAGTAATTGGTCTACCATTTGTAAATTGATAACTCTCTAACGCTAATCTTACACTATCTTCATCAAACTTATAGTCATCAAATGTTACTCGTTTATTATTTACTACATTAATCATCTCTGGATAAACTGGTGTTCTTAATGCATTCACACCAGGTCTCATAATGGCATAAGTCCAAATAAAGGAAATAATCTTATCCAAAAATTCATTAAAGGCAGCATTATCTAGACTTCCATTATCATCTTTATTTTGCATAAAATACACAGAAGTTAAATATGCCCACATACCATTTGGAGCATAATTTAAAATAGCTAGCTTTTTTAGAACCTTCTCAGAAAAGATACTATCATTCTGTTCTGCCACATGTATCCAGAAGTTTGCTAAAGTTTCTAAGTTATTAAGCGTTTCATCTTTCTTTAAAAGGCTATACCCATCCTTCTCATAAAATTTACGCAATGCTTCTGTTGTTGTATTTTTATTATTCATTTTTGCACGTTCATAATACATATAACGTGTAAACAATTCGTCCATAGATGAACCCGATGCTGATGAGAAAATTTTATCTGAGATTTCTTCCAATTGCTTCCATCGTTTTATAAATTCATCCTTTTTGTCGTTCTCTTTATAGTACTTATAGAATTGAGCTTTAAAAATATCTGTATCAGAAAGTGGTTTTCCTCGATCATTTAGTGTAGAGAAGATTCTAAGTGCAGTTTCTTGCGACTCAGCTTCAATTGGAAGAAGAATACAGTTATTCATAATTCTATTTGGTAAATATGCAAAATATGTTGGATATTGTACTAAAAAATTATTTATCTGTTCCGTAAAAAATCGATAATTCCTCGCATATGCACTTTTTTGTGAATCCTTTACTATACCAGTTTTAAGAATTGATAAAAATTCATGCTTATCATCATCAGATGTAACTTCAGAGTCTATCTTTAATTTATTTGTATCGGGGGTTCCAAACTCATCCGTTTTCCATATACATTTAGATATATCCTCTGCTGTTTTTTTAGAATTATCATCCTTCATATTACCGAAAAATGAATAAAATGCTCTCAATAATAACATCAATGTTGTTAGACGTTGTTGACCATCGATAATTTCCAATTTATTAGCACTATTTTTAAATGTAACAATAGGGCCAAGAAAATATTCATCCCCATCTGGATCAAACTTAGAGAAATCATCTTCTGGAAATGCAAATAAAAATATATCATCCCATAAGGTTTGACATTCAGAAATATCCCAAGCATAAGGTCTTTGATAGTCTGGTATTAAAAAATCAGCACGTTTATTAGTAAATAATTCCTTTATAGTTTGTTGATCAATATTCAACTTTGACATAACAGTACACCTTACTCCCTTTTATTAATACTATTAAACATTCAAAACAAGTTTATATTCCCCTACCGATTTTGCTTGTATAGCCAATATAAACTACCTTTTACTTATAAATAATTGTATCATCCCTACTATAAGATTACTTCCCTATATTATCGGCAACCAGGGATAACGGTTTCTCTGTTGGCATTGGATAGGAATAAACTTTATGTTCTTCTTCCATATCATAATTATCTGTCCATAGTTCGCATTGTGTTATTACAGTTTGAACAGCATCATCCATGCCTTCAGGAGGGTATTTATGCTTTTTCAAAAGTTTTTTTATGATCATGCGCATTTTAGCTCTTGCTGATTCACGTTTTTGCCAGTCTATTGTCCTATTTTTACGAAGTGTATCCGCCAATTCTTTCGTTATAGAGATCAGTTCTTCATTTTCATAAAAGTCTTTAATAGCCTGTGGTTTTACTAATGCATCATAAAAAGCTAACTCATCTGCTGTTAAACCAAGTTTTTCCCCTTCTTGTTTATCTGCTGCAATTTGTTTTGCCAATTTTAACATCTCAGCAATAACTTCTTCATTAGTTAGCATCCCATTTAAATACGCATTAAGAGAACGTTGCATAATTTCACTGAATTTCTCAGACTTTACTACATTCGTTCTTCGATAAACAGAAACTTGGTTGGAAATTAATCTCTTCAACAATTCAATCGCAAGATTCTTTTCCTTCATATTAGCAACATCTTGTAGGAATTTAGGATCAAATAAAGAGAACTCTTCTTTAATGTCAGAGAATAAATTAATTACACCCTCACTCTTAATACTGTGTTTTAAAAGTTCGTTTATTCTTGCATTCATCTCTGGTAATGAAATCTTTTTACCAACGCCAGTGTTAGTAAGTCTCAAAACAAGTACACGAACAGCTTCAAAGAATGCTGCTTCAAATCTATCGTCTTCATTAACTAAGGACGAACAAAGAGAGAGTGCTTGATGAAGCATAAGGGATTCTTTTACAAATACATCCTTATCCTCAGCACGCGCTTTATCCATAATGAAATTTACCGCACCACTAATAGTTTTAGCTCTTTCAAGATCTGTACCACTTTTAAATTTAGAATAATCATATCTATGGAATATATCACGGCATATAGATAATTTCTCTAAGAATTTAGGATATGCGACCATAGAAACATCAGTATCACCATAATTTTTTTTATCACGAGATGTATAATCGTTCATCGCCTGCTTCAAAGCCGTAGCAATACCCACATAATCAACAATAAGTCCGCCTTCTTTATCTCGGAATACACGATTTACACGAGCAATTGCTTGCATTAGATTATGTCCAGTCATAGGCTTGTAAATATACATGGTGGCAAGAGAAGGAACATCAAACCCTGTTAACCACATATCAACAACTATAGCAATCTTTAAAGGACTATTATTATCCTTAAATTTCTTAGCAAGTTCATTTTTATGATGCTTATTACCAATAATTTGTCGCCACTCCTCAGGATCATTATTACCAGAAGTCATGACTACAGCAACTTTTTCTTCCCAATTTGGCCGAAGTTCTAAAATACGTTTATAGATTTTCATTGCAATAGAACGAGAGTAAGCAACAATCATTGCCTTGCCTGTAAGTAAGTACTCCCTATTATTTTCATAATGATCAAGAATATCATGCACAAGAGAATCTAGAGTATTATCATTTCCAAGAATGGCTTCCATCTGTCCAAGCTCATGTTTGCTTTTCTCTATAACTTCACTATCTGCATTCAAAGACATCAAATCATATTCAGCATCAATCAAACTCAATGTTGCTTGATCAAGATTCAATCTGATAACACGACTTTCATAGTAAACAGGTCGTGTTGAACCATCCTCAACAGACTGTGTCATATCATAGATATCGATATAATCACCAAATACCTCCCGCGTACTACGGTCTTTTGAAGAAATAGGTGTGCCTGTAAAACCAATATATGTAGCATTAGGCAATGTATTACGAATGAGTCTGGCCGTACCAATAACACGTTTTGCTACTTCCTCACCATCTTCATTCTTTGTAATCTTAATTTTTTCAGCCAGCCCATATTGACCTCTATGTGCTTCATCAGCCATAACTATAATATTATGACGTTCAGATAGAGGTTCATCCGACTCCTCAAACTTTTGCATCGTAGTGAAAATAATACCATTTGCCTGTCTCCCAGCAAGTAAGTTTTTAAGATTTTCTCTACTTTCTGCTTGTAACGGTTCTTGTCGTAAAAAGTCTTTACACTTTACAAACTGACTATAGAGTTGATCATCAAGATCATTTCGGTCAGTAAGCACAACAATAGTAGGACTATCTAAGGCCTCCTGCAATAAATGGGCATAGAATACCATTGAAAGAGACTTACCACTACCTTGAGTATGCCAAAAAACTCCACCCTTACCATCAGTAACAGTAGCGTGCTTAGTCGATTCAATAGCCTTCTTTACTGCAAAATATTGATGATATCCTGCAAGGATTTTGTAGCTATTTATTCCTTCATTTGAGAAACAAATAAAGTTCTTAATAATATCAAGTAATCTTTCTTTTTGGAATATCCCTTCAAAGAATGTATCAAACTGTGCATATTGGGTATTCTCATAATTACCGTCTTTTGTTTTCCACTCCATAAAACGGTCTTCGCCGGAAGTAATTGTACCAGCTTTAGAAATCAACTGATCACTCATAACACAAATCGCATTATAAATAAACATTGACGGAATCTCTTGCATATAATTGCGAAGCTGTCTATATGCCTCAGAAGCATCTGTTTCTTCACGAGAAGGAGATTTTAGTTCCATTAATACTATTGGCAGACCATTTAAAAATAGAATAAGATCAGGTCGTTTATTACTATTCTCAATGAACGTCCATTGATTAGCTACAACAAATGAATTTTTTTCAGGATTTTTATAATCTACAAGATAAACAATTGAAGAACGTTCTTCTCCATCAACAAAATACCTTACAGGAATACCATTCTGTAAGTAGTCCATAAAGACGGTATTCTTCTGTACAAGTTCCCCATTTTCAAAGTTTTTAAGTTTGAATAATGCATCCTGAATCGCATCATTAGTTGCACCATGATTAATCCGTTGCAAGGAATCCAATAAGACATCCTCATAGAAGGGACTATAAAAATCCCTTTCTATATCGGGACCATATACATATTCATACTCTAAATCATTCTGAAATAGTTCAATTAATGATTTTTCATAATCTTCCTCTCTAAAAAAATTCAGCATTACTTTCTACTCCCCATTTATTCTTTAATATTAATTATTATTTTACCTCTATATCTTTATTTTTACCTACTATTTACATTATCCTATTATTAAAAGCAATTTCCAAATAGTTCAATATTTACAATTACATAAACAATAATTTAGAGCAACAAGCTCAGGCAATATTTAAAACGGAATTTCTATCTCTTAAAGCTTTACCTAGCGGTTGGAGGCAAGCCAGTTTAATAGATATTGCAGATTATCTAAACGGTCTTGCTATGCAAAAATATCGTCCATCAGGTAACGAAATCGGGATTCCGGTTCTTAAAATCAAGGAACTTCGTCAAGGTTGTTGTGATAATAATAGTGAATTGTGTTCTCCGAACATCAAAAATGAATATATCATTCATGATGGCGATGTTATTTTTTCTTGGTCTGGTAGTTTATTAGTTGATTTTTGGTGTGGCGGTATTTCTGGTTTAAATCAACATTTGTTTAAGGTAACATCAAGCAAGTATGACAAGTGGTTCTATTATGCCTGGACAAAACACCATCTTGACCACTTTATATACATTGCTACTGACAAAGCAACAACAATGGGACATATCAAGCGTGATGAACTTGCAAAAGCAGAGGTTTTTATACCTGATGAAGCAGACTATCGCAGAATCGGAGCATTACTTCAGCCGATTTATGATTTGATTATTTCAAACAGAATTGAAAACAAGAGACTTACTTTATTAAGAGACACCATTTTACCAAAACTTATATCTGGCAAGCTAGATACCTCGGGCATCGTAACTTAAGCAACTAAATTATTGTTTATCGTTTCATTTACAGTAATCTTGCCATCTATCACAGATAAAACAGAAACAATTCTTTTCTGTTTTTCTATGTCTGGGAGCAAAATATTTAGATTTTCAATATCTGATGGTTTAATAGATGGATATGCAGACACACTTTGTTCAGCAATTGCCTGCAAATGTTCTATGATCTCATTTTGAGATAATACATAATAAATATATTCAGGAATTGCCTTGTCAGTATTCACATCAATAACTACAAAACCAGTAGAAACCAAAAAGTTATCAGGTTGATTTTTGATAATACCATAATGTAATTGATTGGGTCTTACAGTTGAATAGATGATACTATCTCGCTTTACTTTTCTTTTTGCTCTGCTTGGCAACTTATCTATATCGGTATTAATATATTGAATTTTCTCAACTCTATTTGCTGTAATATTACCCGTATCTAAGTAATTTACAAATTTCCAATTTTCTTTTGGAGAGTATGTACTTTGGTTTGTCTTAATAATATCGCCAAGATGAACATTTTTCCATTTAGACATAATTCAACCCTTTCTATCCAATATATTTACGATATGCAAGTTTAACATTATTTTGTTTAACCATTGCATACTGTAAAGTCGTATCTATTTTTCGATGCCCTAAAAGATGTTGTAATTGTTCTATAGGCATACCTTTATCTATTGCCATAGTAGCAAGAGTGCGCCGAAATTTATGGGGATGTACCTTAATCAAACCTAATTGCTTACCTAATTTTCTTAGTCGTGATTCTACACCTCCAATTTGTAATCTCTCATGAGGTGCTGTCAACGACACAAACAATGCCAAATTATCATCAGTTCTACTTCTTAAATAATTTTGCAAATGTATTTTAGTTCGTGCATCAAAATAAACTATTCGTTCCTTATTGCCTTTACCAAATACAATACACTCTCGCTCACTAAAGTCTATATCATTTCTATTAAGTGAAACCATTTCTCCAACACGAATACCTGTTGAGGATAACATATCAATAATAGCCAAATCTCTTAATTCGGTGCAATTATCTCTTAAAAGCTCCATTGCTTCATCGGAATAAGTTTCTTTAATAGTAGTACCGGCCCTTATCTTATGTATTCGTCGAACAGGACTTTTTAATATATAGTCCTCCTCTTCAAGCCAAGAAAAAAAACTTGATAGGATACGCCGAATATTATCAATTGTAATCTTGCTGGACTTATTCTTTTCCTGATATTTAATTAGATAACATCTTATATCATCAGTTTCAATCTGCCTTACACCTTTACCAACAATACTAATTGCCCTATCAATAGTTGATTTATAATATTTAAGAGATTTCTCAGAGCATCCCTCAATTCGTTTGGCAGTCAGAAATAACTCTACATAATTTCGTTCTAAATTATTCTTTTGTTGCTTATCTACTATTACTTCATATTTTGCAATGGTATAGTACAACACCGATTGTAACTTTTCCATCTGTTCATTATTTAAATATGGTAACATACTTTGAACAATATCTTTGATTAGATTTTCCTTCATAGTCAATTCTCCTTTTTAAATTTATTAGAGAACAGCTATAGGGTGGAAGTCCCCCAACATGAATTCCATCCACCTATGGGATTTACGTTATAGCAAAATATTTACCTAACAACAAACAATAATTTAATTACTTAATTATCGATTTTAGATAAGTCTAGCTCGCCAGATAATAGACGTGGTAGAAGGAAATCTCTTAAATCGGAAAGTATTAAAGTTTCCTCTTTATTTAGCCAGATTTTTTGAAATAGTGGATCTATGAGTTCCGAAAATGTTGACATAGTTTTTACTGGTGGAATTACTATCTCCGTTTTACGAAAATCAGGAACAGTCAGTTGTTGTTGTGTGGTACCAGTTCCGTAAATGGGAATATGCTTAAGCCATAAGTACAAATATTTAGCGGATACAATATTTGTATGGGGTATAAGTGTTATAAGTCGAACAATTGGTACATATGGAATATGTCGAAGACATACATAGCCAATAGTTCCTCTTGCAGAAACCGTTACGCTTTCTTCAGATACTTTAAAATCAGAGCTATATCCATAAAGACCTTCGTTATTGATACTATTAGAATAAATAGGATATTTGTATGTCTCTGTTTTTTTAGCTGAGATGGTTCTCGGTTTATCACCACCAGCTCTCATATCAGCAATATCACCAAGAGGCTTCTTTTCCCAGCCTAAAGGAAGACTGTTGTGATTTATAAACCACTTTTTAAACAGTGTCTCAATTTGCTGGTACAAATTATTGTTTATCGCATTATTTAGCTCAATCTTATCATCAATCATTTCCAAATAACGTGCGATTTTCTTTTGTTTTTCTACATCTTCAATAATATCTACTTCTAATTCAGTAATATCACGTTTACTAACAGAGCCAAATACAGTACCACTTTCTTTTTGAAGTAAATGAGGAATATAGTATTTCATCATATAAAACAAATAACTTTGATTTCCATTCTTCATTCTTAGTGAACAAACACCACGACCCAGACACATATCAACAGGTGTAATATTAAGATCTCCAACAGGTGCCCGTACACTCATTATGATATCACCTACTTTAGCTAACTTTGTTAATGCCGTTGTGTATGTATCAAATGTAGGATATTTTAAACCAAAAGTTCTATTTCCTTGTAAAAAAGGATAGCCTTTTCCTTCTGTGTTATAGAATTCAGATTTAGGAGACTGTCCCATTATTACATCAACAATTTCTCCTAATTTACATTTCATATCCAATTGCTCCCAACTTCCCACGAATTTCTTTCTCTAGTTCATGAGACTTCTTAAACATTTCCGAGAGTTCTGAAGTAAGACGAGTCATCTTTTCATCAAATGGTTCTCCATCTTCCTCAACAACTTCAATCCCAACATATCTTCCTGGAGTAAGTACAAAATCTTGTTTTTCAATTTCCTGAGTATCGACAACAGCACAAAATCCTTTTACATTTTCTAAAATACCATCTTGAAATGACGAGAATGTATCAGCTAATCGTTGAATATCATCATCAGTAAAATCTCTATGTTTACGATTAACCATATAACCCATATTACGTGCATCAACAAATAGAGTTTTACCTTTCTGTTTTTTATTCTTTGAAATAAACCATAAGGTAACTGGTATAGTAACACTATAAAAAAGTTGAGTAGGTAAAGCCACAATGCCTTCTACAAGATCCGCTTCAATAATATTTTTTCTAATATCACCCTCACCACTGGTTTGTGACGATAGTGCACCATTTGCCAAAACAAGACCAATTTTTCCATTAGGTCCTAAATGATGTATCATATGCTGAATCCACGCATAGTTCGCATTACCTGCCGGAGGTACGCCATATTTCCAGCGAACATCATCTTTTAACTTTTCCTGCCCCCAATTAGAAAGATTAAAAGGAGGATTTGCCATAATAAAATCGGCCTTCAATGTTTTATGTAAATCATTAAAGAATGTATCTGCATGATATGGACCAAAGTTTGCATCGATACCACGAATTGCCATATTCATTTTGGCCATTTTCCATGTATCAGCATTAGATTCTTGACCATAAACAGAGATAGTTCCTCTATTATCACTATGAGCCTGTACAAATTTTTCACTTTGCACAAACATTCCACCACTACCACAACAAGGATCATATACGCGACAATTATTAAATGGTTTCAAAATAGAGACAATAGTTTTAACGATACTTGACGGTGTATAAAATTCACCACCCTTAGTACCTTCATAAGAGGCAAACTGAGCAATACAATATTCATATGTTCTTCCCAATAAGTCCTTACTGGCCTCAGTACCATCCATTTTGACTTCATTAGTAAAGAGATCAACAACTTCTCCGAGAACTCTTTTATCTAAATCAGGGCTAGCATAATTCTTAGGTAACACATTTTTAAGTGTTGTATTCTCTTTTTCAATAGCTCTCATTGCATTATCAATAACCAGTCCTATTTCAGGTGTATGTGCAGCAGCTGCAATTGTGCTCCACCGAGATTCTTCTGGAACAAAGAAAATATTTTCTTCGGCATATGCATCTCTATCATTTTCAAAGCCATCGCCTTCTTTTACAAGCGCTACATAGCGTTTCTCAAAGGCACTCGATATATAACGAAGAAAAATTAACCCTACTATTACTTTTCGATATTCTGCAGCAGGAATATGCCCCCAAAGAACACAAGCCGCATCCCATATTTGTTTTTCAAACCCAATATCTGTATTGTTTTTTTCTGCCATGACTTATATACCATCCTCATTAAAACTTACAAATCAAGATTATTTTTATGAAATCTATATAATCTAGTAAATATACTATAAATCCTAATATTTTTATTATAACATCTTAAATAATTAGAACACATCATCAATTCATTTATTTTTCATGGTGATAATAAATATAATACTTTTACTATTTTGATCACTAATGCAAAATTTCTATTACCCTTTAAAATACATATCTTAAAGGCAAAAAAAGTCATCCAAAGATACGCTCTTTGGATGACTAAATAATTTTATGTATTTTTATATGTTAGCTATGTTAAGTAAACCATCTTATTCCCACTCAATTGTTGCAGGTGGTTTAGATGTAATATCGTACACGATACGGTTGATGTGTTGTACTTCGTTTACGATACGACGGGAGATTGTGTCCAATACGTCATAAGGGATGCGTGCCCAGTCAGCAGTCATGAAGTCTGTTGTTGTTACGCCACGCAATGCCAATGTGTAGTCGTATGTACGGAAGTCGCCCATAACGCCTACAGTACGTGTAGATGTTAATACTGCAAAGTATTGGTTGATGCTACGATCAAGGCCAGCTTTTGCAATTTCGTCACGGAAGATGTAGTCCGCATCACGCAAGATGTCGAGTTTCTCTTTAGTGATTTCACCCATTACGCGAATAGCAAGACCAGGACCTGGGAATGGTTGACGCCATACAAGGTAATCAGCCAAACCTAATTCAGAACCAAGTTCACGCACTTCGTCTTTGAAGAGGTTACGCAATGGTTCGATAAGGCCTTTGAAGTCTACAACTGCAGGCAAGCCGCCTACGTTGTGGTGAGATTTGATAACTTCAGCTTCGCCAGTGCCGGACTCGATAACGTCAGGGTAGATTGTACCTTGTGCTAAGAAGTCAACGGAACCGATTTTGCGGCCTTCGTCTTCGAATACACGGATGAATTCTTCGCCGATAGCTTTACGTTTCGCTTCTGGATCTTCAAGACCAGCCAATTTATCTAAGAAACGTTTTTCTGCATCGACGCGGATGAAATGCATGCCGGAATCTTTGAAAGCTGCTTCAACTTCATCGCCTTCGTTTTTACGCATTAAACCATGGTCAACGAAGATACAAGTCAATTGGTCGCCAACAGCTTTAGAGATAAGAGCTGCTGCAACGGAGCTATCTACACCGCCAGACAATGCCAACAATACTTTGCCATCGCCTACAGTGTTACGAATTTCTTCAATAGCAGTTTTCGCATAGTTTGCCATTGTCCATGTGCCTGTGAAACCACATACTTCGTACAAGAAGTTGTGAAGCATTTCTTTACCATGTTCAGTGTGCAATACTTCTGCATGGTATTGCATAGCGTATAATTTACGCTCTTTATTTTGCATGGATGCAACAGGGCAATCTTTTGTATGAGCAACAATTTCGAAACCTTCAGGTACTTTTGCTACATAGTCAACGTGGGACATCCAAACAACTTGGTCTTCGTCCAAGCCTTTGAACAATGGGGATGTAGTGTCCACTTTAGTAGGTGTTTTACCGAACTCACGGTTGTCCGCAGATTTAACTTCGCCACCCAATGTATGCGCCATAAATTGCATACCATAGCACATGCCAAGGATAGGAATACCAAGTTCAAAAATCTCTTTTTCGATTTTTGGAGAGTTTTCTTCATACACGCTGTTAGGGCCACCTGTGAAGATGATACCTTGCGGTTTTAATTCTTTAATTTTGTCCAGCGCTTTGTTGTATGGATATACTTCGCAGTATACGTGATTTTCACGAACACGGCGCGCGATCAATTGATTATATTGACCACCAAAGTCAACAACAATAACAAATTCCTTGTTTTCCATGCCTTCCTCCATATGCATCTATTTGTGAAAGTATATTCACTAATTTTTAATGCCCATACATTTCTGTACTGGGGGTGCGTTTTTTCGAAGCAAACGCTAATTTTCATTACATTTCATTATACCATACGAAGTATATGGACTCCATATATCCCGTATGAAATTTATAGAAAAGATTTTAATGTTCGGATTTTACTATATAACAAACTTAATACGAGGAAATAATCTTTAATAAGCTCTAACCTTTCGAAGGACCCTAGCCTTTCAATGGACTATACTTTATGATCCTCGCGTTTAGACATTTTAACGGCCCCTACAGGACAAATTGAATAACAATCGCCACATCCAATGCAACCTTTTCCAATATTAAACTGAGTCTCCCCTTTGGTGATGCATTGAACAGGACAATCTACAGCACATGCACCACACTTAACACAAGTGTCATCGATATGAAATTTTAGATTCCCCATTTACATCACCTCCGATTTTTAATTGTCCATCAACTACTACGAACGCTAGGGCCCATAAGTTCTATTACAATGTACAATGCCGACGCTTTTACTATTGAACTCTTACAATTAAATAATATATATTTTGCGATACTACCAGTTAAAAGTATTTATTTTTAACTGGTAGTATCTCAGATTTACATATATCAAGAATAATCCAGATTAGAATGATTTATTTTTAACTGGTAGTATCTCTAATTTTAGATATGATTACTGATTCTTAAGTAATTCATTGTTGTACGCAATAGCTGAATAGATAGCCTTTGCCACGCCTTGATGGTTGTTATCTGTAGTCACGTACCGTGCTGCTTCTTTAATATTCGGTTTACCATTCCCCATAGCAACGCTAGCGCCAGCAAAGCGTAACATGGATAGATCATTTTCACTATCGCCCAGCGTCATTACTTCGTCTGGACTAAAGCCCCAGTGATTTGCTAAGGCCTCAACAGCTGTACCCTTTGTAGTATGCGGTAATACGAATTCTAAGTTACCTTCACTGGATAGTAACACATCATAGAATCGTTCACGGCCCGTACCATCGTGAGACATACCTTGGTATTCATCGCGCAAGTCTTGTAAGATTTTTTGGCGCATAGGCTCGTCACCGTAGAAGATTTGCATCTTTTCAGGGCCTTCGTCTAAGGCCTCCATATGAGCAAGTAAATCAGGCACCATCGTACGTGTTGCTAAGATAAATGGACGAATATTAGGTCTAAAGAAGAAATTAGACTGTTCCACTTCACAGGCAGACATATTTGCATGTGCTGCTTCATCACCTACAGCTAAAGCATAGTGATCATGCGTTTCACCTGGTAGATGTGTTTCTGTATCACCAGATGCATGATGATCTATTGAGGTAGGTAGATGATTGTCTATTATGCTATGAGAACACTTTGTATCACTGTCATTACGTTCATCTGCGCAAGTACTTAAGCGTTCCGGCGTAATACACCGAGATGGCGGATACATGCCATAGATTTTATCTTTCACATAGGCCTCTACATAGACGCCATAGGTTAAAAGTTTGCGTAATAAATAGAGTGCTTGTTCTTTATCAAATGTTACATGGAATAAAGTGCATTTTTCGTCTTTATCCATTACATAAGCACCATTAGTACACATAAAATAGCGTAAACATGGTAGTTTTTCGATAACATCGTTCATCTCATTCCAAGCACGACCAGAAGCGATAGCTACACGAATCCCGCTTTCACGAGCGGCACGAATCGCCTCAATAGCCTCATCAGGGATTGCTTTCGCATCATTAACCAAGGTGCCATCTACATCGGATGCAATGAATCGGATGGGTTTATCACCGGTAAGACCTATATAGTTTTTAATTTGTAATGTTTCAATTGAGGACATAAAGCCTCCTTTAATAGGGTATATAAATGGATAGATATTATTTTCAATCAGTAGTACAGTAATAGTTACAAATATATCTGTTAAAAAGATACACAGATAATATGTAAGACATAGATAGTATATAAATCATAGATAGGAAGTGAAACTATATGCGCATCATAATGGATAGAGATGCAGTTTGTGCAGGCGATGATATGAATCATCATCGGGAGGAATTTGTCGTTCCAGATGATATCACTATCGTTGGTCTATTTGAATTCCTTGAGTTTAAGTACATTCCAGTCATCGCTGGGAATAACGTGGTCTGGGCACTCTATTATCACGAACGTGAGTTAGGTGCCTATTTCACCAAGATTCAGAGCTTCATAAATGGAAACATCTCATTATCATCTATCATTAATAGATCTAAAAAAGACCACGAATTCTACCTACACTATTACAGCCATCCTGATAGATATAGAAAACGCTTTATTTAGTTGCATTAAATTCAGCAACGATTTCTTCTAAAACAGCTGGATTTTCTACCAATCGCAACAAGGTGCGACCTATAATATTGGATCCGTCCACAATTGTTTGTTCTATGGTGGATTCTAGCATAGCCGCAGCAAATTCTTTAGAGTGGCACACCTTGTCTTCTCCAGCAAGGCGCAATTTAGGATGGAATGCAGCACATTGATAGCTCACATTACCAATGTCTGAGCTCCCTCCAATATCTGCTGGGCCTGGTTTGAAATCAATGCCCATATCAGTCATTACCGATTCAATAAGAGCAGTACCGCGATGATTTTGGTTCATATCATCATAAGGATTACCGTAGAACTCTACATCAACAGTAGTACCTGTACAGAGAGCGGCCCCTTCAAAGATTTTTTTGATTTGTTCAGACAGACCATTCAAATATTCGCGTTCTGTATGGCGCACCGTCACCTCTAATTCGCCAAATTCAGGAATGACATTAGATGCGGTACCGCCGGCAATGATCCATGTGCCAATACGACTTTCAGGCCGTACTTGTTGACGCATCATATCCATCGCATGAATAGCGAGTTGTACTCCATTTACCGCATTGATACCATTCCAAGGCTCACCGGCCGCATGAGCTGGTTTACCGTGATAACGAGCACGGAAACAGTCGAGCGCTAAGAATTGTGAATTAGGTCGTGTTTCTTCTCCATCAAGATGAACCATGATAGCAAAATCATAGTCTTTAAACACCCCTGCATTACACATATCCACCTTGCAACCTGTGGCTTCTTCATCAGGTGTACCGATGATATCGATGTCCATATTGAAAGCAACGCCGTCTTGTTGCATTTTATGTAGTGTTAATGCGGCCAGAACACTCATAGAGCCACTAGCAGAGTGACCACATGCATGGCCTACTTCAGGGAGTGCATCATATTCACAAAGGATAGCCAAACGACCTTTTGGATTATCTACTTTCACAGCAGATGCCTTGAACGCTGTTGGCAAATTACAGAATTCATAGGTTACATCTATGCCATATTTTTCAAGAACAGCACCGATTGTTTTAACGGACTCAAATTCATGACTAGACAGTTCAGGGTTCTTAGCTAATGTATAATTGATGGCAACCGCATCAGTTGCGAAGCTTTTACAAAGACCAGAAAAAGTAGTTGTAAGGGACATAGTGCCTCCATGTATATACGCCAATGATTGTAAAGAATGAAGATGCTCTACAACCTAAAAGGGAAAATGTTATATTACTATAAAATATGGCCTAAGAGAGAGCCATCTTAAATAAAAATTTTAAATATAATGATAAATATAAAACTCTTTTACTCTTAATTATACAATGTTATTGCCTATTATTGTAAAATTCCGTACAATATAAACAGAATTTGATAAACCATGTATATGGATGTTTGAGGAGGTTTCTATGTTTAAGTTCAAAAAATTGACAGCCATCGCCCTCGTAGCGGTAGCAGCAATGGGTTTATTGGCTGGTTGTGGCAATGACAAACCAAAAATGACACAACAAGAAGGTGTATTGCGTGTAGGTTCTGAAACTACATTCCCACCATTCGAATTCACTGAAGGCGACAAATACGTTGGTTTCGACGTTGATTTGTCCGAAGCAATTGCTAAAAAACTTGGTTTAAAAATGGAATTCAAATCCATGGGCTTCGATGCTTTGATTCCAGCAGTTCAATCTGGCGATATCGACATGATCGCAGCAGGTATCAACGCTACACCTGAACGTGAAAAAGCATTGGACTTCTCCGATGTATACTTTGACCAAGGCGGTTTCATCACTGTTGTTCGTAAAGACAACACAACAATCCACAACATGGATGAATTAGCAGGTAAAACTGTAGGTGCTCAAATCGGTACAATCCCTGTTGAAATGGCTCAAAAAATTCCTGGTACAACAGTAAAACAAATCGATTCTAATGCTAATATCTTCATGGAATTGAAAGCTGGCACAATCGATGGCGCTATCATCGATAACGCAGTGGCTATGTACTACCTCAAACAAGGTGCTGATCAAGACCTTAAACTCGTAGGCGAACCTACTAAAGCTGAAGGTACAGTTCTTGGCGTAAAAAAAGGCAACAAAGCTTTACAAGAAGCTGTTAATAAAGCTCTTAAAGAACTTAAAGAAGACGGCACTTACCAAAAAATCTACGACAAATGGTTCGGCGATTACAACAAAAAATAATATCTATCTCTATGAACTAGGATAAATATGACCCCTCTGAAAGACTTCAGAGGGGTTTTCCTCTTTTACGGTCCCTTCCGTTCGTTATATAATAAATACGTATTCTATAGTAACTGTAACTAATTAAAGGAGGCCTTATGGCACAGTACTTTACGGAACGCCTACAAAAGGTCTTCCACATGATTTTTAAATCATACAATCAAGAAATGGCCCAAGAAGGTTTGCGCCAATTAGAACTGATTGTAAATAATCAGCATACCCCTGAGCAACCGAATCATCGGGCGTTAAGAAATGATATGACGACCTCGATTGAAAATGAAATCGACTCTAAAGAGGACGCATTGAAAATAGCCAGCGATCCGGAGGCTCGTGAGTTAGCTGATGCGTATGCTTTATTGGCTCGTATCTACGCAGGGCCACGCTTTACATGGGAGGAATCAAACTTTCCAGAAAATAACATGCGCACCTATCAATGTTTACACGATAGCATTCGCCGTTGTAGTCCCATCGGTACCTTACAAGCATTGCGTATCAATGGAACCATTACACCTACGGTTGAAAAGGATATGTTAATATCCTTTAATGATGCATTTCGTATTATTTACGATTACGCGGAGCAAGGTGATGCTTTCTGCCAATATATTATAGGCAATGTCTTTTTCTGGCGTGATGACGAACGTATTAGCCTTGCAAGGGATATGATTACACCACCTCGCCTAAGTTTGGCGAAACGTATCCAACAAAGCTTGCAGAAAGGTTCTATGCAGGAACGCCTTACAGCCTTGCAAGGCACGGTTTCAGACGAATCATTGCAAGAGAATGCTACAAAACTCGCCAAGGAATGGTTTAACAAAGCCCTCGATAACGGGCTCGCCATGTTCCAAGGCAATTTACGCAACATTTATATCGACGAAGGCGATTTTAATAATGCGCGCCGCGTAGCGTTAACTGCTGCTGAACTGGGTAATCCAACCATGATGCTCTACACCGGTCTAGACTGTCATGAAAATGGAAAATTCGAGGATGCTTTCACATGGTTTACGAAAGGTGCCGCCTTGGGTCAAGCTGAAAGCACCGCTGAATTAGCGGATTATTACTATCATTTCTATGATGCCAAAGAACTACGCAGAGTCATTCCTTATGATCCTGTAAAAGCAATTGGACTCTACCGCCGTGCAGCTACTAAATATTTCAGTGATGCCGGCTATGCTGCATTACAAGCCGCCTTTGGCTATATCTTCCACATCGGTCACCTACCGCTTGACTGGGGTCTCATTGCCGACTTAACCCATATGGCAGCCACAAAAGAGCGCTTTATGTTCTCCTTGCCATACATTGGTTATATGCGTATCCACGGCTTCGGTGTAACGAAAAATATACGCTTTGGTGTACAATCCTTAACACGTGTACTGGATGAAGAAAAACGCGCCCTAGAAGAGGAAGACCGCGTTTTATTCTATGATATTACACGGGCTTTAACACGTGTGGCCTTAGGGTACGCCTATGAAAAAGGCTATATCACAGGCAAACCTGATTTAGATTCAGCAGTAGCCTATTACGAAGAATCCCATCAATACATCCTGTCTCACAAGGCAAACCTCGATGAAGAGTTAAAAGATATTCCTATCGATGATGAAGCAGAAGAACGATTAGCGGCCTTTGAAGAGGTCGATGGTCATTGGCGCTACAAGGAAGGTATTACAGAGTCTACTACAACAGTACGTCCTGGTCATACGGAATGGCCTCAAAATGCGGCTCGCTTATCTGTAAATATGGATGACTTCTTATGGGATACTACCTTATATGATTGGCAAACCATTGAGCACGCCTTAACATCACAAGACGAAATGAAGCTAAGCTTTTACAATCATTTCCTATCCGTTCCAGATAAGCTACGCAACATTTTTAAGCTAGATGTAAAGCGTATGCTACGCGATACGTACCAAGTCAGATTACATGGTTATGACCCATCAGAAGGTCAAGAGACCATTTACCGAGCACTGATCAAGAAAGAAAATGTCATTCAGCTATTAAAAGACCTCTACGATACGCACCAATTGCCTGCATTAGGTGATAACTGGTCCATCGAAATGAATGAGGAAAAGCCAACTTGGCATTATGTACTCGACGTAGATCAACAAGCATTCCTACTTGAGGAATACGACGATGCGAACGCGATGATACAAACTGCATTACAAGGCTTAAAAGATAAAAAGTACGAACAAATTAATGTCCGTACCCATGACTTTATTGGCCCATCTTATTTCATTTTCAGAGGTAATCACGCAAATCCATTTAGAGTACAACTCTATTTGAAAGAATCCGTACGCCACTCCATCGACAAGGATGGAAACCCTCTAGATACGCCAGGTAATACCTATTTATTTGAACAGTATTTAGGTAATGAAGTATCCTTGAACTATTGGATACAACGAACCATTACAACCTTAGACATTCCTGAACTAGATAACTGGAAACCGCTCAGCGTGCCTAAGGATTTGCAATAGCAAATAAAATTAAAAGAACGCATACAAGGCCCCGATATTCAACTTATCAATTGAATACCGGGGCCTCTGTGCGTTCTTTTTACTATATTAAGATTATCTTATTACAGATTATAAACCAACATCGACAACGCCATGATCATAAGTTTCTTCCTCAACTTCTTGTACAACCATATCACTGCGATGTACTTTATCAAGCATCTTAGAACGAGCTGTTGTAATGGCGCTTTCACTATGTTTACCACCACGCCAAGCAAACTTAGATGTACCGATTGTGTATTTCAAGGTTGCATAAGGGCCACTCAAATGATGGGATGCCGTTTGGTAACCAGCATCAAGGGTAAGATGCGGTGTAATATGGAATTCTGCCCCCACTTTAAAACCTTTTATGGCATCCCGTTTATTTAATTTATAATAGCCAACTTTCACAGGGGATCTACCACGCCAATTGTAATAGTCCGCATAGACACGAGCCCAGCGAGCATTTTTGAAGGTCCGTGAATATCCTACATCAAATCCACTGGCAGCAACCTTTTCTAATAACATCCAATGATTTTCATAAGAAACCACACCATAGTTATAAAGACTTTGATCGGGATCCATACCATATGGATACAGTCCTGTAGGATCACCCAATACAAGACTTCGCCCATGGAGTCCTATATATTTTCTTTCATCAGTCCCCAGATTTCGGTACAGATTAGCATGAAATTCATTAAGGCCTGCCACATATTCTACACCGCCACTAACACGCTTATAACCACCTTTAAACACATGGTCATAGAACGCATTAACACCAACATAAGCATGTTCACCCTTGCTAAGATGACGATAGCCAATACCAATATTAGCATTCATCCCTAAGGATTCCTTCTTATCTGTTTGTTTATCATGTGTTATAAACGTCCCTGCAGGTCTGGCTGGCTCCCAATAGTCATTTAATTTATAAGATGAAATTTTTTCTCCACTGCGCCCAATACGACCTTGTACAAAGACAACGCTTTTAGCATTTTCATCATAATGGGTTATAGGTTGCAAGGTCTCAATATACAATTTATTGATTTCAGTAGATTTTAAACTTTTCGAAGTTACAGTATGTAGATCATCATGTCTCATCGATGATGCACCAACATAATGGTGCTGACTATGCGTCTCTTTCGAATCTTTCATACCAACGCCGACTACCACATCTGTACGGTCCATCCAGCTAGAACGAACAGCCTCTTTCCTAGCTGTATCGGATGCAATTGTTTGTTGTGCAGAATCTAGTCCATTTACATCTTGAACCTCTGCTGCTATTCCTATTGTATATATGCTGAAAGTCATAGTCCCTAAAACCATAGCTTTCAATAATAATTTACCTGACATTATATATAGTCCCTCTCATAACAATGATAAAACTAACATTTTCTCCATATTATAAATGATCGATAGGTGCTAAATAAAAATATTCAATGTCATCAAAGGATTCTACAATCATATCTTGACGACGTACCTTATTTAGCATTTTAGAACGAGCTGTAGTAATCGTATCATCACTATGCTTGCCAGCCCAGAAGGCAAATTTAGATGTACCTAATGTATATTTCACAGTACCATACATACCTTTCGACATATTGTTTGCATTGTTATACCCAATATCTAAGGATATATGTGGTGTTAACTGTAATTCAGCACCGATTTTAATTCCCTTATAGTGATTTGTATTCCGCACAGAAAACCATGGAACGGACCAATGGCCTGGACGCCCATAATTATATTCTTGACTATGACCGAATCCATGGCCCTTCCAACGATATCCATTTACATAGGCACGGGCCCAACGAGCATTCTTGAAGGATCTAGCAAAACCGATTTCATAGCCACCCAGTGCTCTACCGCCTTTGTAAGTATTATAGTTTTCACTAGGAATCGTATTATACGGAAATGTTGATGGGTAACCATTAGGATACAAGCGTTTAGGGTACGGATTGCCACCAAAACCTCTCACGACGCCCGTATTACCAAGCCCCTTATACACATTAGCATATACTTCGTTAAGTCCATTTACATACTCTACGCCACCGCTGATGCGATTATAATTGTCTGTGAAAGCTCGATCAACGAATGCATTGACACCTACATAGGCATGTTCATTTCGGCTAAGACGTCGATAGCCAATACCAATAGTACCAATAATCCCTAATGTTTCTGATGATTTTTCATCCGTGTTTTTTACGGTGTAACTAGGTTGCCCATGCCGATTGATTATTAATTCAGGAAGAAAATAACCACGCATCTCTTTCGAAGCTATTTTCTCACCACCACGTCCAATGCGCCCCTGTACAAACAGAACACTTTTACTGTTCTCATCATAATGAGAAATAGGCTGCAATGTTTCCATATAGGCTTTCGTTAGATTGCCGTAATCAGATTGCTTATTATAAATACTATTCTGATCATCCGTTAAAAAGTGTCCTTTATCTAATTTGGACTGGCCTCCGGTCTGTACACCTACAGCAATATCCGTTCTATCCATCCAATTGGATTGTACCGCCTCATGCTTTGCTGTATCGCTCACTTGTGATGCCACATTGGCCGCTCCCACTACGGCACTTGTACTACATGCTATAGCCCCCAAGACCATAGATGTTAATACCAACTTATATTTCATTACTAAACTTCTCTCCTTTTAGTTTTATAAATTATCATCAATTTTATAAATGATCATTAGGTCTTACATACCAATCTTCTTCATATGTATGGCCTATTGTCATAGGACTACGGTCTACCTTATCTAGCATTCTAGCGCGAGCATTCGTAATGGTATCATCACTATGTTTACCACCATGCCATGCAAACTTGGATGTTCCCAATGTATATTTAACAAATCCATAAGCACCACTAGTATCTTTGCTATCCGCCGTATAGCCTAAATCTAGCGATACATGTGGCGTTACTTGCAATGTTGTTCCCACTTTCCATCCATGACTGTTGCCAATTTCAAGCGTTTTCAATAATGCGTTGCTATGATTAGGCACACTAAGACCATTCCAATGATATACGGTCGCATGTACACGGGCCCAACGAGCATTTTTAAATGTACGAGCATAACTTACATCATATCCAGATAATACCTTTTGAGACTCATGTGGCATATAGTAAGCAGGGCCACCATCCAAATCAAATGTGAAGTACGATGGCGGTAAATGTATCATATCAGATTGCGATTTCACACTCCCTAAGCCTCTATATACATTGGCACGGACTTCGTTAAGGCCTGATACATATTCTAGGCCTCCGCTCACACGATTAGCATTCTCGGAAAAAGCGCGATCAACAAAGGCATTGACACCAACATAGGCATGCTCATTCTTACTAAGATGGCGATACCCTAAGCCCACATTAGCTACAGTTCCTAATGATTTCGTATTTTCATACTTCTCTGCTCTATACCGTTGATCACCTTTACCCGTAGCAGGATTATAAGGATACCAAATCTCATTATATCCGTGATAGTAACTAGCAAAATGTTCTTGACCACCTCTGCCAATACCGCCTTGTACAAACAATACGGACTTGGAGTTCTCATCGTAATGAGCTAAGGGTTGCAATGTTTCTACAGAGATTTGTGTACCTACTTTAGACTGTGTACCAACCTTAATATCTGTGCGGTCCATCCAATTGGATTGTACTGCCTCATGTTTTTCCGTACCTTGTGTACTTTGTTGCATATTGGTTACATCTCGCATATGTGTAGACTCTACACCCGCTGCAAATCCAATAGCATTAATAGAACAAGCTATGGCCCCAAGAACCATAGCTTTTACAACTAATATTCTTTTCATGTCTCTCAGTCTCCCTCTATATGTAGTTTCAAGATGCATACTCATCTTTATTTCATTTTTATTATATGTATATATTTAGATATAGTCAACGAAACTAGCCACATTTAAACCAACAATAAATATCGTTTAAATCTCAAATTTGCATATTATTTCATTCTAAGGTAAGTAAAAATATACATAAAGAAAAAACCCTCAAAGCCGAGTATAAATACTCAAGCTTTGAGGGTTTATGAGGGTTTTGGGAGCTTTATTATTTGAATAAAGGCAAGATTGCGTTTGCTAAACCAGTAAGTGCAGCCAAAATTGCTTTAATGATAGTTGCTACCATTGCTCTTCCTCCTTCTCATATAAGCACAATAACTAAACTAACTATAAACATCTTAAACCAGGATATTAAATTTAATATGAAATGAGTAATTTTTTACACATTAATTTTTCATGAGGAAAATAATAAAGTGCTAATTATGATAGATATTTTTATGAGAAAGATAGCATACAATGAATTCATAATTCTATATATTCTCTTAATATTTTGTAAACTATCATAAATACGACTTAGAAACTCAGCCATAATAGAAAAACCCTTCTCTACATTCCCAGTTCAAACCGAACTAAAGAATATTAGAGAAGGGTTTCTTATTTACAGATTATAGAGATTTAACAACCTCTGCACAGCGATGGCAAAGTGTAGGATGTTCGCTATCTTGACCTACTGTATCGCGATGGATCCAGCAGCGTTCACATTTTTCAAGTTCAGATGGAGCAACTACTGTTGCAACCCCTGTTTCTTCGTCTTTTACTGCCTCTGCTGGAGCAGCGCCATTTACGATGTGAGCTTCGGATACGATAACGAGTTTAGCTAAGCCTTCTTCACCAAGAGCATTCAATGCGTCGAATGCAGCGCCTTCAGCGTATACTGTAACGGATGCATCCAATGGGTGACCGATTGTTTTGTTTTGACGAGCCAATTCCAATGCTTTTTGTACGGATGTACGCAAGTCTAACAATTGGTTCCATTTATCAGCCAATTCTTGATTGAAGTGTTCAGGATGACCTTGTGGCCAATCTTGAAGCATAACGGATTCAGGCATGCCTTCTTCTTTAGGCATGTATTTCCAAACTTCTTCTGCTGTGAAGGAAAGTACTGGAGATACCATTGCTACCAATGTTTTCAAGATTTCGTACATTGCTGTTTGAGCAGAACGACGAGCTACGTTGTTTTTGCTTTCAGCATACATAGTATCTTTCATTACATCAAGGTAGATGGAGCTCAAGTCTACTGTACAGAAGTTATGAATTGCATGGTACAACATGTGGAATTCATAGTTTTCGTACGCTTCAGTAACCTTTTGACGTACTTCTTCTAAGCGCAACAACGCCCATTTATCGAATTCGGACATATCTGCATAAGCCACTTTGTCAGTATTTGGATTGAAGTCATCCAAGTTACCTAATAAGAATCGGAATGTATTACGAATCTTACGGTATACTTCGGATAATTGTTTTACGATGTCTTTGGACAAACGTACGTCTGCTTGGTAATCCGCAGAGGATACCCACAAACGCATAACGTCAGCGCCGTATACGTCGATGATGTCGCTTGGAGCTACTGTATTACCTACAGATTTAGACATTTTGCGACCTTCGCCGTCCACAACGAATCCGTGAGTCAATACGGAGTTGTATGGTGCTTTACCTGTTGTTGCTACTGCAGTTAACAAGGAAGAGTTGAACCAACCGCGATGTTGGTCAGAACCTTCAAGGTACATAGCACATGGTACATCTAAGCCGTTAACTTCAAGTACGCCAGACCAAGAGGAACCAGAGTCAAACCATACGTCCATGATATCAGTTTCTTTTTTGAACTCATCATGACCGCAATGAGGACATTTGAAGCCTTCTGGTAACAATTCTTTTGCACTGTGAGCCCACCAAGCATCGGAGCCTTCTACAGCTACTTTTTCTTGTAATGCTTTGATAGTATCATCGTTGATGATGTGCTCGCCGCAGCTTTCACAATAGTAAATAGGAATTGGCACGCCCCAAATACGTTGACGGGAAATTACCCAGTCACCACGGTCGCGAACCATGTTGAAGATACGATCATGACCCCATTTAGGAATCCATTGTACTTGGTTGTCGATCGCATCAAGCGCTTGTTGACGGTACCCATCTACAGAGGAGAACCATTGTTCTGTAGCGCGGTAGATTACAGGGTTTTTACAACGCCAGCAGTGAGCGTATTGGTGACGCAAGCTAGATTTGTGAAGTAATGCATTGTTGTGCGCCAAGATTTTGATGACAGGCACTTCTGCATCGTGGATTTCTACGCCAGCCAATGGGAATTCAGTATCGCCATAACGGTTGTCGTCTACTTGTTTAGTGTAGTTACCAGTTTCGTTAACAAGGGATACGATAGGAAGTTCAGTTTTGCCTTCCTTGTTATAACGCATAACGATGTTAAAGTCGTCTTCACCGTGTGCAGGAGCTGTATGTACGCAACCAGTACCTGCTTCAAGTGTTACATGGTCGCCACACAATACTGTGGAATTACGTTCTACGAATGGATGTTTGAATTCAGCCAATTCTAAGTCTGCGCCGGAGAAACGATTTACGATTTCGTAGTCTTCGATACCGATATCTTTCATAGCCGCATCAACAAGTTCAGTAGCCATCAAGTAGTATTCATCGCCTACTTTTACCCAACCATATTCAAGCTCAGGGTTAACGGAAATAGCTACGTTGGCAGGCATTGTCCACGGAGTAGTTGTCCAAATAACAGAGTATGCTTGTTTTGGATCTACGCCAGCTGGCAATGTAACCTTTTTCTCAGACACGTAAGGGAATTTTACGTAGATGGAGAAGGATTTTTTCTCAGCGTATTCGATTTCTGCTTCTGCCAATGCAGTTTCGCAGTGAGTACACCAGTATACAGTTTTAAGACCTTTGTAGATATGGCCGCGTTTTGCCATTTCGCCGAAGATACCAAGTTGTTTTACTTCGAACTCAGGGCGCAATGTCAAATAAGGACGGTCCCATTCGCCTAATACACCAAAGCGAATGAAGTCTTGTTTTTGGTTTTCTAAGCATTCCAATGCATATTCCTTACATTTGTTGCGCAAGTCCAATGGCGCCATTTCATGACGGTTAAGACCAGTGTTTTTAATAACTGCATGCTCGATTGGCAAACCGTGCGTATCCCAACCAGGGATGTAACGTGTATAATGACCAGTCATAGTCTTGTATTTCATGATGATGTCCTTCAACGTTTTGTTGAGGGCATGACCGATGTGCAATTTACCGTTCGCATATGGAGGGCCATCATGCAAAATGAAAGGTTTTGCATCTTTACGCAATTCCAAACGTTTTTGATAAATTTTGTTGTCTTCCCAGAATTTTAAAATTTCTGGTTCGCGCTTAGGCAAATTGCCGCGCATTGGGAATTCTGTTTCAGGCAAATGTAACGTCTTACCGTAATCCATGATGTGCTCCTTTTACATAAAAAAATCGCCCGCCCCCGAAGGGACGGACGTAATATCCGTGGTACCACCCTACTGACCTTCTGTGAAAGCTAGCATATTCCGAGCATACGAAATAACTAGGCTTCATATTGTGAAAGCCACTTAGACATATAACGGTGTTCACCGGCAGGGTTCCTGCTTGCTCCAAAGTGATCCGCAAATCTCTAGATTTCCAAACCTTTCAGCCCATGAGTTTGGTCTCTACTAAATCCGTCTGAGATATGCCGTCTTTTTCAACGCAATCTTCATATAATAGATAATTATATGGCTCGTGAGGGGGAGTTGTCAACTGTATAGATAGTTTAAATTTATAGATGTAACACATAAAAATGCCACCTTTATTATATTCCAATAAAGGTGGCATATATCATATAAATAGACTTTACATTATAGTGCTAAAAAGGACATCCAAATATTAAAAACTGTAAGGCAAATACATGCTAGCATTGCTTTTTGGTCCATGCTTTCAGATGGTGTTTCTTTTAGACCTGTACGAGCAGCTTCTTCAGCAGTAATTACTTCATAGCTTGTTGGAGAACCATATTGGTTATCACCTGCATCACCTGGTTTAGCCAATAAATAAATGACATATATTAGACCGATGATCGGAACAAATATAATTAGCCAAAACCATCCAGATTTATTTATGTCATGTAAACGACGAACTGCAATACCAAGAGACGGTAAAAACATAACACAAGTATAGGCAAAGGATAATAAATTAATAAGTGATCCCAAGAATGAATGGCCAAAAATAAATCTTAATAGAGTAAATACAAAACCTATGACAACTGTAACCGCTGTAAAGCGCCAATATTCACTGCGACTAGCTCTAGTACGGAAGTTTACAAAATTACCAACTACAGAATGCTTAAAATTATCAACATACGAAAGGTTTTTAATGTTTAAATCAGTCATAATTCTCTCTCCTATCAAATGACAAATTGAAATTAATTTATTATACAACAAAACAGCCTCCTGCACCATGATATGTACCCCCTTTACTGGACAACCAGTAAAGGGGGTATTTTCATGAGATATAGTTATGAATTTAAAAGAAAAG
>OFLR01000137.1_pt1 | contig 25488 bp, 20 predicted proteins | sample 1540871 | NCBI WGS metagenome assembly OFLR01 (sample SAMEA4413043, study PRJEB24355) | metagenome | biome: human; feature: gut; material: faeces | place: United Kingdom | collected 2010
CCGGTTTCGGCCTGTTTCAGCGCAAATGCTATCTGTTCTTCGGTATAGCGGGTCTTTTTCATGGCGATGTGCCTCTCCGTGAGATGGAAGAAAGACCGGAGACTTCAGTTTAGCCTGCCACTGTTTTCAGGAAGGAGATCAGTCTGGGCTCAGATGTCAGCTTTTTAATCTACGTTGGATTAATTTCTTATAAATATTAATTATTTCAATAAACTCATGCTCTTCGATGATATCTGAAAGAACGTCCCTCCCACTGCTTAGAAGAATTTCATCTATATTAGCTTTGTTTTTGAATTTATTAGAGAAATCCAGAAACAATTGCGATGATATTTCTTTATAGGGTATCGGTAGTCTTCTAAATTCGTTAGGAACAAGCTCTAGAACACCACCTCCGTAATACCGTCCATATAACTCAGCAAAGCATAAAGTTAGAGGGTTATAGAAAGAGTATATTAAAGATTCGATATTATAACCCTCATTAACTACCAGGTTATATGCAGCATCAGTCGTAAGGATCTCAAAATTATTTTTATGCAGTTTAGGGTACTCATTACATCTCTTAAAGAAAAAACCTTCTCCCGGTGGTACCTTAGGAACTACGTACCAATTTTTTCTTCGCTGACATTTATAACGTTTATGAATTTCTAAGGACTCTCCAAGTTTTAAATAGTCTTCAACTCGCTCTGATGAATTTTTGATGTACACTGATAAATCAACAAAATAACTCGGCTTGTTTGAATTTACTAATTCGTTAAAATCACTTTCATTAAAAACTATATTATTTTGAAAAAATTGACTTTTTTGAATTATTGGGGAAGCATATTTCTGTAATGAGTATTCTTCTATTTTTCTTTTCGATACTATAAAGAAACTGTTTGCAGCGGTTACTATGCCAGGTTTAGAAGTTGCGTAACTACCTATACTCTTTAATTGACCTGCTAGTCTTGTCAGAAAATTCAACTCGCAATCAGATAACGTTAATGAACTCCATTTGATGTTTTCATCTTGAGAAATTAATCTCCTACATTTATCTGCGGTGTGGTGTAAAAGTTTCTTTTTTTTGTTTTTATCAAACTCAAGATCATTTAAAAACAATCCTTTTCTTTTAGAATTTTTAAACGCAATCAGGATTATAGTATCTTGTTCAGCCATATCAAAGGCTAACTTATTTGATGTGTATATTTCTATTCGTGAAAAATTTGACGTAAGATACGATTGTATATAGCTACCAAACTTCACCTGTAACAAATCAAATGGAAGCACTAAAGCCATTACACCATTATCTTCAAGCATTGAAGTACAACGAACAATAAATGATGTCCATATATTTTTATCTGCTAAGCTAGGAATGGATGCTACTGAAAGAATTTCACGACATCTCTCAATCTGATTCCTTGTTAAATGTTTCTTTGATATATATGGTGGATTTCCAACTATAACGTCGAATTTTTTTGTGCTTTCATAATATAAAAAATCAGAGTTTATAACCCTGATTTTTTCTTGATTAATAAATTTATCTTCAAGAAAACTCGCCGACTCTTTATTTATTTCAACTAATGACGCATCTACTACAATCCTAGGATTTTTTCTAAGTAAGTGGTCAATGAAGCGCCCATCACCAGCACTTGGTTCAAGAACATTAACACTCTGTTTTTTTATGTTTTTTAAAGGTAGTTTATTTATGATAAAATCAATAAGAAATTTTGGCGTATAAAAAACCCCGAATTCTTTACTCATCTCTGTTATAGTTCTCGTTGTAGTTGTCTGTATTTATCCATTTGTTCGATAGAGTCTAATAATAATTTTTTTAATTCATCATGTAATGGATTACTCTCAGGGGTTTCTCTGAGTTTTTTACTTATTCTTGGTACTAAGTCGTAAAAATAATCGGCGAGCCAAAATATTTCATGTCGCTTTAACCCAAACTTTAGTTTGTGATACATGTATTTTGCAGCAAGATTCCCTTCTTGATACTTAATTTTACCTGATGAGTCCCTGTAAAATGACGTAGCGTAGACCTCATCACAAGGTTCAATATATCCAACATTATTGAAGATCCTTTCATTCTCGGTCGGACCACACCAGTCATTACTTTTAGCTATGTTACACGTGGGGCAAGAATAAACCAAGTTAGAATACTCATTTTCAAGATGTTTAAATTTGCTTTTGGGTGCAAAATGATCTATGTGAAAACATTTTCCTGAGCCATAATAAACATGGTGAGTTCCACAATAGCCGCAACAGCAAAAAAAATCTTTTGATAATGCTGCCTTATATAAATTATATTTACTCAGTTTTTGTTGTTTTGTTCTTTTAGGATTATTTTTTCTCAGCGGAAACATATAAAACATCCATTTTTTCTAAAATATCTTCTGCTCTATTAATTAATTCTTTAATGTTACCGATGTGCTGTGAAGTTTTTAAATGTTTAGGTATTTTGACATCATTGTTTAAGTTAGACTCTAAAAACTCATCTAATTCAAGAAGCCTATTTTCTTGATCTAATGTCAAACTAGTTAAAGAAGTTAACTTCGCAAACTCGTCAGATGCCTTTTGTAACTCACTAATATAGTGTTCTATACTTTTGCGGATTTTTAATTCAAAAAGTTTTTTACTTTCTGTATCACAACCAAATGGAATGCTTTTGCTATACACTATGTGCGTATCGAAAGATTCGGAAATAGCATCATCAGCAAATGAAGTTAATATAATACAAGGGAAATTTTTTCTTTTATTTCTTATTGAGTCGAAGACTCTTACTCCATTATAATTTATATTTACGTACTCATTGATTTGAAAGTCAATGACTAATATATCTAGATTACTTGAGTTTATTTCATCGATTAGCTCTTCAATAGACGGTTTTGGTTTAAAGTCAATGAATTCATACGTATCATATTTTTTTATGAAGTCATAGAACCGTGCAATATCTGATTCATCTTCATCAAGATATCCCATCCTAAATTTATTCATAAACATTACCTTATTTATGGAAATATTATTTCAAGAGAAAAACCTGGAGTTCTTGGTAAAATAGTACAGCTTGCATTATATTGCTCAAGTGATTTTTTCACTAACCACATCCCCATGCCAGTGCCAATCTCTTTACCATATTTATCTCTTTTTGTTGTATATGTCGCCTGGAAAATATCTTGTGCGTTTACGATGTCCTTACTTAATCCAGGGCCACTATCTTCATATCTAATATGAAATCCATCAGATAGTTTTTCAGTTGAAATTTCTATATTCCTACATTCACTCGACACTTCGTTACGAATAAATACATCTAAGGAGTTGATTAAAAGGTTATTAAATATACAATCCAAGTCGATTTCAAATGATTTCAATCGATAGTCCGTACTTTTATTTTGTAATGTTAGGTTAACACAACGCTCATCTAATGTGTCACTCCATTCGGTCTTGAAGTTTTCAAGATAATCAGCGATATTAATATATTGTTGATTGCGTTTGTCTTTACGTATAGTTCTAAGTGTATATTGTAACCACTGTTTTAATTTTTTATCTTCTTTTTCAAATAAATCTAATCTATAATAAGGGTTATCATATTTGTAAATATTCGAAAGTGATGCCTCATCGATTAAGGGGGCGATTAATTGTTTAATTTCATCAAATCGACTTCCTAACTTGATTTGAAGATTCTCTAATTCATGTGTAAACGAGGCTATTGTTACACCACTTGATGCAAACACTCTTAATAAGGAGTTCTCTTCACGCATCTCAGTAAGTTCTTTTGCTAACCCTTCTTTTTCTTCCTTCTCCTTCAGGTAAACAGTGGCAATAGTTTCGTTATCTGTTTTTTTCGATTTGCGCTTTGAACCATCATTTTTATTTTTATATTTTTGGTAAATTTCGTTAGCTATTTGAGTTGCTTTCTCTATATCTCTTTTAGATATTTCATCTTCACTAGGTAGCGTTGATTTTTTTTGATTGAATTTGAGTAGTTCACTAAAGAAATAGCTTCGGTCATCTTCGAAAATTTTTATTAATTTTTCTATAATGTTTTTAAAAAAAAGAAAAGAGTCATTTTCTTGTACGCCTTCTCGACTAGATTTATCCTCCAGATATGGATTTTCAATCCTTGATATATTGATTACACCTGTAATGTTATTTGGGCTTACTTTCCAGTGCCGATGGCGACTAACCTGCGCAGGATTTAGAGCAACTCGATTTCCTAGCTCCAGCCAATCCCATGAAGAACTGCCCCTTTCCCCATAAGGCCTGACTCTAAAGTTATCTCTAAATAATTTTATACCTCCATAACTATCAAGCCATAAACTGCGATTATTCGTATCAATTTTCTTTTGATAATATTTTTCGGTATCTGTTTTATTGGGTACGGTCCGTTTCATAAAATAAAGAGTAAACGAAAATGGGCCTGTCTTGCTTAACTCCATATCACTGATGCCGGGCATCAGTTCGGATAATGGAAAATCTAATAGTTTTATTTTATCTTTTAAATCCTTAGTATCGTCGCTTTGAAAAAAATCGGATGGAATATCTTCTAATCTAAATTCATTCCTAATTACACGCCCAGATAAATTAAGTTTTTTATCTAAATTTACTTCTAATTTATAATCATAATCTTCGCAGATTTCAGGTTGTAATAATCCATTGAATTTTGCAGTGTTACTACAGAATAAAAATAATTGAAATGATGTATCTTCTGATGGTGGAACTAAAGATTCTAGTCTGTCTTTTAAGTTCTTTATCGCAAGATCATTCCAATGATCTCTAACAGAAGAAATTTTTATAATTGTTCCTGTAGATAATGTCTTTTCCAAATTCAATGGATTTTTTCGTTTTTTTAAACCTGCTTTTATTTCCTCTACTATTTTCGGCCCTAAAATAGATAATGCATCCATATTATTATCTGCATCTGGCGTTTCAAGTGTGGCGTAGATCTCATTAATATTTTTCCCATTTTGCTCAAAACTATCCCAATCAACTTTCCAGATAACTCCATTTGAATTTTCAGTTGTTGTCTTTAAAACACAGAGTCGTCCAAGCCGATCTAGAGCAAATCGTCCAATTCCTTTTGCGCCTGATTTCGTTCTTCCTCCCTTAGATTTAATTTCATAATTTTTATTGTCTGTACCTATAGTCATCCAATTTTTCTTTATAGTTTCAGCGCTCATTCCCTCACCATTATCAATAATATAAATATTAGTGAGTGAGCCAAAAAAACCTCTCAACGTTTCGCTTTCACCAGCTCGATCTTTTTTGAATTGTTCTACCTCATCTGACGAGGCACCTTGGGGAAGGCTATATTTACGAATTTCCCATTCGAAAGTAATTTTATTTTGGATATAAAAATCCCTAAGTTCTAAATTGATACTCAACGCATGTTTTAATATTTCATTAAAGTCCCCTTCTTGTATAATATGAGGGATTGTTGAATAAGGTATGTCAAAATAAACGATGCAATACTTTGAGTCCGCATCATATGTATTTTTAACTAACTCGATAATAGCTCCATCGGACGTTGCAACATTTTCCCTTCCGATCAGACGTGCGGTTCGTGCTGAAACATTAAAATTCACAAATTCTTTATTTTTGGTCATAAATATTTTGAACCTTTAAATTAAAGTAGAGATTAGTGCTTCAAAGAGAAAATACCTTTCATAGAAATATTATCATAATAGCAATTTCGTGTGTTCATTTGCTCACGAAGCTTAATTGAATACATTGCCAGTTGTTTGCTGATTGAACAGAAATTAAAAACTCATTTGACAATGAAAATATTATTTTATTACAATAATTAAATATATTAGTTATCACATCTTTCGAATCTTACAGTAATTATTGACTAGTAACCAGATCTAGGTATTGAACTTTCTCGGATTAATTTAATGCCGAGTGAATATACTCTTCTGATTTATGAGGGAAAGGTGGTATTATTTAACTGGTTTTTCTTAAAATCAACAACCGTTTTAGATGCTGTCAGTACTTATCAAGTCCGAGTTCGTTTCCATGTGCAGTTAGAATCACTTACTAAAATAGCTATTAAACTCGTCAAGTTCAAAGGTTAGTGTGGACTGAACAAGTTACTAGAGATAGCATCTCCACTGTCTTTAAAACGTTCAACAAATGTTAAATTCAGATGGGTTACTCTGAACGCATGAGCCCACGCTACCGCCCGACCGTGGTTTTCTACCTGCCCCACAGTATGTTATCAGCATTTAATGGTATCCAAATACTACTTTTCACAATCCCTCCAGATTGTAATTTGACCTGCATCTTATCGTGAAACCACCTAGTCATTATTGATTAATAACTTTAATAATCAAAAATTTAACATAATCTCCTCCCTGAAAACAGTGTCAAGCTAAACTGAAGCCTCCGGTCTTTCTTCCATCTCACAGAGAGGCACATCGCCATGAAAAAGACCCGCTATACCGAAGAACAGATAGCATTTTCGCTGAAACAGGCCGAAACCGGACGTACCGTCAAGGATGTCTGTCGTGAAGCCGGTATCTCTGAAGCCTCGTACTACAACTGGAAAGCAAAATATGGCGGTATGGAAGCCTCTGATATCAAAAAGATGAAAGGCCTGGAGGATGAAAACCGACGCCTCAAACAGATGCTTGCTGATCTCAGCCTTGAGTGCCGGGCACTTAAAGACGTCATCGAAAAAAGCTTTAAAATCGGTGATAAAGCGTGAACTTGTCAGCTATCTGACGGCGCAATTTGCCATGAATTTACGCCAGGCCTGCAGGACGCTATCGCTGAGCAGGACGGTGTATTTTTATCAGCCCGATACCCGGCGTGATGAACCGGTGATCCATGCGCTGACTGAACTGGCAGAACGCTATCCGCGCTACGGTTTTAAGAAACTATTCCAGCTGCTGCGCAGGCAGGGTAATACCAGGTACCATAAGCGCGTTCACCGGATTCACTGCCTGCTGAAACTGAATTTTCGTCGTAAGGGAAAACAACGGCTGCCGGTGCGTAATCCAGCACCACTGGCGACGCCGCAAGCGTTAAACGAGAGCTGGTCCATCGATTTTATGCACGATGCGCTGGTCTGCGGCAGACGCTTCCGGACCTTCAATGGGGTGGATGATTTTAACCGTGAAGCGCTGGCGATAGAAATCGACCTGAATCCCCCTGCTCAGCGGGTCGTCCGTGTGCTGGACAGGATCGTGGTAAACCGCGGCTACCCGCTGAAGATGCGGATGGACAACGGACCAGAACTGGTCTCGCTGGCACTGGCACAATGGGCTGAAGAACATGGCGTGCAGCTCGAATTTATTAAGCCGGGTAAGCCCACACAAAATGCTTTTATCGAACGATTCAACCGGACGTACCGGACAGAAATTCTGGATTTTTATCTGTTCAGAACACTGAATGAAGCACAGGAAATTACAGAGCGCTGGCTGATGGCTGAAAAACCGGAAATATCAAAAAGCGCGTGGAACTAAAGCTGAGATGCTTACAGTACAAGCATTATCGAACCGGAAATACCATCATCTATACCAACATCTGTTGGTAGATGTACGTTGATGTCGGTCGACCTTGAGAGAGTTAAGATAGCGGGAAAGGTAGATAAATACTGGATTTTAGACATAAAAAAAGACCTCAGGTGAGGTCCATTTACATGCTTTTGGTGCCGAAGGCCGGACTCGAACCGGCACGTATTTCTACGGTTGATTTTGAATCAACTGCGTCTACCGATTTCGCCACTTCGGCACTGAAGGGGATGCGGAAACGTTCTGGATTATACCTGTCGGCGGCGGCCATGCAAGCGACAGCGTGTCGTCATTGCGCTAAGTGTTGAAAAAAACAGCGCTATCCTGCGCGGCGTCACCTTTTGCTGCCGTTTCATAGCGCCAATGCCACCAGCAATCACCACCGCCCCCTCCCGCAACCCCAGCTCCACCTGCCAGTCACTCCCCTTTTTCCCTTGATCCCCCCAGACCCCACTCAAACTAATCTCAATTGTTTCTCACATAATTCTCTCCCGCATCACTTAACACAACCAAACGCTCCCCACCCATCCCCAATATCCACTCCCCAACTATTCCCCCAACCCCACCCACCACCATTCCCATATATTCCAGAAAGTTTTAGCCAATACCTTTTTGTTATTCACCCACTCCGCAACCAAATATTAATTTCATCAATATTTTTATAACTTTACATTAATGAAAAGTTTTCTTTTTGCCGTATAATCCAGGATTTTCCTCAGGCGTGAAGGGTTCCGGTAAACACTATTTTTACTAGTCGCTGTACGAGTCTTGATGGACATATTCACTCGATGAATTAACTCAGGAGAATACTTGTGACGACGTTAAAACCTTTGCTGGCCCGCAACCGCAGCTGGGCGCTGCAGAAGTGTCAGCATGACCCGGACTACTTCGAAAAATGGATCGACGGGCAGCGGCCCCACTCGCTGTGGATCGGCTGCTCCGACAGCCGCGTGCCCGCCGAGGTGCTCACCGGCAGTCAGCCCGGCGAGCTCTTTGTCCACCGCAATATCGCCAACATGCTCGACCCCGCCGACGACAACGTCATGAGCGTCCTGCAGTATGCCCTCGACTACCTTGAGGTGGAGCGGGTGGTGCTCTGCGGCCACTACGGCTGCGGCGGCGTGCAGGCGGCGCTCTCCCTGCCCACCCTGCCGCTGGCGCAGGAGTCCTCGGCGCTGGCTCGCCGCATCGGCCAGCTGCGCCACACCCTGCATCACGAAATTGCGCAGATTGCCGATGGGTGTGGTGTTGCGGCCTCCCCCGGCGCCAGCGCCAGCGCCAGCGCCGACGCGGAGCGTTCTCGCCATGCGCTGGACGCCCTGGTGGAAGCCAACGTTCGCGCCCAGTTCGCCCGTCTGCTGGAGAGTGAGCCGGTGCAGACGGTGCTCGCCAGCGGGCGACCGCTCAGCCTGCACGGCTGCGTCTACGATCTGGCTTCCGGCCATTTAACCACCCTCGTCGAACACCTCTCACCGCAGGAGCACGCCCCATGAACACGCTTCGTCAGGACTCTCTCGCCGGCATCGTCGTCTTCCTTGTCGCCCTGCCGCTGTGCCTCGGCATCGCCCAGGCCAGCGGCTTACCGCCCTTCGTCGGCCTGCTGACCGGCATCATCGGCGGCCTGGTCGTCACCACCCTCAGCCCCTCCCGCTTCGCCGTCAGCGGCCCCGCCGCCGGACTGGTCACCATCGTCGTCGCCGCTATTGAATCCCTGGGTTCCTTCTCCCTCTTCCTGATGGCGCTGGTACTGGCCGGCGTGCTGCAGCTGCTGTTCGGCATTCTGCGGGCCGGGCGCTTTATCTCGCTGGTTCCCGCCAGCGTCATCAAAGGCATGCTGGCGGCGATCGGCATCCTGCTGATTATGCAGCAGATCCCCGTCGCGCTCGGCACGGCGGAAGAGACTGGACTTGCCGAAGTGGTTCAGGGCAACGCCGCTTTCTCCGTCACTGCGTTTGCCGTCGCCGCGGGCGGCCTGCTCGTGCTCTGGCTGTGGGGCTCGCCGCTTATCCGCCGGGTGAAGAGCCTGCGCTGGATCCCCGGGCCGCTGATCGCCGTCCTGCTCGGCTGCGTGACCACCCTGCTGCTGACCCATTTTGCGCCGCAGCAGCTGGCCGCTCTGCCGCGTATTACCCTGCCGGCGTTCGGCAGCCTCGGCGACCTGCTGGGCGAGCTGGAATCTCCGGCGTGGAACGCGTGGCGCAATCCGTCGGTGTGGGTGGTGGCGGTAACCCTGGCGCTGGTCGCCAGCCTCGAAACCCTGCTGAGCCAGGAGGCGCTGAAAAAGCTGCGCCCGCAAAATCCGCCGCCTTCGCCGAACCGCGAAATGGTCGCCCAGGGCGTCGGCAACCTGCTCTCCGGCGTGCTGGGGGCGATGCCGATCACCGCGGTGATCGTCCGCAGCTCGGTGAACGTCAGCAATGGCGCGCAAAGTAAACTGTCGATCTTTATCCACGGCGTGCTGCTGCTGATCTGCGGCCTGTGGTTTAGCGGTCTGCTAACCTTAATCCCGCTCGCCAGCCTCGCCGCCGTGCTGCTGTATACCGGCTATAAGCTGGCGACCCCGCGGCTGTTCATCGAGCAGTTCCGCCAGGGGGCGGCGCAGTACGTTCCGTTCCTCGCCACCATCGGCGGGATTATCGCCTTCGGCATGCTGGCGGGGATCGGGATTGGTCTTGCCACCCAGATGGCGTTCAGCCTCTGGCGCAGCCATCGCCACTCGCTGCAGCTGGCGCGCTACGATGACCACTACGTGCTGCGCATCCAGCAGAATCTGACCTTTATGCACAATCCGCATCTGCTGGCCCTGCTGGCGAAGATTCCGGAAAAGAGCGTGGTGATCGTCGAGCACGACAGCGTCGGCTATCTCGACCCGGACGTGCGGGCGGTGCTGGATGATTTTGCCGAGAACGCCCCGCAGCGCGGCATCCGCCTTAATCAGTGGCCGCTGGCCAGCCGCTGACCTTAACGGGCGGCTGGTCCGCCCGCTTCGCGACCCCTCCGATTGCCAAGCGCCGGGGAATACCATGCTCTACACTTTCTGGGTTATCACGCCAACCCCAAGGAAATGAACATGAGCATCATTAAAAGCTACGCCGCCAAAGAAGCGGGCGCCGATCTGTCGCTGTGGGAATACGATGCCGGCGAGCTGCAGCCGGAAGATGTTGAAGTTGAAGTGGAATACTGCGGGATCTGCCATTCGGACCTGTCGATGATCGACAACGAATGGGGGATGTCGAGCTACCCGCTGGTGGCCGGCCATGAGGTGATTGGCCGGGTGGCGGCGCTGGGCAGCGCGGCGCAGGATAAAGGGCTGAAGATTGGCCAGAAGGTCGGCATCGGCTGGACGGCGCGCAGCTGCGGCCATTGCGACGCCTGCATCAGCGGCAACCAGATCAACTGTCTGGAAGGCTCGGTGCCGACCATTCTCAATCGCGGCGGCTTCGCCAATAAGCTGCGCGCCGACTGGCAGTGGGTGATCCCCCTGCCGGAGAGCATCGATCTGGCGTCCGCCGGCCCGATGCTGTGCGGCGGCATCACCGTCTTTAAACCGCTGCTGACCCACCACGTTACCGCCACCAGCCGCGTCGGGGTGATCGGCATCGGCGGCCTCGGCCATATAGCCATTAAGCTGCTGCGGGCGATGGGCGCGGAAGTGACCGCCTTCAGTTCCAACCCGGCGAAAGAGCAGGAAGTGCTGGCGATGGGCGCCGATCGCGTGGTCAACAGCCGCGATCCTGAAGCCTTAAAAGCGCTGGCCGGTCAGTTTGACCTGATCATCAACACCGTGGCGGTGGACCTCGACTGGCAGCCGTACTTCGAGGCGCTGGCTTACGGCGGCAATTTCCACACCGTCGGCGCGGTGATGAAGCCGTTCCCGGTGCCGGCCTTTACCCTGATCGGCGGCGACCGCAGCATCTCCGGCTCGGCGACCGGTAATCCGTCCGAATTGCGCACGCTGATGAAGTTTGCCGGGCGCAGCAAAGTGGCTCCGACCACCGAGCTGTTCCCGATGTCGCAGGTTAACGAAGCGCTGAAGCATGTTCGCGAAGGCAAAGCCCGTTACCGCGCGGTGCTGAAAGCCGACTTCTGATGGTTCTCTCCCGCCGGGCGGCCCGCTCGCCCGGCGTTTTCCCCGTCGCTTCATCAAACCGTCATCTCCCCGCCATGCCTCTGTAGTCATTGCTTCCCACAATCCGGGCTTCGATAAATGGCTGAACGAGATGCGCGTCACCATGAGAAAGACCTGGCTTCCCTGGCTGATCCTGTCGCCTTCCCTGCTGTTTTTACTGCTGTTTACCTGGTTCCCGCTGGGGCGTTCGATGTATGACAGCCTGTTTGATACCCGCATGGCCAGCGACGGCGCGCAGTACGTCGGGCTGGATAACTTCGCCCGCCTGTTTGCCGATAACGTCTTCTGGCAGTCGCTGGGCAATAACCTGCTCTATATCCTGCTGACGGTGGTGCCCGGGGTGACCCTCGCCCTGCTGCTGGCGGTCGCCCTGAGCGAGAACCATCGCGTCAACCGCTGGCTGCGCACCGCCTTTTTCTTCCCGATGATTATCCCGATGGTCAGCGCCGCCGCGCTGTGGCTGTTTATCTTTATGCCCGGCCTCGGCCTGCTCGACCACTATCTGGCGAAGCTGTTCGGGCCGATGAACAACAACTGGCTGGGGCGCAGCAACAGCGCGCTGCTGGCCCTGGCGCTGATCGGCGTGTGGAAGTTCGCCGGCTATTACATGCTGTTTTTCCTCGCCGGGCTGCAGAGCATTCCGGCCTCGACGCGGGAAGCGGCGCTGATGGAGGGGGCTACCCGCACGCAGGTCTTTTTTAAGGTCACGCTACCGCTGCTGCGCCCGACCCTGAGCTTTGTGATCACCACCGCGCTGATCTACTCCATCACCCAGATCGACCACGTGGCGGTGATGACCCGCGGCGGGCCGGACAACGCCACCACCGTGCTGCTCTATTACATCCAGAATCTCGCCTGGGATACCCACGACCTCGGCAAAGCCTCCGCCGCCACCTTCCTCACCCTGGCCGGGCTGTTCGCCTTCTCGCTGATTAACCTGAAACTGCTGGAGAAAGGAGCCCACTATGAGCGCTGAAATCTCGCCGCTGCTGGTCCGCACGCCCGCCGCCGCCCGTCCGCTGTGGCTGCGCCTGCGCCGCTCGTCGCCCTTTACGCTCACAGTATTAATGTGCTGCCTGGCGCTGCTGTGGGTCAGCCCGTTTATCTGGATGCTGGCGACCTCGTTCAGCGCTACCACCTTCGGCGACGATATGGCGTCGCTGCTGCCGCGCCTGCCGCTGACTCTCGATAACTTCCGCGACGCCTGGCAGAGCGCCGACTGGCTGAGCCTGTACGCAAACACCCTTATCTTCACCTTTGGCACCTTCTTCGTGCAGCTGTTGACCATCACCACCGCCGGGTACGTCTTCGCCTGCCACGAGTTTCGCGGCAAGCAGACGCTGTTTCTCCTGTTCCTGGTGCAGCTGATGATCATGCCGGTGGTGATGATGGTGCCAAACATGCTGACCCTGAAAACCTTCGGCCTGCTCAACACCCTTACCGGGGTGATGATGCCCTACTTCACCTCGGCGTTCGGCGTGTTCCTGATGCGTCAGGCGTTCCTCGCCATCCCGAAAGAGCTGGAGGAGGCGGCGCTGATGGAGGGCTGCCGCTGGTGGCAGGTGCTGTTCCGCGTGCTGCTGCCGATGTCCTGGCCGTCGGTGCTGGCCTTCGCCACCGTCAGCATTACCTACCACTGGAACGAGTACCTGTGGCCGCTGATGATGCTCAACGATCCCGATAAGCAGGTGCTGACCGTCGGGCTGGTCTCCTTCGCCATGGGCGCCGAATCCGGCGGCCAGTGGGGCACCATCGGCGCCGGGACGCTGATGGTCTGCCTGCCGCTGATGCTGGCGTTCATCCTTTTTCAGAAACAGTTCCTGCGGAGCTTCGGCTTCTCCGGGATCAAATAAGGAGTGATTCATGCTGTTAGCGCACATTTCCGATACCCATTTCCGCAGCCGCGGCGAGAAGCTGTACGGCTTTATCGACGTCAATGCCGCCAACGCCGACGTGGTCTCCCAGCTTAACGCGCTGCGCGAGCGCCCGGACGCGGTGGTGGTGAGCGGGGATATCGTCAACTGCGGCCGCCCGGAGGAGTATCAGGTGGCCCGCCAGATCCTCGGCAGCCTGAACTATCCGCTGTATCTGATCCCCGGCAACCACGACGACAAAGCCCATTTTCTCGAGCATCTTCACCCGCTGTGCCCGCAGCTGGGCAACGATCCGCAAAATATGCGCTATGCGGTGGATGACTTCGCCACCCGCCTGCTGTTTATTGACTCCAGCCGCGCCGGCACGTCAAAAGGCTGGCTGACCGACGAGACCATCGGCTGGCTGGAGGCCCAGCTGTTCGAGGGCGGCGACAAACCGGCAACGATCTTTATGCACCACCCGCCGCTGCCGCTGGGCAATGCGCAGATGGACCCGATCGCCTGCGAAAACGGCCACCGTCTGCTGGCGCTGGTGGAGCGTTTCCCATCGCTGACGCGCATCTTCTGCGGCCATAACCACAGCCTGACCATGACCCAGTATCGCCAGGCGCTGATCTCCACCATTCCCGGCACCGTCCATCAGGTACCGTACTGCCACGAAGACACCCGGCCCTATTACGACCTCTCCCCGGCCTCGTGCCTGATGCACCGTCAGGTCGGTGAGCAGTGGGTGAGCTACCAGCACTCGCTGGCCCACTACGCCGGGCCGTGGCTGTACGACGAAAACATCAGTTGCCCAACGGAAGAGCGCTAACCGCCATGCTCAGTCTGCAAAACATCAGTAAACGTTTCGACGGCAAACCGGCGCTCAGCGCCCTGTCGCTGGATATTCACGAAGGCGAATTCGTGGTGCTGGTCGGCCCGTCGGGCTGCGGGAAAAGCACCCTGCTGCGCCTGCTCGCCGGGCTGGAGCCGGTCAGCGAAGGACAAATCTGGCTGCATGATGAGAACATCACCGCCACCACGCCGCGCGAGCGCAACTTCGCGATGATCTTCCAGAACTATGCCCTGTTCCCCCATCTGTCGGTGCGCGACAACATCACCTTCGGCATGAAGGTGCGCAAGGAAGAGAAAAGCAGCTGGCAGCCGCGGGTGGACAAAGTGGCGCAGATGCTGCAGCTGGAGGCGCTGCTCGACCGCAAACCGGCGAAGCTCTCCGGCGGCCAGCGCCAGCGGGTGGCGATGGCCCGGGCGATTGTGCGCAATCCGCGGCTGTTCCTGATGGACGAGCCGCTCTCCAACCTCGACGCCCGCCTGCGCAGCGAAGTGCGCGACAGCATTATGGCGCTCCACCAGCAGCTGAAAACCAGCACCATCTATGTGACCCACGATCAGACCGAGGCGATGTCGATGGCCGACCGCATCGTGGTGATGAACGGCGGCCACGTGCAGCAGGTCGGGCGCCCGGAGTATCTGTACGCCAATCCGGCCAATCTGTTCGTGGCCGGATTTATCGGTTCACCGGCAATGAATCTGCTATCGCTCCCCTGCGTTGACGGCAACGTTCAGCTTGGCGAACAACGCCATCCGCTGCCGCCGCGCCACCGGGATCAGACCCGCGTCTGGCTGGGCGTTCGCCCGGAACATATTACCGACCGCGTGGAGGAAGGCCATCTGCGCCTCCCGGCCACCGTTCTGCAACGAGAACTGATGGGGGCCGATTACCTGCTCCACGTCAGCACCCCGATCGGCACCCTGCGCTTTAGCCGCCGCCACCGCGGCACGGTGCCGGAGAAAGGCGAGTCGCTACTGGTCGGCTTCTCACCTGCCGATGTGCATCTTTTTCATGCTGAGACCCAGCATAATTTGTTGATGGAGTGTAATCATGTTTAAACCTTTTACGCTAGTCGCGGTTGGCCTCAGCCTTGCCCTGAGCGGCGCGGCGCTGGCAAAAGAGAAAATAGACTTCATGTTCCCGGCGCCGGTGGACGGCAAGCTGACCATGGAGATGACCCGCGTCATTAAGCAATTCAACGACTCGCAGCAGGATGTCGAAGTGCGCGGCATCTTCACCGGCAACTACGACACCACCAAGATCAAAGCCGAATCGGCGCAGAAGGCCGGCCAGCCGCCGGCGCTGGTGATCATGTCCGCTAACTTCACCACCGATCTGGCGCTGAAGGATGAGATCCTGCCGATGGACGAGCTGTTTAAATATGGCGATCAAAAGGCTGGTGATTTTCTGCACAAGGAATTCTGGCCCGCGATGCATAAGAACGCCCAGGTGATGGGCACCACCTATGCGATCCCGTTCCATAACTCGACGCCGATCCTCTACTACAACAAGACGATGTTCGATCGGGCCGGGATCAAACAGCCGCCGCAGACCTGGGCCGAGCTGCTGGCCGATGCCAAAAAGCTGACCGACGAGAGCAAAGGCCAGTGGGGGATCATGCTGCCGTCGACCAACGACGACTACGGCGGCTGGATCTTCTCGGCGCTGGTGCGCGCCAACGGCGGGAAATACTTTAACGAAGACTATCCGGGCGAGGTCTATTACAACTCGCCGACCGCCATCGGCGCTCTACGCTTCTGGCAGGATCTGATCTACAAGGACAAGGTGATGCCGTCCGGGGTCTTGAACTCGAAGCAGATCAGCGCCGCGTTCTTCTCCGGCAAGCTCGGGATGGCGATGCTCAGCACTGGCGCGCTGGGCTTTATGCGCGAGAACAGCAAAGACTTTGAGCTTGGGGTGGCGATGCTGCCGGCCAAAGAGCAGCGCGCGGTGCCGATCGGCGGCGCCAGCCTGGTGAGCTTTAAAGGCATCAGCGATGCGCAGAAGAAAGCGGCGTATCAGTTCCTGACCTATCTGGTGAGCCCCGAGGTGAACGGCGCGTGGAGCCGCTTCACCGGCTACTTCTCGCCGCGCAAGGCGTCATACGATACGCCGGAGATGAAGGCCTATCTGCAGCAGGATCCGCGGGCGGCGATCGCGCTTGAGCAGCTGAAGTACGCCCATCCGTGGTACTCCACCTGGGAGACCGTGGCGGTGCGTAAGGCGATGGAGAACCAGCTGGCGGCGGTGGTCAATGATGCCAAAGTGACGCCGGAAGCGGCGGTTCAGGCGGCGCAGAAGGAAGCCGATGCGCTGATGAAACCGTATGTGGATAAGACCGCGCTGGCGGAAGTGAAGTGACGCGTTACCCGTCATCGTCACCCTCACCCTGGCCCTCTCCCTGAGGGAGAGGGGACGGTACGGCGCCGTGGTTAAGCCCTGAATCCGGTTGTGAAAGGAAAAAAAGCAGGCCATACCCGGTATGGCCTGAAAATGTCACAACGATTAGATCCCTGCCGTTTCGCGGATATATTTGCGCGCTTTGACGGCGTATTCGAAAGGATTGGCCAGAGCAGGATCCTGCTCGGCTTCCACCACCATCCAGCCTTTATAGCCAAAGTCGTCAAGCAGCTTGAACACCGGACGGAAATCGATCACCCCGTCGCCCGGGACGGTGAAGGTGCCTTTTTTCACGCCGTCGAGGAACGACAAGCCGTCGCGGCGCACCTGGTCGATCACCGGCGGACGGACGTCTTTCAGGTGAACGTGGTTGATGCGCGGCAGATACTTTTTGAGGATCGCCAGCATCGGCGCTTCGCCGCCTTCGGAATACCAGGCATGGCCGGTATCGAACAGCAGGAAGACGCGCTCGTCCACCAGCGACATAAATTTGTCGATTTCCGCGGTGGTCTGAATGCCGGTGCCCATGTGGTGATGCAGACAGACCTGCATTCCCTTCTCCGCCGCCAGGCGGCCGAGGGTGTTGTAGCCTTCCGCCACCCGCTGCCACTCTTCGTCGCTGAAGCACGGCTTCGCATCGCCGAGGATCGGTTTATCCAGCCCCTGGATGCTGCCGCTCTGCTCGGAGCAGCCAATCACTTTCGCGCCCATCGCATGAAGGAAGTTCATGTGATTGACGAATTCATCAATGGTTTTTTCCCGCTGGCCGTTGGCGAAAAAGGTGCTGAACCAGGCGTTGCAGATCTGAATGCCGCGGATATCCAGCATCGGCTTGAGAACCGCCGGGTCGCGCGGATATTTGCTGCCGACTTCGCTGCCGGTAAAGCCGGCCAGCGCCATTTCGCTGACGATCTGCTGGAAGGTGTTTTCGCTGCCGAGCTCCGGCATATCATCGTTAGTCCAGCCGATCGGGGCGATAGCCAGTTTGACGTTATCTTTGTTCATAGTAGGGCTCCTGCCGCTGCGCCTTAGCGGCGCAGCAATTCACGTTCAATAAGTTCACGGGTTTCCACTGCCTGGTATTTCATTTTTTCCGGGTAGCCAAACAGCGAGGTGGCGACAATCGGCTCCCCGCCGACCTTGAAGGTCTGCTCGGCGAATTTCATTTCGCGCAGGGTGCGGAATAGCGCGTCGAAATCCACATCCCCTTCCCCGACGCCTACGTGCTGGTGCACCACGGCATCCACGCCCGGCGGGTTAACGATATAGCGGCAATGTTTCGTATGGTTGCGGGTATCCGCAATCAGGACATGGGAGAGATCGCTCCCGGCATAGCGCAGCATGCTCGCCACGTCGCCGACGCCTTTGTCGTAGAAAAAGGTGTGCGGCACGCTGTAGACGTACTTCACGTTATCGCTGCGGAACGACTTCACGATATCGACGGTTTCATTGTTCTCTTCGCAGAAATCCCAGGGATGCGCCTGGATCTCCACGCGGATGCCTTCCCGCTCAAAAATCGGCAACAGCTCTTCCATTGAGCGATAGAACATTTCATCGCAGATCTCAGGCTGATTCGGATCGCCGGAGAACTCGGTGTTGATCACCTGAACGCCCATCTCTACCGCAATTTCCACCAGCCGTTTCCAGTTTTTCACCGCCGCCTGACGGCGCAGTTCGTCCGGGCCGGACCAGCGGTAGACGCAGATAAACGACGACAGCTCAAGGCCGGTATCGCGCAGCGCCTGCTTGTACTCCGCCATGATCTCCCGGCTGGCGCGCGGGTGCTTGTAGAACGGGTTAATCTGCGGGTGCGGCGACTGTTCAATGTACTTGTAGCCCCACTCCGCTACCTGATGGACCATGCGGGTGATCCCGAGGTCCTTAATGACATCCACATCAAAAGCAATTTTCATCGTCGTTACCTGTGCAAAGAAGTTCCGTCAGCAAAACGTGCTTAACGTTTGTAGAATGCCGGGCACTCAGGCAGCGTCACTTCAACCGGCTCGCTGGTTCCCTGCGCTTTAATGCAGGCGTCCGCCGCCACCGACGCCGCGTAGCCGTCCCAGGCCGACGGGCCGTGCAGCTGGCCGGCTTTGACGTCGTTGATAAAGGCCTGCAGCTCGACGTCGTAGGCTTTGATAAAGCGGTCTTTCCAGTCGGTGAGAATGGCGGTCGACAGGCTGGCGGACTTGCGCATCTGGACGGCCGACGGCTCCGGCAGACGGGCAATCCCGGTTTCGCCGACCACTTCGCACTGGATGTCATACCCGTACTGGCAGTTCACGAACACTTCGACGTCGATCAGGGTGCCTTTTTTGGTTTCAAAGGAGACGATCTGCGGATCTTTCAGGCGCGCATGGGTGTGCGAGGTGGAGCGCGGGAAGCGCACCTGCACGGAACGGTAGTCATCGTTCAGCAGCCAGCGCAGCACGTCCAGCTCGTGGATCAGGGTGTTGGTGATCGCCATATCGGTGGTGTAGTTCTCGCCGACCGACTGGTTGCGGTGGGCGCAGCGCAGCATCAGCGGCGCGCCGATATCGCCATCGTCGATCACTTTTTTCAGTGCCAGATAGCCTTCGTCGTACGGGCGCATAAAGCCAACCTGCACCAGACGACGGCCGGCCTTCATTTCGGCATCGACGATGCGGCGGCAGCCTTCCGCGGTCATCGCCAGCGGTTTTTCGCAGAATACCGGCTTACCGGCGGCGATGGCGGCCAGGGTGTACTCTTCGTGGGTCGGGTCCCAGGAGGTGACCAGGATGGCATCGACATCGCTGGCGTTAATCACGTCGTGGCCGTCGGCGTAGACTTCCGCCTGCACGCCCGGCAGCGCGACCGCCGCGCGGGCGTTGTCGGCATTGATATCAGACACCGCCACAACGGTGGCGCCCTGCAGAACCTGGGTGCAGCGACGGATGTGTTCTTTACCGATAGCGCCAGCGCCGATGACACCTAATTTGAGCGACATAATGGTTTTCTCCGTAAGTCTGTAGGATTCAGGGTAGAGGTTCGTTTTAGTAATCACGCGCCTGGGCGCGCTTTTCATTAATCATTTGCGCCACCTTGCGGATCCGCTCAGAGAGCGCCGTCTGGGCGACCCCAACGTTCCACCAGCTGCCGTATTTGTGCACCATGGTCTTCGGTAGCACTTTAATATCAATCAGGGTGCTGACCGTTTCGCGACGGGCGGCGTCCAGCGCATGGCGCAGTTCGTCCAGGGTAGTGACGCGCCAGGTTTTGCAGCCGTAGCCAGCGGCGATGGTGGCGAAGTCCACCGGCACCAGGCCGCCCTGCAGCTGGCCGGTTTCCGGCTGACGGTAGCGGAACTCGGTGCCGAAGCTGTCCATCCCGTGCTCCATCTGCAGGTTGTTGATGCAGCCGTTGGCCATGTTGTCGAACAGCACGACGTTGATCTTCGCCCGCTCCTGCAGGGAGGTGACCAGCTCAGAGTGGAGCATCATGAACGAGCCATCGCCGACCAGGGAGTAGACTTCGCTCTGCGGCTGCGCCAGCTTCACGCCCAGCGCAGCGTTGACTTCATATCCCATGCAGGAGTAGCCGTACTCCACGTGGTAGGTGTTTTCCGCGCGGTTGCGCCAGACGCGCTGCAGATCGCCTGGCAGGCTGCCCGCCGCCGCGACGATCACCGCCTCGGCCGGCAGCGTTTCATTCAGTACCCCAAGAACGCTGCTCTGGGTCAGGGTGGAGTCGGTGATCTGGCGGAACTCGCGATACACCGATTCACGATCGAGATGATCGTCGATCTCCGGCACAAAGGATTTCTCCTGCCACACCGCCTGGTAGACGCGCTGGGTCTCTTTTAACTGACGGCTCTGCACACTCTCGATCTGCGCGCCCCAGCCGGCCTGCCAGCCGCTGTCCGCCAGCGCCGCGTCGAGAGCGGTCATCGCTTCCCGGGCGTCCGCCAGCATGGCAATGCCGTCCAGCTTCCAGGCGTCGAAGTTGCTGACGTTAATATTCAGGAAACGCACCTCCGGGTGCTGGAAAATCCATTTCGAGGCGGTGGTAAAATCGCTGAAGCGGGTGCCGACGCCGATCACCAGGTCGGCCTCTTTCGCCAGCAGGTTCGCCGCCAGGCAGCCCGTTTCGCCGACGCCGCCGACGTTCAGGGGGTGAGACGAGACCACCGTCCCCTTCCCGGCCTGGGTTTCGGCGAAAGGCACCCCGTAGCGCTCGGCGAAACGGGACAGCGCTTCGCCCGCGCCGGAGTATTTCACCCCGCCGCCGCAGACGATCAGCGGTTTACGGCTGCCTTTGATGGCCGCCACGGCGTCCGCCAGCTGCGCGGCGCTGGCCGGGCGGCGGTCGAGACGGTGCACGCGGCGCGCAAAGAAGGATTCCGGGTAATCCCAGGCTTCGCCCTGCACGTCCTGCGGCAGGCACAGCGTTACCGCGCCGGTTTCCGCCGGGTCGGTCAGGACGCGCATGGCGTTGATGCAGGCGCTCATCAGCTGTTCCGGGCGGGTAATGCGGTCCCAGTATTTGCTGACTGCGCGGAAGGCGTCATTGGTGCTGATGCTGAGATCGTAGCTCTGTTCAATCTGCTGGAGCACCGGATCCGGCTGGCGGGTGGCGAAGACATCGCCCGGCAGCAGCAGCAGCGGGATGCGGTTGGCGCTGGCGGTGCCGGCGGCGGTGATCATGTTGGCCGCTCCCGGACCGATGGAGGAGGTGCAGGCGATAATCTGCCGGCGCAGGGCCTGGCGGGCAAAACCGGTGGCCGCGTGGGCCATCCCCTGCTCGTTGCGCCCCTGATAGACGCGCATATCGCCGCTGTCCTGCTCCAGCGCCTGCCCCAGCCCCAGGACGTTGCCATGGCCGAAAATCGCGAAAATGCCTTTCACGAACTTCAGCTCTACGCCATCCACTTCCAGGTACTGGTTATCGAGGAACTTCACCAGCGCCTGCGCCGTTGTCAGTCTCTGTTTGCCCATGATGCACAATCCTTATTGTTCAGTATTTGTGTGTGGCGTCGCGCCGATGCCGCCGGGGCCGTCGTTCACGTCACTGGAATACCTGTGGATTATAGGCAAACATTTTTTTCATTAAATACAAATACAGAAGAAATATTTCATTTTGCGAGAAGGATCAAACTCTCTACCCATTTCATACGTTTCACTTACATTCCAGACACGTTTTCGGGCCCTTTTTTGCCGCACCAGACGGAAATATCCCCTTAAAAATCATAGGTAAATGGATGCCATTTGGCGTTTCATTTTCCCCCGGGTCGACAGAGGGGGCGATCCGCGCTCGCGCGAGGCTCAGTGCGGCAGAGTGGTAGATCCCTCACACTTTTGGTTTTTTAATTTCGAACGAGTTTGCAAATGAAATATTTATTTCTCAAACTAAGGGTAACCAATAACCCTCAGGCTGTTCACGGAGTCGACGTCGGGATCCCGACCCTTCCAGGCAGCAGACACCAAAAAGGAAATCCTAGCTATGAATGCAGCAGTAAAGCGGCTCGACGTCATCTGTATAGGTCGGGTGGCCGTCGACCTCTATGCCCAGCAGATTGGTTCGCGGCTAGAAGACGTTGCCAGTTTCGCGAAATATCTGGGCGGCTCCTCCGGCAACGTGGCCTTTGGCACCGCGATTCAGGGGCTGAAATCGGCCATGCTGGCGCGCGTTGGCGATGAACACAACGGCCGTTTCCTGCGCGAAACGCTCAACCGCGCCGGGGTGGATACCGAGTATCTGATTACCGACAAATCTCGCCTGACCGCGCTGGTGATGCTGGGGATTAAGGATCAGGAGACCTTCCCCCTGATTTTCTACCGCGATAACTGCGCCGATATGGCCTTAACGCCTGACGACATTAGCGAGGAGTATATTGCCTCCTCCCGGGCGCTGGCGGTGACTGGCACCCACCTGTCGCACGCCAACACCCGCGCCGCGGTGCTGAAGGCGCTGGAGTACGCCCGCCGTCACGGCCTGCGCACCGCGCTGGATATCGATTACCGTCCGGTGCTGTGGGGGCTCACCTCGCTCGGCGATGGCGAAACCCGTTTCATTGAGTCCGGACCGGTCACCAGCCAGCTGCAGGAAGTGCTGCATCTGTTCGATTTGGTGGTGGGAACCGAAGAAGAGTTTCATATTGCCGGAGGCAGCACCGATACCCTGACCGCGCTGAAAAATGTGCGCAATGCCACCAAAGCCACCCTCGTCTGCAAGCGCGGGCCGATGGGCTGCGTGGTGCTGGAAGGCGACATCCCGGACAGCTGGGACCAGGTGCCGCTACAGCAGGGCGTGCGCGTGGAGGTTCTCAACGTGCTGGGCGCCGGAGATGCCTTTATGTCGGGTCTGCTGCGCGGCTGGCTCAACGACGAAGGCTGGGAGCAGGCTTGCCGTTACGCCAACGCCTGCGGGGCGCTGGTGGTCTCCCGCCACGGCTGCGCGCCGGCGATGCCGACCAAAGTCGAACTTGATGACTACCTGCAGCGCGCCGAATCGGTGCCGCGCCCGGACGTCGACGAGCGCCTCAACCACCTGCACCGGGTCACCAGCCGCCGTCAACAGTGGCCGGAGCTGTGCATTTTCGCCTTCGACCATCGCAAACAGCTGGCCGATCTCGCGCGGGAGACCGGGCGCGACGAAGCCTGCATTCCGCAGCTCAAACTGCTGTTGTTGGCCGCGGCCGAAGCGGCGGCGCAGGAGGCAGGTCTCGATCAGCGCAGCGGCATTCTGGCCGACGGCACCTACGGCCAGCGTGCGCTCAACGCCATTACCGGCAAGGGCTGGTGGATCGGCCGCCCTATCGAACTGCCCAGCTCGCGACCGCTGCGTCTGGAGCATGGCAACATCGGCTCGCAGCTGATCGACTGGCCGCTGGAGCATGTCGTCAAATGCCTGGTCTTCTATCACCCGGACGACCCGGCGGCGCTGCGTGCAGAGCAGGATGCCCTGCTGCTCGAGGTCTGGCAGGCCTGTAACAAGTCAGGCCATGAACTACTGCTGGAGGTGATCCTGCCGGAAAATGGCCCGGACAAAGACGAGCGCCATTACCACACCATGCTGGAACACTTCTATCAGCTGGGGATCAAGCCGGACTGGTGGAAGCTGCCGCCGCTCTCCAGCGCCAGCTGGCAGCAGATCACCGCGCTTATCGAGCGTGAAGATCCGTGGAGCCGCGGGATCCTGATCCTCGGGCTTGACGCGCCTTCCGACAAACTGCGCGCCGGTTTCGCCGAGGCGGCCGCACACCCGATGATCAAAGGTTTCGCCGTCGGGCGCACCATCTTTGGCCAGCCGTCGCGGCGCTGGATGCAGGGTGAGCTCAGCGATGAGGCCCTGATAGAGGAAGTGAAACGCAACTACCTGACGCTTATTGGCTACTGGCGCGAAGCCCGCCGCTGATCCCCCGACGCCCGTCTCCGTCACCTTGCGGAGCGGGCGTTTTTCTGTTTCTTCGTGAAATGAATCGCGTATTTCGTCGCAATAAATGAAAAATTCGCTTCATTTGGTACACTGGAAGCCATATTCCTTCCATTTTCTCAGAGCGCACTTTATGGCCAATAACCCAACACAGCTGACCATCCTGCAGGATGAAATCAGGCGTCGCTACGATACGTTAAGCAAACGCCTGAAACAGGTCGCCCGCTATATCCTTGATAACAGCAATAGCGTGGCTTTCGATACCGTGGCCTCCATTGCGCAACAGGCGGATGTTCCCCCTTCCACGTTGATTCGTTTTGCCAACGCCTTCGGCTTCAGCGGCTTTAACGAAATGAAACAGATGTTCAAGCAACATTTGATGGAAGAGACCGCCAACTATACCGAGCGCGCCCGTCTTTTCCGCCAGACCACCAGCGATGAGTCCAGCCCGCCGGAAACGCCAACGGAAATCCTCAATATGTTCACGATGGTGAACAACCAGGCGCTGCAGCAGCTGGCGATGCAGACCTCCAGCGATGATCTGGAGCGCGCGGTGGCCCTGCTGGGCGAGGCGGAAAATATCTACGTCATTGGTCTGCGCCGGTCGTTCAGCGTCGCCTCTTATCTGACCTATGCGCTGCGTCACCTCGATCGCAAAGCCTTTCTGATCGACGGCCTCGGCGGCATGTTCACCGAGCAGCTGAGCCTGGTCGGTCCGAAAGACGTGGTAGTGGCGGTGAGCTTCTCGCCGTACGCCCGGGAAGTGGTCGAGCTGGTGGAGCTGGGCGCGCAGCGCAAAGCGCGGCAGATCGCCATTACCGACAGCCAGGTCAGCCCGCTGGCGGCCTTCAGCGATGTCTGCTTTGTGGTGCGTGAAGCGCAGGTGGATGGCTTCCGCTCGCAGGTTGCTTCCCTGTGTCTGGCCCAGACGCTGGCGGTTTCGCTGGCGCTGAACAGCAGCCAGGAGTCCGAGGCCAAGCAGAAGGCGTGAGATAGGCTGCCTGGCGTTTGTTACTCGGCGGCGCAGTATAGGCCTGCGGGAGGATCCCGTAGGCCGGATAAGGCATTTGTGCCGCCATCCGGCACAAAGGCGGGTATGGTGTCTGCGGTGTCCTGCCCGGCGGCGCTGCGCTTGCCAGGCCTGGTGTATAGGGACTTACGGGAGGATCCCGTAGGCCGGATAAGGCGAAGCCGCCATCCGGCACAAAGGCGGGTATGGCGCCGGAGGTGTCCTGCCCGGCGGCGCTACGCTTGCAGGGCCTGGGGTATATGCGCCTGCGGGGTGCCGGAGATAATGTTATTGGTATGCAACTCTATTAATCCGGGTAAAGCGTTTGTCGCATGTGATTTCAGCGCACATTGCGCTCC
>OFLR01000141.1_pt1 | contig 24631 bp, 27 predicted proteins | sample 1540871 | NCBI WGS metagenome assembly OFLR01 (sample SAMEA4413043, study PRJEB24355) | metagenome | biome: human; feature: gut; material: faeces | place: United Kingdom | collected 2010
CGCCTTTAGACGCTGGCCTAGTACTACGGGCTTATAGCCCGTGAGCAAACCACCCGTTTTACGGGTGGTTCTGATTAATTTATCTTTTAAATCATACAAATAAATAGCTTTCACAGTGCCAAAATTAATTGTATATCCTGTTGCACTCGTATATAATAATATTATCAAATTTGTATTTTTCGATATAATCATAGAAAGGAGTACATATGTCAAATTTCATCACTCCTAAAGAATTATTAGCTTGTCTTGATGAGGTCATCGTGTTAGATGCCCGCGGTTATCAAGATTATAAAAAAGGCCATATTAAGGGGTCTTTTCCCGTAGATTTAGATAAAGATTTAACAGGTCCTTTGGGGCAGCATGGTGGTCGTCATCCATTGCCAGATATGGAGCAATTAGCGCATACCTTCGAGTCTTATGGTATCACTCGCGACTCCAAGGTCGTTGTGTATGATTCTTGGCTCTTCTTGGCGGGCCGTCTCTGGTGGACTTTGCGTTACATGGGTTTATCTGATGTGCGCGTGTTGTCTGGTGGTATTGAACGTTGGGTTAAGGAAGGTCATCTTCTTACTAAAGATTCTACTCCATTGCCTACAGAACCAACTGTATTTAACTATGAATTGCAAACTCATATGGTTATGAGCCGCGATGAGGTTCTCAAGGCTAGTGAAAGCGGAGATCATGTTATTATCGATGCTCGTGCTCCGTACCGTTATGATGGTTCTCAAGTAGATACGATGGATGGTATGACAGGTCATATTCCTGGTGCTGTTAATCATTTTTATGAAAGTGGCTATACCGCAGATGGGCCTAAGTCTGTAAAAGATTTAGAAGCTCAGTATTATAATGAAATCTACCAAAATAGACCTGTTGTGACTTACTGCGGTTCTGGTGTAACTGCTTGTAATGCGCTTTTAACAATGAGCGAAGTAGGGCTTGAGTCTGCCTTGTATGTTGGTAGTTCTAGTGACTGGGTAACCTATGATGGGTTCCCACTTAAGACTGGTGTAGAAAACTTAAGATAATACAGGAGGCCAAATGAATACTTTGAAACATTTACTAACCCTTGTTGCTTTTGGTTATTTGTGCTATCACATCTATACCTTCGGTCCAGGTATGTTTAATGTGACTGTATTGGTAATTCTCGTTTTGTCTACAGTGGCAAATTATTTCCGTGAAAAACGTGAAAGTGACTTGAAAGCAAATGAGAATGCTCGAAAAGCTCGTGCAGAAGCAAGACATGCAAAGAAACACAAAAAGCAGTGATGTATAGCTTAGTTAAGTTATAGTTAAGTTTAGTTAAGTTAAGTTTAGTTAAGTTAAGCTGTATTAGACTATATAAAATATTATGATTGCTAATATACATAAGGAAATTTTGGCAATATAAGAAAATAGTTAAAATAGAGGCTTTCACAAAATATATCAGTATGTTTAGCCCTATTAGAATAAGGAGTAAGAATTGAAATTAATTTCTTGGAATGTAAACGGCCTACGCGCCGCTGTAACAAAAGGGTTTATGGAATCCTTCAACGAATTGGATGCGGATATTTTCTGCTTACAAGAAACAAAATTACAACCTGATCAAATTTCTTTGGAATTACCAGGTTATGAGCAATATTGGAATAGTGCTGTGAAAAAAGGATACAGTGGCACAGCTGTATTTACGCGCATTAAACCATTGTCCGTAACTAACGGTATTGGTATTGAAGAACATGACCAAGAAGGTCGTGTTATCACTGCTGAATATGAAAACTTCTATTTAGTATGTTGCTATACACCAAATAGCCAACGTGAATTAGCACGTCTTGAGTATCGTATGACTTGGGAAGATGCATTCCGTAATTATTTACTAGAATTAGATAAGAAAAAACCAGTTATTCTCTGTGGTGACCTTAACGTAGCTCACCAAGAAATCGACCTTAAAAACCCTAAGACGAACCGTAAAAATGCAGGTTTCTCTGATGAAGAACGTGCAAAAATGACAGAACTCTTAGAATCTGGTTTCACAGATACATTCCGTCACCTCTATCCAGATGCAATTGAGCAATACAGCTGGTGGTCCTACATGGGCAAAGCTCGTGAGCGGAATACAGGGTGGAGAATTGACTACTTTATCACCTCTAAACGTCTTGACGACAAAATTCAAGAAGCAAAGATTCATCAACAAATCTTTGGCTCTGATCACTGCCCAGTAGAATTAGTTATTGATCTATAAAATTTCAGTGAATGTAAAAGTACAGCCTCATCTACGGATGGGGCTGTTGTAATAGTTAAAAGGAGATAATATGGCTCAAAAACAGAAGGCCGTCGTTCTATTTAGCGGCGGTGTTGATAGTACTACATGTTTAGCACTTGCCATTGAAAGATTTGGTAAAGAGAATGTCGTACCACTATCTATTCAATATGGTCAAAAACATAGTAAAGAATTGGAAGCCGCTGCATCTATTCTTGGTTATTATGGAATTGAAGGTAAAACGATGGATGTTACAAAATTATTTGCCTTCAGTAATTGCTCTTTATTAGCTCAATCTACCGAAGAAATCCCTCAAGGCTCTTACAAAGAACAACAAGAAGCCGAAGGAGAAGGCACAGTTAGTACCTATGTACCATTTAGAAATGGCCTATTCCTATCTGCAGCAGCCTCTTTAGCACTATCCTTAGATTGCGGCTATATCTACTACGGCGCCCATAGCGATGATGCGGCTGGCAACGCATACCCAGACTGCACAGAACACTTCTACAAATCCATGGGCGACGCCATCTTCGAAGGATCCGGCAAAGAATGCTCCCTAGAAGCACCATTTATCAACCATAATAAAGCAGACATCGTAAAAGAAGGCCTACGCCTAGGCGTACCATACCACCTAACCTGGTCCTGCTACGAAGGCGGCGACAAACCATGCGGCCACTGCGGTACCTGCATCGACAGAGCCGAAGCATTCCGCGCTAACGGCGTTGAAGACCCGGCACTATAACACTCGACTCTATAATACTTATCTCTATAACAACTATAAACTAGCTTAGACAAGTAGTCGCCTTTTAGGCGGCTACTTTGCTATATATTCTAATAGATAACAAAGTATATTGAGGGGCGGCGAACTTTTACGTTACTAACTCACCTCAACTGGCTTAGGCTAGTTGAGTCGCTTTGATGAGTCATATATTTTGTATTATTTATCATGTGGAGGAGGCTGAGTTAAAGCGGCCTTTTGATTCACTAGTATCCGTAATATTGATTCGCTAAATTCGCTGTGGAAGAAAATACCTTTTCAAAGAGCGACTTTGGCAGGTCGAGGCCCTCGGCCGATGACCGGTTCGCCAGTGGAGCGATGAGGAAAGGTATTTTCTGACACCCCGTCCTTGCCAATATTATACTGATAGTAGTTACTATAACAGGCCGATTTAACTGCCCTTCACTTGTAAATATCGAAAATATATGATATCATAAGCGCACAACTAAATAAGACAGTTTGAAACCATCCTGTCTCTAAACAAAACTACGGAAATTCATAAGCATTTATAGCATGGTAGTTTTGCCATGCTTTTTTTATTTGAGGAGGTGAGTGTTATGATTACTACACGTAAATTGACTATTTCTGCCATGGTTGTGGCATTGTACATCGTCGTATTATATTTAACGCAAAGCGTTTCCTTCGGAGCGTATCAAATTCGTATAGCAACATCATTATATGCACTTGCTTATGCCTTTCCGTTTTTGGTAATTCCCATGGGGATTGGCAACCTCATTTCTAACTTCCTATTCGGTGGTCTTGGTATCCTCGATATGATGGGAGGTTTTGGCGTTGGTATTTTAACAACAGGTATAATCGTAGGTATGCGTAAGCTTGGCCTTAGCGCTTGGTGGGCGATTCTACCAATTATCTTTGTTCCAGCATTATGTGTACCATTGTGGCTCAGCCCATTACTTGGCCTTCCATACTGGCCATTGGTACTGAACCTCATCGTAGGTCAAACAATTCCAGCAGTGCTTGGCTCTATTTTAGTAAAAGCATTGATCAGCCGTCCTAGCATGGCTGCTTTATTAGGTGCTTTCAAATAAAAAGTACATAGGTAAATAAAAAGGCGTAAGCTCGATGTGAGCTTACGCCTTTTTTATGGCTAAATGTTATGGAGGTTGAAAGTATTAGCAGTTGTAGCCGCGCCATTTAGTTTCTACTACGAGGCGTTCAAGGGCAACCATGTACGCTGCTTGACGAGGTGGTACATTGTATTTATGTTGCATTTCCCAAACTGCTTCAAAGCTATTTTGCATATTTTTAGTTAAGCGTTCATTAACTTCTTCTTCAGTCCAGTAGAAGCTTGCTTTGTTTTGTACCCATTCATAGTAGGATACAACTACGCCGCCGCCGTTTGCAAGAACGTCAGGAATGATGTCGATACCTTTTTCATAGAAGTATTTGTCTGCATCATTAGTAGTAGGGCCATTAGCACCTTCCAAGATGATTTTAGCTTGGATGTTTTCCATGTTGTCTTTGTTCAATTGGTTTTCAAGAGCTGCCATGTACAATACATCAACTGGTTGAGCCAATAATTCTTGCGCACCAATTGTAGTCATACCTGGCTCGCTGTAACCTTCAAGGGAACGACCATGGGAGTTAGCATATTCGTATGCTTTTTCCACATCAATACCGTTAGGATTGTAGATGTTAACGCTTACGTCGCCGATAGCAACAACTTTAGCGCCTGCTTGCGCAATGAGACGAGCACCTACGGAACCTACGTTACCGAAGCCTTGAACTGCTACAGTAAGGTTTTTAATGTCTAAGTTTTTCTTAGCTAAGTAACTTTGTAATGCGATGAGACAGCCGCGACCAGTTGCTTCATTACGACCTAAGGATCCGCCTACTTCAATAGGTTTACCAGTAACGATACCAGGGCTCCATTCGCCTTTTAATGTGCTATATTCGTCAGCAATCCAGCTCATGATTTGGGCGTTTGTATTTACGTCTGGTGCAGGCACGTCAGTATTTACGCCAATGATAGGAGCAATACGACGTACAAAGTTACGAGTCAAGCGTTCTAATTCGCGAGGGTTCAATGTTTTAGGATCAACTTTGATACCGCCTTTACCACCACCGTAAGGGATGTTAGCAATCGCATTTTTAATAGTCATCCAAGCTGCCAATGCACGAACTTCGTTTTCGTCGGAGTCAGGATGGAAGCGAAGACCGCCTTTAGCACTACCACGCAACGTGGAGTGTTGGCAACGGTAACCTTCGTATACGCGAACTTCACCATTGTCTAGTTGAAGAGGTACAGCTACTTTTAGTTCTCGTTCAGGATGACGTAATACTTCGTACTCACTACGAGAATAACCGAGTTTTTCTGCTGCTACATCTAACGTATTTAGCATGTTTTCATAAGGATTATAACCACTCATAATAACCTCCTGTATATAAGAGTAAATTAAGTTTTGCTAATTTTAGACATACTGTAGTATTCGACGTTGTATACATAATACCCTTTATAATTTTATAACTATATTCTATAGTTTTTAATGCTTGAAAAGTGTATAGAATATAGATATTTACTGTGATTATAGTCACTCCTGGAGTTAGATATAAATCGTAGTTTTTACAGTATAAATGGATACTTTTACAAAAAAAGAGACCGATGAAAGATACTTTCACCGATCTCTAAAGAGAATATATTTTATTTTTCCATTGTATCTTCCACTGGAGTAGGAGGTACAGAAGAGTCTGTAGTTTGACCGTCACCCCACCATACGATACCGTATGTATGATTAAGAACAGAACGGTTAAATACAGGTGTTTCGATGCCTGCCTTGCGTTGTTTGATATAGTCATCAAGAGCAAGACCTGCAGTACGTCCCATACGTACGATGGAACTAATATTAGTTAATACTAAGAAGGCCATGAATAAATCGGCTAAATTCCATACTAAATCAAGGGAGGCAATAGAGCCTACGAATGTCATGATTATTACACCAATACGGAATAAATGAAGATAGAATTTCTTCTCTGTTAAGTGGCTAATATTAATTTCACCGTAGTAATAGTTACCAATTAAGGAACTGAAGGAGAACATTACGATAAAGATTGCTACCGCTGTTGGTGCCCAAGAACCAAGTTGTTGTTCGAGGTTATGTTGTACTAGAGCAACACCAGTTAAACCTGTTGTGCTATAGTCGCCAACCATGAGTACAATGAATGCTGAAGCTGTACAAATGATAAATGTATCAAGGAATACACCGAATGCTTGTACAAGACCTTGTTCAACAGGATGGTTAACAGCCGCAGTAGCCGCTGCATTAGGCACAGAACCTTCACCGGCTTCGTTGGAGAATAGACCACGTTTAATACCATTCATTACAGTAGCACCTAATAAGCCACCACCTGCTGCTACTGGTTCAAAAGCAGAGGAGATAATAGTATAGATTACATGTGGGAATTGGGTGATGTTCATAATGACTACGAATAATGCAGTAGCAATATATAGTACAGCCATGATAGGAACGATGATTTCAGATGCTTTAGCAACGCGGCTGATACCACCGAAAATGATAATACCAAGAAGAATTGCTACTACAGCGCCTGTATAGGATACATCAAAGTTGAATACTTGAAGAGATGCAGCCAATGTATTAGCTTGTACAGAGTTGTAAATCCAACCGTATGTAATACTGATCAAAATAGCGAATAAAACAGATAAAGCTTTGTTGTTTAAACCATAGCGAATGTAGTAAGCTGGACCACCGTAAAAGCCGCCTTTAGCAACAGGTTCCTTGTAGATTTGAGCCAATGTAGATTCGATGAAACCTGTAGCAGCACCGATAAGTGCGATAACCCACATCCAGAAGACCGCACCAGGACCACCGAGTACAACGGCGATTGCAATACCTGCGATATTACCAACACCTACACGAGATGCAGTACTAACACAGAATGCTTGGAATGAGGATACATGATTTTTTTCAGTAGAACTACCTGCACCACTGATTACGAGGCGAATCATTTCTTTGATCATCCGAATTTGTACAAAATTCGTTGTCATTGTAAAGAAGAGACCTGCGCCGATGAGGATAAAGATGATGAAATAGCTCCATAAATAACCATTTATGGTAGAGATAGCATCATTGAGCATTGCTTCCATAAAAAAGCCCCTTTCATATAAAATAATTCTATATAGTTATTGATGTTATTGTATCAATTTCTATAGAGTCTGTAAAATAAAAATCCCTCACAAACGTGAGGGATTTTGATAGTCATTTATTGTTCTATTATAGGTAAGGATATTCCTTATGCCTTGATAAACTCTTGGGATTCTTCCATACCTTGTAATAAGGTCTGTTCAGAGTGTTCCATGTGAATCTGAGCCAATTTACGAGCTTGTGTTGCGTTATGGGAGGCAATAGCTTCTACGAGCTGACGATGTTCTTCCCATGTTTTTCTAAGACGACCAGGTTGATTCATGGAGAAGCTGCGGAACCGATAGGTTTGCTCCCGTAAGTTGTGCACGATATCAGCTAAGCGTTCATTACGGGATGCGCGATATAGTACTTCGTGGAATTCCACGTCCGCTGCTACAACGGATTCCATATCCTTGTTTTCCATATGGTCACCAATCTCTACGAGCATTCGTTCTAATGTTTCGATTTCTTCTGCAGTGATACGTTCTGCTGCAAGACCAGCTGCTAGCTCTTCGAGGGCAGACCGAATTTCGAATACTTGAGTAATATCCTTTAACGATATATTGGCTACATATGTGCCACGGCGAGGAACCATGACAACAAAACCTTCGAGCTCAAGCTTACGAATGGCTTCGCGAATTGGTGTACGGCTCACACCGAGTTCTTCCGCTAGAGGAATTTCCATAAGGCGTTCGCCCGGTTTTAATATGCCATCTTGGATTGCTTGCCGCAATGTTTCACTTACGACTTCGCGTAGAGGTTTATACGCATCTAAGCGTATTGGTTGTAACCGTTTTGTCATGGTAAGTCCTCCTGTGTACATGTTTTTGTAATGAGCGATAGCCAATCATGGCCTGCTGCTTTGATCTCTTCTTGCAGTTGTAATGCTTCCATTGGTTTATCCAGCAATACCACCATTGTAGGACCACTACCGGTCATAATCGTTGGATATCCACGACTAGTGAAGAATTCTTTACAAATGACAAGTTCTTCATGGTCAGGGAAGAGTAGTTCTTCAAATGTATTAGCACCAGTAAGGAATGCTGATTTTAAGTCATTATTTTCTAGGTGTTGTTGGACTGTATCGATGGTTTGTTTTGTTGCTACGGACTTATTCGTGAAGCGACCATAAGCAGCTGCAGTTGATACAGAAACCTTTGGCTTTACTAGTAATAACCAGTGTGGATCTGGAGATTTTCCGTACGTTAATATTTCACCACGCCCCGTGCCACGTGCTGTACCACCTTGCAATAGGAATGGCACATCGGATCCAAGAGTAGCACCGATTTGTAAAAGTTCCTCTTGGGTGAGTCGTAAGTCCCAGAATCGATTGAGACCTACTAACATAGCAGCCGCATCAGCACTACCACCGCCAAGACCGGCTTGAATAGGTACCCGTTTTAATAGGTGAATGGCAGCTCCCGCTTTGCAACCAGTATAAGCTTGTATTGCCCGTAATGCTTTGAGGGCAAGATTTTCTTCACCGTAAGTAACTAATTTTTGCATATACTCAGGTAATTCTGGAGCGCCACCGGAGAAAACTACGGAATGATGCTTCGCAAAATAAATGGAGTCGCTAAGGCGAATGGATTGGAAGATAGAGTCGATATCGTGATATCCGTCTTCACGCTTGCCCGTAATGGCAAGGCCAATATTGATTTTACTGCAACCGAGTTGCTCAAAACTTTTACTCATGATAGCCTCGTTTGTAACATACAGAATATATGCAATTTATATGTTTATTTTATACTCTTATAAAGTGATTGAAAATAACCATTAAGTGGTTTATGATGAATTTGTATACGCATATTGTTTTATTACTAAATGTATTGTAAATAGCGTATGTTTTAGTTAGTTCATTATAGAATATTTATAGTGAAATGGCAATTTGGAGGAAGCTATGTTCGCTAAGTATAAAAGTGTTATCTATGAAAGCCTTATGGTCATTCTTGGATGTGCCATATTTGGTGCGGGCCTTGATGCCTTTGTATTGCCACACAAATTGGTGAGTACTGGTATTAGTGGGGTAGGCTTGATTTTGTATTATTTAACGGGCTTATCCGTTGGTTCTTGGAATATGATTTTAAATATTCCTATATTCTGGGCTGCCTGGAAGTGGCTAGGTACCCGTGTTGTTATCAAGACCTTGTATGGCACATTGATGCTGTCTTGGATGGTTGATCTGTTTAACTTCTTGCAATATGACATGATCATCAAAGACCCTTTGTTAAGTTCCATGATGGCCGGTATTACTACTGGTGTAGGCCTTGGCATTGTGTACCGCGTCGGTGGTAACACGGGCGGTCTTGATCCGATTGCTCTTATTGTACGCAAGTATTATGGACTTCAAATGGGGTCCATTAATAGTGCCATCAACTGTGCTATCCTTGTGGCCGCCATTGGCGTTGTTGGCCTTGAAGCGGTTGCGGTTACGCTGATTAGTGTGTATGTGTATACCATCATTACGAATAAGGTGGTTATCGGCTTTAATCAGCGGAAGGTTGCTTTCATCATTACCTATCGTACCGATGAGGTCTGTGAATGCATCATTAATAAGGTTGGTCGTGGAGCAACTATCATTAATGGTATTGGTGCCTATACGCGGACGCCGAAGCAAATCGTTATGGTAGCCGTTAATCTCTTGCAAGTAAATAAATTAAAAGAGGTTATTCAAGAGGCGGATCCAAATGTATTTATCTTGATAACTGATGCGCAAGAGGTCATTGGGCAAGGTTTTACACAACCGATTATCCCTACTGAAGTGTGTGAACAGTTAAAAGATAAGAGTACCACACAAGAGGGTAATACACAGACTATACATAATCGCTAAGTAAAGCAAAATGTAAAATCAGAAAAGTAAAATTCAAAATGTAAGCATTAGTCATCTCATATTAATTATGTGTAAATATAATATTTTATGAATGACATATACATTTGAGATTAGGAGGTTCCTATGGCTCATAAATTAGCAGGTACGCCTGTACAAGAACAAGATATTATAGATGTACAAACTCTGGTAGATGCCTATTTTGACAATGCACCAGATGTAACTGATCCGACACAACTCGTATCCTTTGGTACATCAGGCCACCGTGGTACCTCTTTAAATGGTACCTTTACGGATTTACATGTAGCGGCTATTACACAGGCAATTTGTGATGGTCGTGGTCAATTTGGTGCGACAGGTCCCATTTTTGTGGGCCAAGATACACATGCTTTATCTCAGCCTGCATTAGTAACAGTGCTTGAGGTACTTGCTGGTAATGGTGTGACTGCCATGGTTGATGCGGATATGGACTTTGTTCCAACGCCATCTGTGTCTCGTGCAATCATTCGATATAATGAAAGTCACGATAAAAAAGCAGATGGTATCGTTATTACACCATCCCACAATCCTCCAGACAATGGGGGCATTAAGTATAATGCTACCAACGGTGGCCCTGCAGATACGTTGATTACAAAATGGATTGAAACCCGCGCCAATGAGTACGTTCGTGCTTATTGTGAATTAGAAGGGTTTAAACGCATCAGTATTGATAATATTGAACCAGACCAACAGGTGCCTTATGACTATAAGGGGTTATATGTTGAAGAGTTATCATCCATCATCAATATGGAGGCCATTCAAAGTGCTAAACCTAAGGTTCTTGTTAATGCACTTGGTGGTAGTGGTATTGGTTATTGGCGTGCAATTAAAGAACGGTACAATCTAAGCCTAGATATTATTAATGATGAGTATGATCCAACCTTTAGTTTTATGACCTATGACCATGATGGTAAGGTGCGTATGGATTGCTCCTCTGAATATGCGATGGCGGATGTAATAAAACAAATTGGCAATTATGATCTCGCTGTTGGCAATGATCCAGACTATGATCGCTATGGCATCGTTAGTCCGTATGGGCTAGCTTCGCCAAATGCGTTCCTCGTAACTGCTGCAGATTATTTGTTTACTACTCGTGGCTGGAAGGATAAAGGGGTAGGTAAAACCGTTGTATGTACTACCATGATTGATAAATGGGCTGCCGATAAAGAGGTTCCTATTTATGAGGTTCCAGTAGGGTTTAAGTATTTTAGTTCCCTACTATTTGATGGTGAAATTGGTATCGGTGGGGAAGAATCCGCTGGTGCATCGTTCCTCAAAAAGGACGGCACCGTATGGACTACTGATAAAGATGGCATGGTAATGGCCCTTTTAGCGATGGAAATGTATGCCGTCATGGGGGCTACTGTAGATAAATTATATAAAAATCTCATTGTAGATTGTGGAGATCCAAGATTTGGTCGTATTGATGCGTCTTGTACAAAGGCGGCAAAGGCTAAATTGAAACAGTTGAATGCAAGTTCTATTACAGCCACAGAGGTTGATGGAGACCCTATTACTAACATACGCACTACATCCTTATATAAGGATATGCCAATCGATGGGGTTCGCGTAGAAACGGAAACAGGTTGGTTTGTGGCGCGTCCGTCTGGTACAGAGGATTTGTATAAAATTTATGGTGAAAGCTATAAAGGGGATAAAGGATTAGTAGCGTTATTGACAGCAGGAGAGGCTATCGTAACAGCTGCATTATCCGAAGAAGTATAAAATGTTACTTTTATATGAAAACTCATGAAGATTTCACCGTAGAAAAGTAATAAATGTGATATAATATATTAATATAGTTTATTGAATGCTCTCTATGGGTTACATAGTTTGTAGTGCTCAGAAAAGGTGATGTTATGAAATTAGTTGTTACCGTTGTCGGCGTTGACCGCGTTGGTATCATAGCTGGGGTTAGTACCGTACTTGCTGACCACGGTGTAAATATTATGTCCATTAACCAAACCATTCTTGATGGTGTTTTTAATATGATTATGATGTGTGAAACGAAGTCTGAAGATGTGAAAGATTTAACATCTATTCAGGAGGCTTTAACTACACTCGGTAAAGAGCTTGGTGTTGAAATCCGTGCACAACATGCTGATATTTTCTTAAGCATGCACCGTGTAGGATAGGAGGCACTATGTTATCTATCGACAATATTTTAGAAACGAATCAGATGATTCATGATAACAAGCTTGACGTACGTACCATTACAATGGGTATTAGCTTGCTTGAATGTGCATCTAGCTCTGGTAAAGAGTTATGTGACCGTATTTATGATCGTATTACGAAAGAAGCAGAACATCTGGTGTCTACTGGTGAGGATATTGAGCGCGAGTTTGGTATTCCTATTATTAACAAACGTATTTCTGTGACTCCTATCTCATTAGTGGCTGGTGGTAGTGATTTAACATCTTATGTTCCTATTGCAGAAGCGATGGATCGCGCTGCAAAAACAGTAGGTGTAAACTTTATCGGTGGTTTCTCTGCTCTTGTAACAAAAGGTGCTACACGTGCTGACCGCATTTTGATTGATTCTATTCCAGAAGCGTTGGCAACTACTGATATCGTGTGCAGCTCTGTCGGTGTTGGTTCTACAAAAACAGGTATCAACATGGATGCAGTTCGCGACATGGGTATCATCGTTAAGAAAACGGCAGAACTTACAAAGGATAATGATGCGCTTGGTTGTGCTAAGCTCGTTATTTTCTGTAATCCTGTTGAGGATAATCCATTCATGGCGGGCGCCTTCTTCGGTGTAACGGAAGGTGACAGCGCTATTTCTGTAGGTGTATCTGGTCCAGGTGTTGTAAAACATGCGCTTGAATCCGTTCGAGGTCAATCCTTTGACGTTGTAGCAGAGACGATTAAACGTACTGCCTTCAAAATTACTCGTGTAGGCCAATTGGTAGCACAAGAGGCATCTCGCCGCCTTGGTAAACCATTCGGTATTATTGACTTGTCCTTGGCGCCAACACCAGCTGTAGGTGACTCGGTAGCTCACGTTCTTGAAGAAATGGGCTTGTCCTCTTGTGGTTGTCATGGTACTACAGCAGCACTTGCATTGCTGAATGATGCGGTGAAAAAAGGTGGCCTTATGGCTTCTTCTCACGTAGGCGGTCTCAGTGGTGCATTTATTCCAGTATCTGAAGATGCGGGTATGATTGATGCCGTATCTTGTGGCAGTTTATCCCTCGATAAATTAGAGGCTATGACATGTGTATGTTCTGTAGGCCTTGATATGATTGCTATTCCTGGAGACACAACAGCGGATACCATTTCTGCGATTATTGCTGATGAATCTGCTATTGGTATGATTAATAATAAGACAACTGCGGTTCGTGTAATTCCTGTACCTGGTAAAACAGTAGGTGAGGTTGTTGAGTTTGGCGGCTTGTTAGGCTATGCTCCAATCATTGAAGTGAGCCCATATAGTGCAGCTGAGTTTATTGCACGCGGTGGTCGTATTCCAGCCCCTATTCGTAGCTTAACGAACTAATATTGTTTTTAACCCAGTTGTTGGAGGTGTCTTATGAGTGATTATGTGCTCGATTATGTATGGGCCTTTGCTCTAGCGCTCATCATAACCTTTGCACTTACCCCTTTGGTGAAACGCTTCGCCGTTGCTGTTGGGGCAATAGATAAACCTGATGCACGCAAGGTACATCATGGTGCTATTCCACGACTTGGTGGGTTAGCAATCTTTCTCGGTTATATAGGATCGGTTCTCTTTAATGGATCTATCCCTCATGACCACAAACTATTTGGCTTTGTACTTGGTACCGTTATTCTTGTGCTTGTCGGCATATGGGATGATATTAAACAAATTGAGCCAAAGACTAAGTTAATGGGTCAAATTATAGCAGCCGCTATTTTGGTGGCTTACGATATTCGCGTAGACTTCATCAACCTTCCTTGGGGTGGTGTAGTATATCTTAAATATTGGGCTGCTCCATTGACTATTTTCTGGATTGTAGGATTTACGAATATCGTAAATCTCATCGATGGCCTAGATGGCTTAGCAGCAGGGATTTCCTTTATTGCTTGTATTGCTGTTTGCGCTATGACATTACAACTTGGTCAAACAGACCTTGCATGTATTTCATTGGCACTAGCAGGTGCAACAGTAGGGTTCTTGCGGTATAACTTTAACCCAGCGAAAATTTTCATGGGTGATACGGGCTCTATGCTCCTTGGTTATACATTAGCAGCTATTTCTGTAATGGGGGCTGTTAAAACAGCGGCTACTATTGCATTAGTAGTACCAGCAATCGTGCTAGGCTTACCAATTCTCGATACATTGTTTGCTATCGTACGCCGTAAAATCAGTGGCCGTCCGATTTTCAAGCCTGATAAAGGCCATGTGCATCATCGTTTGTTAGCACAAGGCTTATCTCAAAAACAAGCGGTGCTAATGATGTATGCCGTAACGGCTCTATTCGGTGGCGTATCCGTCATCGTAGCAGAGGTGAATGCTTGGATTGGTATCGCATTAGTACTCATTATCTTCTTAGGTAGTATTTTTGTGGCTCGTCGCCTTGGTGTTATTACTCACAGTGATGCGGCAGGTCATCCACTACCACGTCCTACAATTGAACGCAGCGATTCAGATGAAACTATTTCCTTTGATCGTGAAGAATTGGCAAAAGCTTTAGAGGAATCCGACGATTCCCATAAGAAATAACCATATGTGGGGCGCTTGGCGCCCCATTTTTTCTATCCTACTATGTTGGAGGCAACTATGTTAAAAGTTATGACAATCTTTGGTACAAGACCTGAGGCTATCAAGATGGCTCCTCTTGTAAAAGCATTAGAAGCAGCACCGGATATGGAACCGATTGTAACCGTTACGGCACAACATCGCGATATGCTCGATCAAGTACTAAACTTGTTTAATATTACCCCTGATTACGACTTGAATATTATGAGCCAAGGTCAAACGTTGTACGATGTAACTAACCGTGCATTGATGGGCCTTAAAGATGTATTAGAAGAAGCTAAACCTGATGTAGTTCTTGTACATGGTGATACCACAACTACCTTTGCAGGTGCTTTGGCGTCCTTCTATCAAGAAATTCCTGTAGGCCATGTAGAAGCAGGCCTTCGCACTGGTGATATTTACTCTCCATTCCCAGAAGAGATGAACCGCAAGTTGACTGGTTCTATTGCGACATATCATTTTGCACCAACAGCTAGTTCTGAAAGTAATCTTAAAAAAGAAAATATCAATATAGACCATTTGTATGTAACAGGCAATACGGTTATTGATGCCCTTGATACAACAGTACAAGAAAACTATGTGTTTGATGATGCTGCTATCAATGCATTAGATCCTGAAAAACGTACCGTTCTTGTTACTACACATCGCCGTGAAAACTTGGGTGAGCCTATGCGCCATGTATACCAAGCTATTCGCGATTTGATTAATGAATTTAAAGATATTCAAGTGGTGTTCCCTGTACATAAGAATCCTAAGGTTCGCCAAGTTGTACAAGAGGAACTTGGTTCTGTAGAACGTGTTACCTTGATTGATCCACTCGATTATGAACCATTTGCTAATTTGATGGCTAAATCTTATTTGATTCTTACTGATTCTGGTGGGATTCAAGAGGAAGCGCCAGCTCTTGGTAAACCAGTTCTTGTATTGCGTGATACTACAGAACGCCCAGAAGCTGTTGAAGCTGGTACTGTGCGCCTTGTAGGTACTGATAAAGATGCTGTACATGCAGCAGCTCATGAATTATTGAGCAATGCAGAGGCTTATAAATTGATGTCTAATTCCGTTAACCCATATGGTGACGGCAAAGCATCTGAACGCATCATCCAAGCGTTGCGCCATGAATTTTTAGGCGATCCTAATCGTCCTGAACGTTTTGGTAAATAATATGGATAAGGACCTTGTGAAAGCCCTCGCCATGGCAACATCGGCGGGGCTCACACTCGTTTTCTGTATAGGTGGCTTTATTGGGATTGGATATATACTAGATGGTTGGTTTAGAACTGAACCATTATGTATGGTTATATTTGGTCTTATTGGAGCTATAACAGGCTTTTATATGTTATATAAACAAGTTAAGTAGTGAGGTATATATGAATCAATATATTAAATTCATAGTGCGTGTGCTACTAACTTGTTTTTTTATTGCCTTTTTAGGCGGTATAATACAAGTTTTATGTGGCTTAGAAGTGTATCTATGGGGATGGCTTTGGGGCATTTTTATAATGGTACTCTACTTGCTTAGCTTGGCTTTGCATGGACAATCTATTGTGTCAGGAGACCCTTATAAAGCCGTACGTAAAGCTCGCAGGCAGATGATATGGCGTCTTATGTTAGTAGGCTCTTTGGTCGTCTTAGGATTAAAAATACCTGGCGTTGAAGCTGTTAGCATGTTTATAGGTATTGCACTCATACAACCGGCATTATATGTGGTGTATTGGTGGCTTAGTCGGCATTTCTGACCCCGTAAGTAGCAGTAAGAATGATAGGTGTATACCGATAATGCATTATACACAATGTGATTATGAGTAATTGGAATCGTTTACCTTGTAAGTGTTGATTATATATCTATAACGATGTATGATGATACATATATAATATATTTATATTAATTGTAAATATATAAGGTTTTTATTATGACTATGGAAGGGGTTGAGAACGTGGAATTACATGCGGGACACCATGAGGTCGTGCAGTGGTTGGGGTTAACATTTAATATTGATACCTTGATTGCTACATGGGTTACTATGGCTATTGTAATACTGGTAACAGTATTGGCCACCCGAGGACGTAAATTGGTGCCTGTAGGCTTGCAAAATATAGTGGAAGCTATATTAGAAGGCTTAGAGGGGCAGCTAGCTCCGAACTTGGGTCGTCATTGGCCGATGGTAAGTTCCTTGTTATTTACGTTTTTCTTATTTATTTTTGTAGGGAATGAACTGGGTTTAATGCCAACGTTTAAGGCTTTAACATCACCAACATCCGATATTAATACTACAATTGCATTAGCTCTATGTAGCACATTAGTGGTATGGGTTATGGGGATTAAAGTTAAAGGCTTATCCTATTTCAATCATTTTGTACAACCTTATAAGGCTTTGCTAATCCTTAATATTTTTGAGGAAATTGCAAAACCAGTTACACTTGCTTTCCGTCTATTCGGCAATATCGTAGCTGGTGAAATTTTATTAGAAGTATTGTATAACTTGCCTTGGTTTGTACCTGTACCATGGGTTTGGATTGCTTTTAGTTTATTTATCGGTATTATTCAAGCCTTTATTTTCACAGTTCTTACTGCCTCCTACTTGGGGATGGCTCTTAGTGAGGAACATTAATTATTTTATATGGAGGATATATTATGGAAGCTCAAGGTTTATTCGCATTAGCAGCAGCAATCGCAGTAGGTTGTGGTGCCATTGGTGCAGGTATCGGTGATGGTCTTGTATCTAGCAAAGTAATCGAAGGTATTACACGCCAACCAGAATTACGTGGTCAATTGATGTCTACAATGTTCGTAGCGATTGGTTTGATCGAAGCGATGCCTATCATCGGTGTAGTAGTAGCATTTATTTTGTTATTCAGATAATAACGAGGAGGAATAACCTTGGTTGACTTAAGCCTTGGAACGATTCTTGCTCAAATGTTGAACTTTTTTATATTAGTTTGGCTATTGGCTCGTTTTGCATATAAACCATTATTGGCTATGATGACAGAACGTAAAGAACGAATTGCTAAAGACTTAGAAGCTGCAGAAAAAGCTCGTGCAGAAGCAGAGGAATTTAAAGCTGATTATGCAGCTCAAATTTCTAATGCTCGTGTAGAGGCACAAAAAATTGTTGAAAAAGCAATTCAAGAAGCAGAAAATACAACACGTGAACAATTAGCAACAGCTCGCGAGCAAATTGAACAAGAAAAAAATCGTGCTCGTCAAGATATTGCCATTGAACGTGATCGTGCTATGAACAGCTTGCGCAATGAAGTTGTTTCTTTATCTGTAGCTATGGCTGGTAAAGTTGTTGCTAAAGATATGAACAGCGAAACTAATACGAAATTGATCGAAGACGCTATTCGTCAACTTGATAGTAAAACGATAGGGTTGTGATACGATGAGCATAGAAATTGTAGCAGATAAATACAGTTCAGCTATGTTTGAATTAGCTCAAGAACAAAATAAGTTGGAACTCATGGAGGAGCAATTAGGTTATGTAGCATCCGTAATGGTTGATCAACCTGAGTTGCGTTCATTTCTAGAGAATCCAATCGTTACAGAAGATGCAAAGATTAAGCTTATTGGTAAAATTTTTGACTCTAGTATCGATAAAGTTGCTCTACACTTTATTTATGTGATGATTAAGCGCGGTCGTTATCGCTATATAGCATCGACTATCGAAGCGTTTATTAAGAAATCACGTGCAGCACGTGGTATTTTGGAAGCTACTGTAACAGTAGCTGAACCAATTACAGCTGATGTAGAAGCATCTGTACAAGCTAAACTAAGAGAAGTAACAGGAAAAGATGTCATCTTATCTGTGCGTCAAGATCCATCCATTATGGGTGGTATCGTTATCCAAGTAGGGGATAAGCGCATCGATGGCTCTGTAGCTCGCCGTTTAGAGGAATTAGAAAAATCTTTATTAAGAACGAACTCTATTAGATAGGGGTGAATGGGTATATATGAAAATGAAGCCTGAAGAAATCACTGCTATAATTAAACAGCAGATTCAGGACTATGATGTTGACCTCAATGTCGATGACGTGGGTACTGTTCTTGACGTAGGGGATGGCATCGCCCATATTTATGGTCTTGAAAGAGCCATGGCTGGTGAGTTATTAGAGTTACCACACGGCGTATATGGCTTGGTTTTGAACTTAGAATTAGATAATGTTGGTGCCGTACTATTAGGTGACGACTTCTTGATTAAAGAAGGCGATGAAGTACGCCGTACTGGCAAAATTATGGACGTACCAGTAGGTGATGCTCTTATTGGTCGTGTAGTAAATCCGTTGGGTCAGCCTATCGATGGTAAGGGTGCTATTCAAGCGACAGAACGTCGTCCTGTAGAACATCCAGCTCCTGGTATTGCAGATCGTCAATCTGTAAATGAACCTTTGCAAACTGGTTTAAAAGCAATTGATGCGATGGTACCAATCGGTCGTGGCCAACGTGAGCTTATCATTGGTGACCGTGGTACTGGTAAAACTGCAATCGCTCTTGATACAATCATCAACCAAAAAGGTAAAGATGTAATTTGTATCTATGTAGCTATTGGTCAAAAAGAATCTACCGTAGCTCGTGTAGTACAAAAATTAGAAGAAACAGGTGCGTTGGATTATACAATCGTCGTTTCTGCTAGTGCTTCTACAGGTGCTCCATTACAATACATTGCTCCGTATGCAGGTGTTGCTATGGGTGAATACTTCATGTACAAAGGCAAACATGTACTTTGCGTATATGATGACTTAACTAAGCAAGCAGCTGCTTACCGTGCTATGTCTCTATTATTACGCCGTCCACCAGGGCGTGAAGCGTATCCAGGCGACGTATTCTACTTACACAGTCGTTTATTAGAACGTGCTGCTAAACTTTCACCAGAACTTGGCGGTGGTTCTATTACAGCGTTGCCAATCATTGAAACACAAGCCGGTGACGTATCTGCATACATCCCAACAAACGTAATTTCCATCACTGATGGTCAAATTTTCTTAGGGACAGATATGTTCTACTCTGGTATCCGTCCAGCTGTTGACGTAGGTTTGTCCGTATCCCGTGTAGGTGGTAGTGCACAAACTAAAGCAATGAAACAAGTAGCAGGCCAATTGCGTTTGGACCTTGCTCAATATCGTGAATTGGCAGCCTTCGCACAGTTCGGTTCTGATCTTGATGCGGCTACTAAAGCACAATTAGACCGCGGTGAACGTTTGACTGAAATGTTAAAACAAGGTCAATATGAACCTATGAGCGTAGCAGAAATGGTTATTAATCTTTACGCTGGTACAAAAGGATATTTAGCGAGTATTCAAGTGGATGATATTTTAGCGTTTGAAGCTGAACTTTTACGTTATATAAAAGCTAACTATCCTGAAATCATCACAAATATTGAAACGTCTAAGAAAATTGACGAAGATACTGAAAATCTATTGAAACAAGCAATCCCAGAATGTGTAGAAGCATTTGGTTCTACGCATACATTAGTGTCTCATAAGGAGGCGTAATGTATGGCTAGTGCACAAGATTTGCGAAAACGCATAAAAAGTGTTACCAATACGCAACAAATTACAAAAGCGATGAAGATGGTAGCCTCTGCTCGTCTTCGTAAGGCGCAAACAAAAGCGGAAGGTACTCGTCCTTACGCAGAGAAGATTGGGCAAATCTTGCGTCATATGTCTAATAGTGATTTAGAAGGCTTTAGCAGTCCTTTGTTAGAGGTACGCCCTATAAAACGCACATGCTATATCGTAATAGGTGCCGATAAGGGCCTTGCAGGGGCATTCTCGTCTAATGTGTTGAAGTTTGCTATGGAACAATTGCACGGTAAATCTTCCGATACATACCGTGTTATCACGGCAGGTAAAAAGCCTAGAGACAGCATGAAATCTAGAGGAATTCATATCGATAAGTCCTATGCAGGCTTCTCTGATAAACCTTCTTATGAACATGCCCGTGCCATTATGCATGAAGCACTTTCACTATACGAACGTCATGAAGTTGACGAAGTCATCATGATCTATACACGTTTTGTAAATTCTATGACGCAAATTGCACAGGCTGAGCGCTTGTTGCCGATAGAGCAACCACAAGATGAGGTAAAGGGCGAAGAGTATGATTTCATGCCATCTGCTGTATCTGTCTTGGAGGCGTTGTTACCAAAATATTTAGAGATTACTGTTTATAATGGATTGTTGCAATCTGCAGCAAGTGAATTGGGTGCTCGTATGACAGCTATGACATCTGCTACAGATAATGCAGGGGAACTCATTGATTCCTTAGGTCTTGAATATAACAAGTTACGTCAATCTAGCATTACAAACGAAATTTCTGAAATCGTTGGTGGCGCTAATGCCTTGCAATAAATAAGGAGACATTTGTCGATGAGTAATAATATTGGTAAAGTTGTGCAGGTCATTGGCCCAGTTGTAGACGTGCGCTTCGATGCTGGTCATTTGCCAAGCATCTACAACGCCATCAACATCTACCATGATCATAAGGCACATGATAGACAAAAAATTGTAGTAGAGGTTATGCAACACTTAGGCGACGATACTGTACGTTGTGTTGCGATGAGCTCTACTGACGGTATGACCCGTAATATGGATGCCGAAGATACTGGTGCTGCAATTGCTGTTCCTGTAGGCGAAGGCGTGTTGGGTCGTATCTTTAACGTATTGGGTGAAACTGTAGACCATGATCCAGCTCCAGTTGTAGCTGATGAAAAATGGCCTATTCACCGTCCAGCACCTAAATTTGATGACCTTTCTCCAGATACTAAAATCTTGGAAACAGGTATTAAGGTCGTTGACCTTATCGCTCCATATGTAAAAGGTGGTAAAATCGGCCTCTTCGGTGGTGCCGGTGTAGGTAAAACCGTATTAATTATGGAATTGATTCACAATGTTGCCACAGAGCACGGTGGTTACTCCGTATTCTCCGGCGTAGGCGAACGTACTCGTGAAGGTAACGACTTGTGGAACGAAATGAAAGAGTCCGGCGTTATCAACAAAACAGCTCTTGTATATGGCCAAATGAATGAGCCACCTGGGGCACGTATGCGCGTTGGTCTTACAGGACTTACAATGGCCGAATACTTCCGTGATGTGAAGAAACAAGACGTGCTCTTGTTTATCGATAATATCTTCCGCTTTATCCAAGCGGGCTCTGAAGTATCTGCCCTCCTAGGTCGTATGCCATCTGCCGTAGGTTACCAACCTACATTGGCTAATGACGTAGGGGCATTACAAGAACGTATTACATCTACCAAAGAAGGTTCTATTACTTCAGTACAAGCTGTATACGTACCTGCCGATGACTTAACTGACCCTGCTCCAGCGGCAACATTCGCTCACTTGGATGCGACAACAGTATTGTCTCGTTCCATTGCGGAACTTGGTATCTATCCAGCGGTGGATCCGTTAGATTCTACAAGCCGTATTTTGGACCCACATGTACTTGGTGAAGAACACTATGAAGTAGCGCGTGGCGTGCAAGAAGTATTGCAAAAATATAAAGATCTTCAAGATATTATCGCAATCCTTGGTATGGAAGAATTGTCTGACGAAGATAAATTGACTGTATCTCGTGCGCGTAAGATTCAACGTTTCTTGAGTCAACCGTTCTTCGTAGCTGAAGTATTTACTGGTTCTCCTGGTAAATACGTACCATTGTCCGAAACATTGAGAGGCTTTAGAGAAATTCTTGATGGTAAACATGATGATTTACCTGAAGGTGCATTCTACATGGTTGGTACCATCGATGAAGCCGTTCAAAAAGCAAAGGAAATGCAAGAGAAGGGGGAATAATCCATGGCGGAACCTATGACCCTACAAATAATCACACCTGATGCAATTGTCTTTGAAGGCAAGTCTACATTCTTTGTAGGTAAAGCTATCGATGGTCAATTTGGTATTTTGCCAAATCATGCACCTATGATTATCGCATTAGATTTAGCGCCATTACGCATAGATCAACCAGATGGAACATCTCGTGAACTTGCTGTATTTGGTGGCTTCTGTGAAATCGAACATAATAAGGTGAGTATTGTAACACCAGATTGCCAAGATCCAGCATCCATTGATGTGGAACGTGCTCGTCGAGCTAAAGAACGTGCAGAAGGCCGGTTATCCAATCCTACACCAGATATCGATGTAGAACGTGCAGAAGCAGCATTGCAACGTGCATTATTGCGCTTGCATGTAACTAAACAACTATAAAGTAAAAGGCTAGCCATAGGGCTAGCCTTTTTCTATAGAATTTCATTTTATTTATAGGAAACACTCATCTAATATTAAGGTCATCTACTTATACTAAAATTTGTCATTTAAATTTAATGACTTATTGTGTTAATTTGGAGGTTTTCTAATGAACGTATCTAAAAAATCTTTCATTGCTTTTGCTGTATTAGCATGCTGTTTTGGTGCATCTACACTAGGAACACATGTAGACGCATCTTATGGTTATAAATATACTGACTCGGTTCGCCCACCAGTAGAAACTCCTACAAATGATGCTTTTAGAGCTAACATGGTTAAACAAAATGAAGCTAATAATGCTAAATATGCTGCGACTACTAATACAAGTACAGCAAGTGCAAAAGATGATGATTCAATTTATTACGTAAGCGATTTATCTGATTCCTTCCGTAGTTCATTTACTGCACTTTTAAGAAATGCTGGTTTTACAGAGCATCAACTTAGATTAATCGGCTTGATTCACTAAGTTATGTATCATTAATAGGTGAATACAAAAAGACCGTTAAGCAATTGCTTAACGGTCTTTTTATTGTCTCTTATAATACGCTAACACCTTTTAAGGAGTAAGCAGTATTTCTAGGTTGTTCTACTTGGAAGTCAAGTACAACAGGAGATTCAGAGTTGATGCCAGGTGCTTGATAGCGGTCACGGTCTGTTGGAATGCGTTTATACGGTAATTTATCAAGTAATACAGTCATAACTTTATTCCATACAGCCTTATGTGTTGGCATTGTTAAGGAATCATCTGTTTGATTGAATCCACTGCGTACAGTGTGAATAACTTGATCATTCACATCGTAGTAATATAACAATGCATTAACTTTTGCTGCAATGTACATTTCGCGATCATCATTGTTATATGCGTATGGGCTATTTACACCATTGATTTGTACGTATACATCTTGCAATGGTACAGGCATGATAACAATTTCAGAGTTCTGCGCAGATGCAATTTGCGCAAGGTCAACAGCTCTAATTTCTGCTGTTGGCGTATTAGTACTTACGATTGCTGTATCGTAGTACGGATATTTAAGTGTGTTAGATAAGCGATCAGTCATATAACGACCCAATTGTGCTGTGTTTTCATTGCGCAACTTGGCAGGTACTACAATTGTTACCTTGCGACTAGGGAAGTTTTCTAAGTGACCATCATAATTAGAATTTGATGTGTTAATCGTCGCTTTTTCTGGGGTTCCTACAACTGGAGTAGAAACAGGTGTGTTGGCAACCTTCAAAATAGGTTGACCATTATTATCGGATTGTAATGTAGGTGTAGTTGTATCTACATTGGATTGCACAGAATTAATAATAACCGGTTGAGCCCTATTGGATGTTAATTGACTCATATTAATTGTAGCCGCACTTGCTGTAGCAAGTGTAGATGCCAATAGTACACCTAGTACTGTAAGTAGCGAACGTTTATAGCGTCCGAATTTACGAAACATAGTTCCTCCTCTTAATAAAACTCTTTAAATTTTTACAAACAAAACAACTGGTACTATTATATCACATATACAAAAAAAAGAAGCAAGCTTTATGCTTGCTTCTTGGTCTGGTGGACGATGACAGGATCGAACTGCCGACATCCTGCTTGTAAGGCAGGCGCTCTCCCAGCTGAGCTAATCGTCCA
>OFLR01000168.1_pt1 | contig 20413 bp, 22 predicted proteins | sample 1540871 | NCBI WGS metagenome assembly OFLR01 (sample SAMEA4413043, study PRJEB24355) | metagenome | biome: human; feature: gut; material: faeces | place: United Kingdom | collected 2010
ATACAGACACTCAGTTGTGGCAGCATCGCTCTCAAGACGTGATTGCACGAAAGCCTCAAGATTGTTCAGACGCTGCTGAGCTTCTGCGGATAGAGCCTGATTGCATAAAACACAACGGGCCTCATCTGTTGCCGAAAAAGCCTTGTCTGGATAGGGCGTCCTTGAATAGTCGCGAGCAGCTTCCCACATGGCACGCCATACAGGTGAGCCAATGCCCTCCAGTGAGTCATCTTTTATTCGTTCACTATCAAGCGCAATTCTGCGCTTGCTGATAGCATCAGCACGTAACGCCCGAAGACAGTCGATATTTGACTGGCTAAAAGCCTTTGCCGTCTGCTCAAGTTGAGTGATGATCTGATTAACAGATGTTTGAACCGCAAGCTTGTTGCGGGCGTTCTCAGCCGGATCTTTAACGTTCAGACGTTCATTCAAGGCACTAAGCGCTTGCTCATCCGCCTCAGACCAGTTTGTCATCACTGCGTATTTTCGGTAGTTGCTGTACTTAGTGCACTATAGGTAGTGGCAATATGACAACGCTGATAAACAGCAGGTAGTTCGGGAAGTTTGCTGACTAGCTGAGACTGTTCATCCCTTAGCTTATCGCGTACCAGTTTCAGGTACTGGGCCAGTTTTTCAAAAAGCCCCACCACACTCGGTATATAGGTAGTGGCACTCTCTTGGGTGAGATAATGCAGAGCTTCATGTCAACGACGGATGAAAAGTGATCCACTTATATCTCCACCAACGGCCCAATATTGATCCACCGTTTTACTCAGGATTAGCTTCTGCTATAACCCCGGCCTTTCGTTTCTGTCTGAGTCGATAGCTTTCTCCTTTGATTTGAACGACATGTGAGTGGTGTAAGATACGGTCCAGCATCGCTGAGGTCAGTGCTGCATCACCGGCGAACGTTTGATCCCACTGCCCGAACGGCAGATTGGATGTCAGGATCATTGCGCTCTTTTCGTAACGTTTAGCGATGACCTGGAAGAACAGCTTTGCTTCTTCCTGACTGAACGGCAGATAGCCTATTTCATCAATGATGAGCAGGCGGGGGGCCATTACTCCACGCTGAAGCGTCGTTTTATAACGGCCCTGACGTTGTGCCGTAGATAACTGAAGTAACAGATCTGCTGCTGTTGTGAAGCGAACTTTGATACCTGCACGGACTGCTTCATAGCCCATCGCTATTGCCAGATGGGTTTTCCCCACACCTGATGGCCCCAGTAATACGATATTTTCATTACGTTCTATGAAGCTGAGTGAGCGTAACGACTGGAGTTGCTTCTGCGGTGCTCCGGTGGCGAATGTGAAGTCATACTCTTCGAACGTTTTCACCGCCGGGAAGGCTGCCATTCGGGTATACATCGCCTGTTTACGTTGATGACGTGCCAGTTTTTCTTCATGAAGCAGATGCTCCAGGAAGTCCATATAACTCCATTCCTGGTCTACTGCCTGTTGTGACAGCGCAGGCGCTGCGCTTATAAGGCTTTCCAGTTGCAACTGCCCGGCGAGCGCCATCAGTCGTTGATGTTGCAGTTCCATCATCACGCCACTCCTCTGCAGAATGAGTCGTAGATGGAGAGTGGATGATGCAGGGGGTGTTTGTCGAAGTTCACCAGATTTTCATCAAGATGCACATCATACTCTTTTTTCTCCGGAGGCAGTGCCAGCATGGACTGCTGCTCTTCGAGCCAGCGATCGCAGGGACGTGCCTGGATTGTTTCATGCTTTCGTTGGTTAGCGACATCGTGCAGCCAGCGCAGACCGTGGCGGTTGGCTGTTTCAACATCGACAGTGATCCCCATCGGGCGCAGGCGAGTCATTAGTGGGATGTAAAAACTGTTACGGGTGTACTGCACCATCCGTTCTACCTTACCTTTAGTCTGTGCCCTGAAGGGGCGACACAGTCGGGGAGAGAAGCCCATCTCCTTGCCGAACTGCCACAGCGAAGGATGGAACCGGTGCTGACCGGTCTGATATGCGTCACGTTGCAGAACCACAGTTTTCATATTGTCATACAACACTTCGCGCGGCACACCACCAAAGAAGCGGAACGCATTACGATGGCAGGCCTCCAGCGTGTCATAACGCATATTGTCAGTGAATTCGATGTACAGCATTCGGCTGTATCCGAGAACAGCAACGAACACGTGAAGCGGTGAGCGACCATTACGCATAGTGCCCCAGTCAACCTGCATCTGTCGTCCGGGTTCAGTTTCGAACCGAACGGCAGGCTCCTGCTCCTGAGGAACCGAGAGAGAACGAATGAATGCCCTGAGAATGGTCATTCCGCCACGATATCCCTGGTCTCTGATCTCGCGAGCGATTACCGTTGCCGGGATTTTGTAAGGATGAGCATCGGCGATGCGTTGACGAATATAATCCCGGTATTCATCCAGGAGTGAAGCAACAGCAGGTCGCGGCGTATATTTTGGCGGCTCAGATTTTGCCTGCAAATAACGTTTAACGGTATTGCGGGAGATCCCCAGTTCTCTGGCAATCGCCCGGCTACTCATTCCCTGCTTGTGCAGGATTTTAATTTCCATAACTGTCTCAAAAGTGACCATAAACTCTCCTGAATCAGGAGAGCAGATTACCCCCTGGATCTGATTTCAGGCGTTGGGTGTGGATCACTATTGCACCGTTCGTGACACTTCATCCGTATCGAAGATATCAATGCCTTTCAGGGCATCGATCGGAGGGCTGTCAGCTGACCAGTCCGCTTCAGCATTGCTTTCATTCGCTTTCCATTTAATGTGGCAACTTCGCTCAGGTGGTAAGGGATTAAAGACATTAGATTTAAGCTGAGCTGCTCTAGGTTTTCCGGACATACGTTTGAGCACACGCGTATAGCTGGATTTACCGGACCCGTTATGGCCGTAAATAACAGTCAGATTCCCTGAACCGAAATCGAGCGGTAAACGTGGAGCAAGGTTCTCAATACCCTTTACAGCTTCGATCCGACTTAACCTGAGTGTTCCAGATCCCTGCTCTGCAGATGCCAGGCCTGGGAAAGTATGGTGTGTCGTTTTTGTTCGTCCATGGGGGGGGCTTGAGCAAAGCAATAACCTGCTGAAGGTCATTATCTGTCAGGTCATCCTGTTGAATGAGTCTTTCCGCTAGTTCCTGAAACCAGTCCTGCTGCTTTAACAGCCAGGCTATGATATCGGCCTTTACATCCATTACTGCCCTCCTTCATTCATGACGATAAAGGAAGCGAAACTGAATGTGCCTCCCAGCACATTGCTACCACGCCCTAGTGTGTGGCGTTAAGAATCATCTGATAGTGCATCAGCCACTTGAGATGAGCAACACTTGATCAACAAAAATTGGCAATAGTGTATTCGTAATCCACAGTAAAATGCTCACGCTCCAGTAGATCCCGAAATGAAGTCTGCTCACTACCTGAAAAGTCCGGGAAGTGAACGTCTGCGGGTACTTCGCTACAGGTTTGCAGACGAGGCATAAGTATCCTAACTTTTGGCGACTGGGCAGTGATATATAAAGGTGAGATTAAAATTATCCGAATGATTTCATCGCCATGATATTAGCCTTGATCAGTATCATAAAACCTAAGCCGTCCGCTGCTCGCTCACAGTAACCGTGTTATTCATGGCCTGTCTGCAACCAAGCTTTCTTAGATCAGTGTGTGTTGAACAATGGGGGAACAGGTCATCATAAAGGCACTTAGGGATTTAAATTCCGAAAGTGCCTCTTATTAATTTTTTACTTAACAAGTTTAATTGTTATGCCTGAGTTAGGGCCAGGAGGAACGCCTAATGCTGTATCTACACCTGGGTTATTACGTAAATCCTCAAGAATTTCTTCCGGTCGGAACTTTTTCCCGATAACAGCTTGAGATTCAGGGCGTGGATTTTCTGAGTGTCTTGCTCGGTAAGCTTCAACAAATTCAATTCCTTCTGCTATTGCTCGCGAGCTCAAGCCTCGGGCAAATAAACGATTGAATTCTCCTTCAGCTAAAGTTCGAGCAGCTGTGTGAGGAACTTTAGCCTGAATTATCTCAGTGCTATTAGGCTTTCTTCTAGGATAATGGGTGGCCAGTAATCCTCTATTTAGGATTTCTTGCTCAAGCCATGCATCATCATGTTGAGATGCTTCTTCTAACAAAGAAGGCCACACAGTCTTACCTTGAGCAGTAAGAAAATTGCTTAAATAAAAACTGTTATTTTCTTTATCAAATTCAATTTCTTTAAGCATAAATTTTTTGGTTGAATCATCCAAATCAATATAATTTAAAGACATAAAACCCTCTGCTATATGTAGAAAGAAAACTCCAACCGCACTATTAAATTGCAAACCATTTTAAGCAATCATATCTTTTGATGCAAAAGGAAAATTTACCTTTTGCAAAAAGGTTTTTCTTATACCATGAAGTCAGCCCTAGTATGGTAACGCACTCACTTGGGCCCTATTGATTAAGACAGCGATAGGTAAGTCATATGTTTATAAGTTATAAGAGCAACTGCGAACTTCCGCTCTTCGCTCATATCGGACCAGAGGACACGCCGGTTGGTCCCCTCTGTACCAAAAATAGATGTCATTACAGCGGTTAGTTCTAGGTGGTCAAACATCCATTTGAATAACATTATTGCGCGTTAATCAACGGACAACAGTTCACTGTCATCAGGTAATGTGGAGTTAATGATTTTCATGTGGTAAAGGTATCTTCATTACAACCATCCATTATTCTGCCCTAGAAGATAAAGCTATGAATAGATCAAACGAAGAAGATATTGAAAAAGCCAAATCGCTGATTTCGACAGGTGCAGAGATAGCTGGCGCTGCAGTTGGCGGTGCAATTGGCTTTTTTGCAACTGGCCCTGTGGGAGTTGCCGGGGCTGGTTCTTTAGGGGTGATTGTCGCGAAAGCTGGTGCAAAACTTCTCGGTGATGTGGCTGATCGTACGATGTCTGCACGCGAAAAAGTCCGCGTTGGTGCTGCTGCTGCAGTTGCATTCAATAAAATTGAAAAGGTCGCTCTGTCAGGTAATGAACCCAGAAAAGATGGTTTCTTTAACTCTGAAGAAGGAAAACGCAGTGATGCAGAAGAAGTTCTGGAGGGGACGTTAAGAAGGGCGCGTGAAGAGTATGAGGAAAAGAAGATTCTTCTTCTAGGGAATTTTTATGCAAATATGGTCTACTCTCCGGGAGTGAGTACAGAAGAAGCGAATTACTATCTCCGGTTGTTCGATTCACTGACGTATCGGCAGCTCTGTATTATGAGTTTGATCATGATGAAACCACAATATTCTGACTTTCAAAATCTGAGAAGCCATGACTATCGAACCCAAAATGCCAATATGCAAGCAAGTACTGTAGCACTCCTCCAAGAAATTTATGCTCTGTATAATTTGGGATTAGTCTGCGTTAGGAGTGCTGGCGGAAATGGTTATGTATCTTTGCTGGCATGGCATGATATCATCCCTTTAGGATTAGAATTTACAGGGTTAGGTGAAAGGTTTTACAAACTTTTTATGGGGGGAGGAAGCTTTTCACTTCCCGATATTACTACTATCGCAGAAGCTTTGCGTTAAAAATGAACATTTTGATTCAAAGTTTCCAGCCCCTGCTCATTAACACAGGAGATTGTTAGACATGGGGCCTCGTTGATAACAATCATAAACATCCGTTCCTCGCTCATAGCAGACTTTTGCATAGATTCTCTTCCTAAAATAGCGCGACATCTGTTTCAAAATTAGCTTGTAAGTAAAGCGAATACCTTGAGGCCAATAATCCAAGCATTGGCAGCAACGATAAATGTTTACATAACCGGTAACTGTCAGATCAGGTCTGAGCTAATACACCAGACTCAGCCAATTTATTGAGTTCGTTGAGTATCTGAACGGTTAATCTATGATAACGAGTTTTTAAACAGGTTCATTTCCTACATTATTTCCACTCATCAAACATGGATAATTTTAATTTAGGTTTATTACTATAATTATATTTACTCTTTATATACTCTTTGCTCACTCCCTTTTTTATATGATCTCTATTGTTATTTACTTCCTGTCTTCACTCACTCTCAATCTTTGCATATTCCATTAGTATTACTCTTGTTATCGTATTCACTCCATCCTTCAATCATAATTACTGTAACTCATATGATATTCAGATAAGTTATTCTCTACTACGCTATTGCTGATATCCATCTGTTCCTGTTTTCAGTGAAATAATAATTGATTTTAATTTATCCATCATGAACTGTATTGGATTAACAATGATTGTTTATCTGAAGTGTTTTAACCATTCTGGTGAGCCTCAATTCTTCAGTCGTCACTGATTAACTGAATGTTTATTCTTTGATAAGGTATCCATGATTCTGTAACGATTAACAGAGCTGGATAAACAACAGAATCAACAGAGTGAATTCCTGATTATGTTTGTTTCGGGTTGTATTGTTTAAGATGCAGGGTAAAAATCATGCCAGTGGTATTTTTTACTCTGGTAATGTGTGCGGTTAACGTTCATGTCCTTAAGAACAGATTGGATGAGGGCGTATAAGTTTATTGCGTTGGCCTTGTACACGTTTTTTCAGACTCACTGAGAGCAAGTTTGTAGTTTATGATGTTATTGGTCGTAATATGTTTCTTAATCTCCTGGTAGTGGGTTTTTATCGCGTGTTTTGCAGTATTTCGTGATGTTTATTGATTCTGTATTTTATTCGCTCCTCGTTTATCTCATCTCTTTAGCTAATACCATCAGATAATCCATTTCTTTCTGCATAATGCTGCGTATCGTTAATAACTCGTCGTATCCATTCTGCTACAGCATGCCTGATAAATACCATCTGTAAGTTATTACCGTTTTAGATCTGATTATGAGCGAAAGCATTAATTCGCTCACAGAGCTTAAAACATCATTAACTTTCAGGAGTCATCAACATGCCTAAATCTTACACACCAAACTGGTTTTTTACCGCTTTACTTGACAATCACATCAATCAAATGATGGCACGTTATTCCTGCCTGCGGGCCTTACGAATGGATTTCTTCTACAGGAAAGATACGCCTGATTTCTTACAACCTGATCATCGCTGGCTTGAATTGCAGTTGCGTATGCTGCTGGAGCAGGTGGAACAATTTGAAAATATCGTTGGTTTCTTCTGGGTGATTGAATGGACGGCTGATCATGGTTTTCATGCGCATGTCGTTTTCTGGATCGATCGTCAGAGGGTTAAAAAAATATATCCCTTTGCGGAGCGGATTACGGAATGCTGGCGGTCTATTACGCATAACAGCGGTTCGGCACACCGCTGTACATATCAGCCGCATTATACATACAACATCAACATTCCTGTGCGCCACAATGATCCTGAAAGCATCGATAATATTCGCGGTGCCCTGCATTATCTGGCGAAAGAAGAGCAAAAAGACGGACTGTGCGCATACGGTTGCAGTGAAGTTCCTGAACGACCTGCTGCAGGGCGTCCTCGTAAGCCTCACTTCTGAAGCTTAAATCCTGAGCTTCCTGTCCTGGAAACATTCCGTCGGTAAAACCTTACCGCCTTGCTTAATGATGTGAACTGAAGTCAACGGAGATCATTCACTCTGAACCACATCCGGTGTTCTGTCCCTTGTCGGTGACCTGATCTTCCCGTTCTGCCCCGGTTCTTCACTTATTCCATCAACCCCATCCGCAAACCATAACACGTCAGCTTATTCACGGGCAGGACGCATTGTGGGCTGCGCATAACGGAGCATATCTTATGAATGCTATCCCTTATTTCGACTATAGCCTGGCCCCCTTCTGGCCATCTTATCAGAACAAAGTCATCGGCGTCCTTGAGCGTGCGCTGCGTGAGCAGTCCGGCTCACGGATACGGCGGATCCTGCTTCGTCTGCCGTGTGAATATGACAATACCTTCAACAGCAGAACGACCTGGTTTGGTATGGATTTTATCGAAACCGTCAGTGCGCTGATGAATGCAACACCCGGACGTGACCTTTGCTGGCTCCTGACCCGTCATCCTGAAAAGCCGGAATACCACGTGGTGTTATGCGTCAGACAGGAGTATTTCGACGGCCCCGAACTGGATCGGTTGATTCTGGATGCCTGGAGTAACGTGATGGGTTTCGCGTCACCAGGTGAAGCAAAGCCGTACCAGAAGCAGATCACCCGGGATGTGGTACTGGATCGCCGGTCACCGGACTGCGAAGCCCTGTTTAAGGACCTTATCTGGGCGTTCAGTGATTTCGCCCGCGATCGCCGTGGAGTGTGCGATCCGGAAGCCCGTTGCCTTGCCGGCAATCCCTGGTATCCCGTAGCAGGCCAGCTCTGAAAGCTCAGTTCAGCAGATTCACCCGCATTTGCCCAACCTTCATAAATCTCACAGAGGATATTCTGACTATGTTGACCTCAATAACAGGCCACGACAGTGTATTGCTGCGTGCCGAGGATCCCCTGATCGACATGAACTACATCACCAGTTTCACCGGCATGACCGATAAATGGTTTTACAAGCTGATCAGTGAAGGCCATTTCCCGAAACCCATCAAGCTGGGGCGCAGCAGCCGCTGGTACAAAAGTGAAGTGGAGCAGTGGATGCAGCAACGAATCGAGGCATCACGAGGGGCAGCAGCATGAAACGTGTTGTAATGCCGGTACGCTGGCAATGTGCAAAATGCCGGCGCTGGTATTGCGGAAATCAGCCCTGTCCCTGGTGCTGGCGACCTGCTGCCCCCGTCTGTCATTCCTCGTTCTTCGCTGTAACAGGCATCGTACCGGTCTCGGCGTGCTTTCCTGCGTACCGACACCGGTTCAGCAACATTCAAGGGGATCAAATCGTGCAAATAACCGAAACCGTACTTTCAGAGCCGGTGGAAATCCGGCGTTTTATTCAGCAGGCGGTGGATCACTGGCCGCGTCTGCTGGCCGTCCACTTCACACTCCATTCGGCAGAAGGAAACATCAACGGACAACAGATTCATGCATTCTGTACTTCCTTTTACCGACAGGTGCACGAGCGTATTACTGAACGTAATCACACGGCCAGTCCAGCACCACCGGTGGTATTACGCTGGTTGCGGGAACAACATGGAGGAGCAACAATGCGATGCCTGTTGCTGCTCAGCCAGACGAGCATTTGCCATCCACGGGTCAGTGCCACGGTTGATGAAGAATGTTCGCAACGGGTGGATTTATTGCAACAGACATGGCGGGTGATAAGTGCTGACGGACAATGCCGGGTGGAAAGGTGTTTTCAGGCTGCCCGGGGTGATACATCCGGCCAGTATATTGCGTTAAAAACAGTTGCATTGTCTCTGGGGTTACCGGTTGTGACCGGTATTACCCATCGCCCGGTACAGCGCTGTACATTGATTACAGCTCAGTGAACAGCGCTGTTGTGCAGTCAACGAGGTTTTCTGTCTTTTCGTCGGTCATTCAGCATCATTAAACGGGTCTCTGCCTCTTTCTGTTCCTGTGGTGTCACTTCCCCGCACGGCTGACCGTTCAGGTTGTAACGGGCGCCACCTGCTATTAACGCACGGTAATAGCGCGGAGACTGCACATAAGACGCCACTGCTGCATGTAATGTACCAGCGCCAAACGCCAGTTCTCGGATGGCGATATCCTGTATCAGGTCGTCAGGTATCCCCACTTTAAGTGGTTTTGTTTTTTTCCCGGTTGAATGACTCAGGCCAGAGTTCCACAAGACGAATAATGCGCTTACGGTTTTTGCTCTGGCGTTTTGTCATGTCGCCACGGTGTTTTATCAGCAGGTTTCTGTTTATCGTTCAACTGTGGTATCTGGTCACCGGCCTTCATTTTGTATGCTGTGTCCGTTTTATCCTGCAGCGGCGTTGCCGGTGATTTACTGAAAATACCCTGCGGTTTACGGTTAATGGTCAGAGTTACCATCAATTTTGTTACCTCGCGCTGTCAATGGAAGTAGTACCTCATCCGATATCTGAAAATGTTTTCCGGTGGATGTTACAGCGAATTTCATGTAAGACATGTTGTTGTCGGTATTGTTCAGTACTGTGCGTTGTGAGCGTATTCGTTATCAGACAGAGGGGCAGGGAACAAACGTCAGAGGTTAAGGATATCCGGGAACAAATGGCGTAAACGGACATCTCAGTGCCTGAGAAACAGTACAGGTCAGGCCATCATGGCCTGCAAACAGAGCCCTGGCGACCCCGTGGCCGAAAACGAAACAATAACCCGCGCGCAGTGCGAGGAATCCGGATGTGAAGCAATCAGCAGGTAATATTAATGGCAGGACCAGCAGGTTCTTTAAACAAACGAAGGTGGTGACTCCAATTAGTAGAACATATATTTTTCGATAAAGGCACCGATGACTTTTTCATGAAGTTCTACAGAGCGCGAGAAACAGATAGTTCTGCGGGCCAGACGTTTGATTCGGGTTCTCAGAGGTAGATGTTGCGCTCAATGCGCTGAGTAAAAATCTTACCAGTCAGATGCTTCTCCTTCGGTAACTCTCTGGTGTAACTACCCCATTCGTCAGTGGTCAACATACCGATGGTAAAAGGGCAAGCAGCGCCAGCAATTCACGACAGGTTTAATCAGTCCGTAGGCCAAAAGTGTAGGCCAGAACGCCACCAGTTTTCGTGTTGTACGTGTACCAGAGCCAGTGCTGTCGCGCTTTACTGCCGACAAAACTCCATTGCTCATCAAGTTCGCAGATGAGAGCCATATCAGCATGAGCGACCGGGTATGACGTTATTCTTCGTGGCGAGAGTTTTTTAAAGTCCGGATGACAGTATTAATGCCGATTTTCAGCGTACGGGCAGTATCGCGAACTCCGGCACCGTTGAAAGCCATTTCAGTGATTTGCTCTTTAACTCCCGGTTTACGGGCCTCGTAACGGTAAGTGAGCTGAAGCACTCGATGACAGTCACGGCAGCGAAATCGATCATGTCCTTTGGGTTCTTCCCGTGACGGTAAACCTGAACGGACTGGCAACAGGAGCAATGAAGGTTAACTGTGACCATGAAAGAACCTTAAAAGTGGCTATTATACCCCTAATTCAACTAATTGGAGTCATGACCGTATTCATAATGGATTAGGTTCAGCAGTTGCTGAAGTGCTTGTAGAAACTTGTCCTGTGCCCATGCGTCGGGTGGGGGTTAAAGAGCGGTATGGCCAGGTTGAAACTCAGGACTTTTTACAGAGAGAGTACGGGTTAACCGCGCAAGCTATTGTGGCGGCAGCCAGAGAGCTATTGTAATTCATGGAGTTTGTTTACCATTCTGTTTTTCTTAAAAGTGAGTGTCTGTGCGGTCACTAAACTCGGTAATAAAGCAGTTCATTGCAGGATAAGAAGCGTTTGGTTGTGTCGTTTTACCGTAAGAACCGACCGCCGTATGTATCCATTAAGCCAGTATTGGTAACGTAGGTGCCCACCTTTTCAAACTGGTGGGCGCCTGTTATGGAGCAAAAACATTATCCGCAGAACCCCGCAGATCATTTTCAAATGAGTTAAACTTCAAATGGTTAAACTGGCTTTGCAACCAGGAGCCTCTGTTGCCCGTATTGCCCGGGAACACGATATCAATGATAACCTCCTGTTCAAATGGCTCAGACTCTGGCAGAACGTAAGGTAAAGGGAGATGAAAAAGGCAATAGCAGAACTGAGTGACAGTGAAACCATTCTGGCGTACAGGGTTGGATGGTGAAACTGATAAAAAAACCCTCTGAAAATTCTGTCAGAGGGTGTAGTCAAAAATGGTAGATATTTACGATGCAGTAATGCTTTCACTCCGGTAATTAATTTCCGTGATTAACTGCTTTCGATCAATAAAGGAATTGCAAAAGTGTGATCTTGTTCACGACATCGTGGATGATAATATGCCTGATGTCTGAATCCGGAAACAGTGCTCTGGCGGGTTTCATGTGAAGTTGACGGATAAAAAATCCGCACGACCAGACAGACGTGCGGTTTACGAAATTCGTAACAAGAGGCTTTTCTACGGATCACGTGGTGCGTGCCACGTGAAATTTTTGTAGCGCAAAATGTGCAATGTGTAAATACAAGGAAGGAAAAAAGTTAAATTGGTAGAAGTCCATGCCTGCCACATGTACGTCTGCATTCCTCGTTTTGAACAGAATTCTCACCAGACATCGTGAATTTCTCATTCAATCATCAGAGATATTAACCAGGATTTTTATTGTTTTGTGATATCAGCAGTGCAGGTATACAGACGTTAAAGTAATCAGGTTTATTATAACCACCTTTACAAAGTTGTATATGTTTATAATTTAATGATTTTAATGCCAGTCGTTTTCTGCTGCTTAAATTGAGGTCGCATATTATACACAATAATATTCCTGGCATTATTAAATTAATAAAAGAGGATTCTTATCACTGTATTTTTGCTCCGCACTACCGTTCTGGCTGGTGAAGTAATAATACAGGAGAATAACAGAATGCTTAAAAGACGTGATGCTTTTTTAAAGAAAAGCGCGCTGGCAGTGAGTGTGGCCCTGCTGCTCTCGGCTCAGGCTCAGGCTGTTTTGACAGGGCCTGTTGATGCTAATTCTTCCAGCTTACTGATTGGAGAAAACTCTTTTATTACGAATTCAACTGGTACAGCTAATAACACTTTCCTTTTGGGAGGTGGCGCTTTTAACATGGATTCACCAGGAAGTCTTCAGTTTGGCTCTTTTTCGGGAGTGTATAATTCTCCACACAGTGTCACCCTGGGAAGGGATGCCGGTCAGGCTGAGTCAAAATATGGTGTTGCCATAGGTAAGAGCGCTGAGGTACTTAATTCACAGCAGAGTGTTGCTATTGGGGGATGGGCTGGAATAGAAAATTCTTCAGGCTCTGTAGCTCTGGGCCATGGCTCACAGGTGTCGGGAGAAAATAACGTGGTATCTGTTGGTGCCGGGCCTGAGGGATATGGAGAGAGTGTCAAAGGAGCACCGGAAACCCACTCTATTGTAAACAAGACATTTTTATCTTTTATATTCAATGGCTTATTTTCCTGCTAATTGGTAATACCATGAAAAATACCATGCTCAGAAAAGGCTTAACAATATTTTGAAAAATTGCCTACTGAGCGCTGCCGCACAGCTCCATAGGCCGCTTTCCTGGCTTTGCTTCCAGATGTATGCTATTCTGCTCCTGCAGCTAATGGATCACCGCAAACAGGTTACTCGCCTGGGGATTCCCTTTCGACCCGAGCATCCGTATGAGACTCATGCTCGATTATTATTATTATTATAGAAGCCCCCATGAATAAATCGCTCATCATTTTCGGCATCGTCAACATAACCTCGGACAGTTTCTCCGATGGAGGCCGGTATCTGGCGCCAGACGCAGCCATTGCGCAGGCGCGTAAGCTGATGGCCGAGGGGGCAGATGTGATCGACCTCGGTCCGGCATCCAGCAATCCCGACGCCGCGCCTGTTTCGTCCGACACAGAAATCGCGCGTATCGCGCCGGTGCTGGACGCGCTCAAGGCAGATGGCATTCCCGTCTCGCTCGACAGTTATCAACCCGCGACGCAAGCCTATGCCTTGTCGCGTGGTGTGGCCTATCTCAATGATATTCGCGGTTTTCCAGACGCTGCGTTCTATCCGCAATTGGCGAAATCATCTGCCAAACTCGTCGTTATGCATTCGGTGCAAGACGGGCAGGCAGATCGGCGCGAGGCACCCGCTGGCGACATCATGGATCACATTGCGGCGTTCTTTGACGCGCGCATCGCGGCGCTGACGGGTGCCGGTATCAAACGCAACCGCCTTGTCCTTGATCCCGGCATGGGGTTTTTTCTGGGGGCTGCTCCCGAAACCTCGCTCTCGGTGCTGGCGCGGTTCGATGAATTGCGGCTGCGCTTCGATTTGCCGGTGCTTCTGTCTGTTTCGCGCAAATCCTTTCTGCGCGCGCTCACAGGCCGTGGTCCGGGGGATGTCGGGGCCGCGACACTCGCTGCAGAGCTTGCCGCCGCCGCAGGTGGAGCTGACTTCATCCGCACACACGAGCCGCGCCCCTTGCGCGACGGGCTGGCGGTATTGGCGGCGCTGAAAGAAACCGCAAGAATTCGTTAACTGCACATTCGGGATATTTCTCTATATTCGCGGTTCAGCAGGCATGTCCCCTTTGAGGGCGACCCGACGACAGGATAATCGACCTTATGGTGCGCAAATATTTCGGCACAGACGGTATTCGTGGCAAAGCCAACGAAGGCGCGATGACGGCGGAAACCGCCTTGCGCGTCGGCATGGCGGCTGGCCGTGTCTTTCGTCGCGGTGACCACCGCCATCGTGTCGTGATCGGCAAGGATACGCGCCTGTCGGGCTATATGCTTGAACCCGCGCTCACAGCCGGTTTCACCTCGATGGGCATGGACGTATTCCTTTTTGGCCCGCTGCCGACAACGTGCTTCTCTTTAAACAGCTATTTATTTCCAATTTAATCCATCTATTGCTTTCAAAAAGTGATATATTGCTTCAATTTATATACTTTTATAATACATTCATTTTTCTAATAGCGTTTTTCATGAAAGTAAGTTTGATAGTTGCAATGGATCTTGAAAAGGGCATTGGTAAAAACAACGATTTGATGTGGCATTTACCGGCCGATATGCTTTTTTTTAAAGAAACTACACTGAATCACATTGTGGTTATGGGTAGGAAAAATTTCGAATCAATCCCTGAAAGGTTTCGTCCACTTCCAAATCGGGAAAATGCAATATTAACTCGGAATACAGCTTTTGAAGCACCGAATTGTACTGTTTTTCACAGCATGGAAGGTTGCTTGAAACACTATGAGAACGAAGATAAGAGAACCGTTTTTATCATTGGTGGCGGACAAATATATGAGGAGGCTTTAGAAAAAAACAGGGTTGATGAAATGTTTATAACCTTTGTGGATCATACTTTTGGTGCGGATACATTTTTTCCTTCCATCGATTTTTCGCTTTGGAATGAAGAGGTGCTGCGTGTGCATGAAGCAGATTCTAAAAATGCGTATAATTTTACGGTCAAAAAATTCACTAAGAAGTTATCCTGATTCGCTTTTTCGGGTTAACGTTATTTTGAGGTGCTGGCACTAAAACATTTTTGCTATTCTTCTAAGGTGGAAAAATCTAAATTTCACGAACCTTTATTTTGTCGAAGTGCTTCTTTTATCGTAGCGTTCACTTTGATATACAGCCTTTAATTCTGTAACTTGTTTAAATAATAAAGAAGCCCTGTTTTTCTGATATACATGCTGTTCTGAACCAAATCAACTTCAATAGAAGGAATGCCTGTTGTCTTTTCGATCAAACTGATAAATCATCTTTTTTCTCAAATCCAAGATCTTAAAATACACTGTTTTTACAATCAATTTCAATTTTAAATTAGACTAATCTATCCACTTTGAAATTACTTCACTACTTTTACCGAAAATTACGAAAACAATGTTTACAAAAGCATGTGAGTATGGCATTCGTGCCTGTATTTTTGTAGCGCTTAATTCGATGGAAAAAAGGCGTGTCAGTTTAAAAGAAATTGCACAGTCTATTGATTCACCCGAATATTTCACCGCAAAGATTCTTCAGAAACTCGCCAAGGGAAAAATAATCTATTCCGTTCAAGGAGCACAGGGAGGTTTTGAGATGGAGGAGGCGAAGATTAGAACGATTTCCATTGAAGATATTGTTTTGGTCATTGATGGTGAGGTAGCCTTTACGATGTGCGTTCTTGGTTTGAAAAAATGTTCAGAAGTAAACCCTTGCCCTGTTCATCATAAATACAAAAACATCAAAGCTGATCTCAAAGAAATGATCAAAACCACCACGGTTTTCGACATGGTAGATCAAGTAAACGACGGACATTCTTTTCTGAAAATTTTTGAATTAGAATAAAGTAACAGCTAACAATCAAATTCGTGGATACAATCAGAATTACCAAGTGCTTCACCTTCGACATGGCGCACGCATTGAAAGGATACGACGGTCTTTGCCGAAACATTCATGGACATACTTATATGTTAAGAGTCACTTTAGCTGGCAAAATTAAACACGAGGACAGCAACCCTAAAAATGGTTTCGTATTGGATTTTGGAGACGTATAGGAAGAATAAACGCCCTTTTCACCCAAGTCCAACAGCTTTGGACCGCAGTTGACTCTTTCGACACCCCTGCGATGCAACCCAATCCGGCTGACGGGGAGCCAGCAACGCTGAAAATTTACCCTCCTCTTTCCCACTAGCGGCTCCTTTTCCGACAACCAGCACGGCGGATCCCTGCCGCGGCGCTGTGAACGCAGCATTTTGATTGGTATCGTTGGCCTTCAGGCTCGTCAGTCAAACAGACCCAGGAGCAGCTCAGCCGGTGGCGCCCGGCTTTCGGGTAACGCCCTGGTCCCGCTGGTTTCGGCTTTGTGCTTCAGGTGATCAAGGATCTGCTTGATCACTATAGGGTCTTCAATGCAGGCGATGACTTTCATGGCGCCGCCGCAGCCGCTGCAGGTCTCGATGTCGATATTGAAAACACGCTTGAGCCGTTGCGCCCATGTCATCGACGCTCGCCGTTGTGCTGGTGTTGCCGGTTCATCAGCCACCCTGACCTTGTTGCCCCTGCCCCGTTTTGCCGGCGTGACCAACGCCCGGTGCCGACTGTTGGGTGCGAACACCCCGTGGAAGCGGGTTAGGTTGACTCTGGGCTTCGGTACCAGGGCGGCCAGCCTTGCAATGAAATCCAATGGTTCGAAAATGACGTGCGTGGTGCCGTCCCGGTACGGCGTCTTGAGCTGGTAGCGCACGTTGCCGCCTCGTGTTAACGACAGCCGCTTCTCGGATACCGCCGGGCGGCTGATGTACCGGCACAGCCGTTCGAGCTTCTTGCGTTCATCGGCCCTGGCCGCCACGCCGGCGTGCAGGCTGGACCCGGCTACCTTGCCAATCCCGTCACCGAACGGATCACCACTGGTCGGCAGAGTTTGCAAAGTGAACACCTTTCGCCCCGCCTGTGAACCGACAGCGATACGGTAAGTGATCGAGTGCCCCAGCAGGGGTGTCATCGGGTCGTCATCCACCGCATCCGAGGCCAGATAGCTGTTTTCGACATCCCGTTCCAGCAGGCCTTGCCGTTCCAGATAGCGACCCACCCGGTGGGCGATGGTGTGCGTCAGCTGGGTGAGCTCTGGGCTGGTCGGCGCCTTGACCCAGCGGAAACGCGCTGAGCCGTGGGATTGCTCGACATACACACCGTCGAGAAACAGCATGTGGAAGTGAACATTCAGATTGAGCGCCGATCCAAAACGCTGGATCAGGGTGACCGCGCCCGTCTTGGCCACTTGGTGGGTATGGCCCGCTTTCTTGACCAGGTGCGTGGCAATGACGCGGTAAACGATGCCCAGCACCCACCCCATGATCTCGGGCCGGCTGGCAAACAGGAAACGCAGCTGAAACGGGAAGCTCAACACCCACTGACGCATGGGTTGTTCAGGCAGTACTTCATCAACCAGCAAGGCGGCACTTTCGGCCATCCGCCGCGCCCCACAGCTCGGGCAGAAACCGCGACGCTTACAGCTGAAAGCGACCAGGTGCTCGGCGTGGCAAGACTCGCAGCGAACCCGTAGAAAGCCATGCTCCAGCCGCCCGCATTGGAGAAATTCTTCAAATTCCCGTTGCACATAGCCCGGCAATTCCTTTCCCTGCTCTGCCATAAGCGCAGCGAATGCCGGGTAATACTCGTCAACGATCTGATAGAGAAGGGTTTGCTCGGGTCGGTGGCTCTGGTAACGACCAGTATCCCGATCCCGGCTGGCCGTCCTGGCCGCCACATGAGGCATGTTCCGCGTCCTTGCAATACTGTGTTTACATACAGTCTATCGCTTAGCGGAAAGTTCTTTTACCCTCAGCCGAAATGCCTGCCGTTGCTAGACATTGCCAGCCAGTGCCCGTCACTCCGCGGTCTTCACTGCGTGATCGAGTTGATCGACACCCGCCGTGACACGCTCCATGAAGTGCCTGCCTGCGTCTGTTAGCCGAACGCCCCGCGCATGGCGCTCAAATAGCAGGACACCAAGGTTATCCTCCAGCGCTTTCACACGCGCGCTGACGCTCGACTGGCTGATACCAAGTGCCTTGGCCGCATGCCGAAAATTCAGATGCTCGGCGACGGCGATGAACTGAACAAGGGAAATGAGCGGTATCCTGCCAGACAGGATACCGACATTCACGAGGTTTCGATGGTTAGTGCGCCGCATCGGAGCGGGCCTGCTACCAGTCGTCGGTTAGACGACTGGCGACTTCTCGGTGGCAGCCCCACGGAGCCGAAGGAGCACCAGCCCCAACGAAACCAGTACCGCCATCGCCGTGGCGTAACAGATCACGGGCCACGCTGTGTCACCGTTTAAAAGTGCCACCGCCAATGTCCCGACAATGCTGACTATCAGGCTTTGAACGCAGAAGTAGAACGCGACCGCTGATCCCGCGATGTCGTCGAACTCTGCCAAAGCGCCGTTCGCGGTAACGGACACCGTGAAGACAATACCGACCGCGACAACCCACATCGGTAGGATGAAGGTGAGGAATGACGGCGAGCCGTAAAGTTCGCCGATCCCCAACAGGACCGCTCCGCAAACAAGCAACGCCATCCCACGCGCCACGCATCCTGCGATGCCCCATCTGGCGACAAAGGACTTCGCGAAACGGGTTGTCACGATCATTACAAGCGCGACAGTGGCGAAGGCAAAGCTGAATCCGATCTCGGAATATTCCGCTTGGCCTATGAGCACACGGGGAGCCGTCGAGAAGAAGACGAAGAAGGTGCCCATACCGGCGCTAAAGCCGACAGTGTAAACCCAAAAAGCCGGACTCGCGAAGATCGGCAAGACAGATCGGCGCGTCTTGACTTGATCCAGAGGGCGGGTTTCGTGCCACCTGAAACCCGCATTTAGGAGTGCGAGCATCGCCAGTATAGCCAAAGTAATGAATATCGCCTGCCATCCCAAGAACTCGCCGATCAATGCTCCGGCGATAGGGCCGAGCGCAGGCACGAACGCCAGCACCGAACTGAAAAGGCCGTAGATGACGACACCCTCAGGACGGTTGGCATAAACGTCGCGAACCGTCGCGAACGTCGCCACCAGCATGGCCGACGCGCCCACTGCTTGAAGTAGACGGAAAGCGACAAAGGCCGGTGCAGTTGAAGACCAAGCTGCTCCCAGAGACGCAATGACGAAAGCCGTTGCGCCCGCAAGTAGAATTGGCCGTCGCCCGATTCTGTCTGAGAGCGGACCAAAAATCACCTGGCCCACGCCGAGCATCACCATATAGAGGCTCAACGTGAGTTGGATCATAGCGGGCGTCGTGTTCAGGATGCCGGGCATCGCTGGAACGACAGGGAGATAAATATCCATCGCCAGTGAAGCGAGGATGTCGAAAGGAGCCATCAGCAGCAGTGCTGCCGGCAGCGTATAGGCCCACGCGGGGCGTGTGGTGGTCATGACGAATCAACCCTCGATTAAGGAATACCGGGCGACGTCTGCTCGTCAGCAATCAGATGAGACTAGCCTTACAGAGCGCCGCAACAACAATACTGGTTGTTGCGGCTTACTTGTCTGCTGACTTGGAATTTCCCATCTGATTACTCCACGCTTACGAATATGAATTGCTACATTTTATCCGATTATCTTTTGCTTCGCAATGCGGCATGGGCGCACTCAGCGTTCCAGCCCCCTCTGCCGCCCTAACTGCCACGACACCGACCCGCCCTGCACGATGCCCATAACCTCGCGGCCGAGTTGGCGGTCGATGATCGGCCGCCACGGGACAAGGGTGAACTCATGGGATTTCTCGACCACGGCGAACTTGCCGCTCGATAGATGCACGGTTCCGGTAAACTTGCCGCTGACGCTCTCGCCGTCCGTGGCGGCGCGGAACGGCAGGCCCTTACTCAAAGCCATATCCGATCCGACGCCGGCTACCTCGCGCTCCCGCAGGATGGCGAGAAGGTTGCGCCGGTAGAAGACGCGGCTGTCCCGGCTGCGGGTGGCGTCGCCCTGTTCGATATGGTGCTCGCGGCGCTGGTCCATGGCTTCGCGGACTTGTTGCCCGAAGCCGGTTGGCGCAAGGTCGGCCGTCTCGCCGTGGATCAGCCGCCGGTCCAGCCAGGTCGCGCCGTCCGATCCGATCTGTTTGTTCAGATCGACCGGGGAAAGGACGCGAACGCTGGCCTGACTGTCTCGGCCGGCGTCATGGGCGGCGGCACGGCTGACCAGATCATCGGGGATGCGCCATTGGTCGGCGTCGATCCGCTCGACGATACCGGCCCGGCGTAGCGCCTCCAGCCGGCGCACATGGGCATCGACATAGCCCTCATAGTCGCCGCCTGGAACGCGGCACGTATAGGAAGGGGTCGTCTCAGAAAACGGAAAATAAAGCACGCTAAGCCGGTTGCAGAGGCCGTAGCGGCCTGAACTTCCCCGCG
>OFLR01000173.1_pt1 | contig 19648 bp, 21 predicted proteins | sample 1540871 | NCBI WGS metagenome assembly OFLR01 (sample SAMEA4413043, study PRJEB24355) | metagenome | biome: human; feature: gut; material: faeces | place: United Kingdom | collected 2010
TCTTTAGAGGGCCACCACTAGAGAAAGACCCTTATAGGGTCAGAGCAAACCACCCGTTCTACGGGTGGTTATGATTTATGGATAGGGATTATGCGTTTGGCGCATAATCCTTTTTTATATTCCTTTGATTCTCAGGGATTATTATATTTACTGAATTTAATAAATATTCAATATAATAGATATAGAAATATATGATTAAAATTTATAATAATACCTTTAAAAATAGAGCCTATATGATTAATCTATATAATCGAATTAATCAAACTTATGCATATAATCAGAAAAGCTTATGGTTTTTATACTATAATGTGAGTATATGCTTAGTACTGTAAAGTTCAGTGAAAGGTGGTAAGTACATGGGATTTTTGAAAAAGGATATATCCCGTCGCCAGTTTATTGGTGGAGCTTTAGCATTAGCGGCCGCATCAGCGGTACCATCATTTATACGCGGAGCCTATAAGCCAACACAATCTGATTCGTTACAAGTGTGGACTTGTGGTGGCTTATCAGAAGCATTTCTCGACTTAAACCAAGTCTACACGATGCACACAGGTCACAATATTCAGTATACCGGCGCCTTTGCAGGTGCTATTGGTAAATCGTTGCTTGCAGAAAAGAGTCGTACCGAAGTTTTTGGGGCTCGCGGCTTAGAGCTGGCAAAGAACATGCGCAAAAAGGGCGTAAGTATTGCATTTGAACCATTATGTTTTACGGATTATGTCATCGTTACACCTAAGGGAAATCCAGCAGAAATTAGGGATTTGAAGGATATGGCAGAGCCCGGTGTACGCGTTATGTTGCCATTAGGTGCCTCACCTCCTGGTAGTGCCTCTGTAAAGGGGATTATGAAATTATCCGGTTTAACCGATGGCATTATGAAAAATATGATCGCCGAAAATGCTTGTGTAATCTCCATGATGTGTGACCTTGTAGAAGGTAAAGCAGATGTATCTATCATTGAAAAGCGACTTACTACACATGATCGATTCAAGGATCGTATTGAGTACTTCTCCATTCCTGCACAATTTGTGCCGCCTGCACCACTTACTTTCACCATTAATACAATGAAATATGTACAAGATCGTGCATTGGCTGCGGACTATATTGAATTTACACGCTCCCAAGAAGGGCAACAAATCTTAGAAAATCACGGATTTACATCCGTTCATAGTGCGAGAGGTCTCGATTTGATAGAAAGGTTTGGTGTAAAAGATGTGTAATCAATGTCCGTCATCTGAAACCTGTGGAACTCAAGGTAATTCGGGTGTATCTGGGAAACAAGCGCCTAAAAATTTAACCCTTTGGCGTCGTATCGTACAGTTTATTTTCCTCTTTATTATGGGGAAATGGGTATATTATGGCATATTCCGATGCCCTTATATTGTTCCATTCGTAAACTGTGAAAGCTGTTCCATGATTACCTGCTGGGGCCGTATTACGACATATTTCTATGCTTGGTGGATTATTCTGCCCATTATGGTCGTATTCTTTGGTCGAGCATTTTGTAGTTGGTTCTGCCCAAGTGGGTGGGTTAACCAAATGCTAGGAAAAATATCTATGGGACCATTAAGAAATCGTAAACATTACATGCGATTCCTTCAACTGGGCATGGTAGTCACTATAATTTTAGGGCTCGTAGTATACTTCAAATTTGGTAATCCCCGCATTATGATTCCAATTCGGACGAGCGATGAATATTTTAATGCTGTCATTTTATCTATGCAGTTCTCCGAATGGTATTGGGCGGCTCGCACTATAACGGTCGTCTCCATTATTGCTGGTTCCCTTATCATCGCCAATGCTTGGTGTCGCTTTGTATGTCCATTTGGTGGGGTAATGGAATTATTACGGAAAATTTCCATTTTTAAAGTATATAAAACTAGTGATTGTGACGATTGTGATGCGTGTCTACGTGTTTGTGAAATGGGTACACGACCAAATGAAATGAATTGCACCAACTGTGGTGACTGTTTGCATGTATGCCATAAAGATGCTATTAGATTTGGTCGGAAAGGTTAATTATGAAAGAAGTTCAAGGACAAAGTTTCCTACAAAATCATCCATGTTACAACAAGGATGCTGCCGCTAATTGGGGACGTTTACATTTGCCAGTTGCACCGAATTGTAATATTCAATGTAATTATTGTAATCGCAAGTACGATTGCGCTAACGAAAATAGACCGGGCGTGACGCAACATGTCTATACGCCACAAGAGGCAGCAGCCTTTGTGCATAAGGTATTTGATGCACGTAAGGATATTTCTGTTGTGGGCATTGCAGGACCTGGAGATCCTATGTGTGATGCGGATAAGACACTTGAAACATTCCGCCTTGTAAAAAAAGATTTCCCTCACGTCATGCTCTGTTTATCTAGTAATGGCTTGGCAGTGCCTGATTATGTCGATGAAATCGCTGATTTAGGGATTACTCATGTAACGATTACGGCTAATGCTATTGATCCAGAGATTGCTAAACATGTGTATTCCATGGTTCGCTATGATGGGAACATCTATAAGGGGATTGATGGGGCCCGTATCTTATTAGAACGTCAGGCTGAAAGTATTCGTAAATTAAAGGAAAAGAACATCATCGTTAAGATTAATACTGTAGTAGTATCTGATGTAAATATGGACCATGTACCAGCTATCGCTAAACAAGCAGAAGCATGGGGCGTAGATTTGATGAACTGTATTGCTATGATTCCAGTTCATGATACAGCCTTTGAAAACCATCGAGGACCGACTGCAGAAGAAATCGACAATATGCGTCAATTTATTGGTCACTATGTGCCACAGATGACGCATTGTAAGCGCTGTAGAGCTGATGCTATCGGTCGTTTGTGTGAAGCGTAGAAGCATAAAAGGCTATATACCAGAGTATATAGCCTTAACGGTGATAATTATTATTTAGTATTCTTTACGATTGTATGTAGTGCAGATAATGCCATATCTACATCTTCAAGTGTATTGGCATAGCCAAAGGAGAAGCGCACGGTTCCTTCTGGATAGGTACCTAGCGTTTGGTGTGCTCGTGGGGCACAGTGTAGTCCGACGCGTGTCATGATGTGATACTTTGACTCTAGTTCATATGCAATACTGGCAGCATCCATATCATCAATTGTGATAGATACGACGGCTGTTCTATCTTGGATATCTTGTTTGCCGATGATGTTAACTCCAGTTATTGAATGTAAACCTTCGAGGAAGGCTTTTGTCAAAGCTAGCTCGTGGTTGTGAATGTTCTCCATGCCTTGTGACTCAATATAGGAGAGCCCTTCATTGAGTCCGATGATGCCAGGTAGATTTAACGTGCCTGCTTCAAAGGCGTCGGGCATGTTAGTAGGCATCGTTTCTAGATGCGAGAAGCTACCTGTACCACCAGCGATAAGAGGTGTTAAGGTTTGAGCCATTTCTTTGGTCAATATAATACCACCAATACCTTGGGGGCCTAATAATCCTTTATGACCTGTAAAGCAGAGTGCATCTATATGACATGCTTTTACATCAATAGGAATAACACCTGCTGTTTGGGCTGCGTCTACAATGAAATGTAGATTATGAGCCTTGCAGATGGTACCTATTGATTCAATAGGCTGTATGGTGCCACATACATTGGATGCGTGATTAATAATTATAGCCACTGTATTGGGGCGAATGAGAGCTTCTATACTTTCAAGTTGGATGGAGCCAGTTTTGTCACAAGGAATAATATCAAAGGTAATGCCCTTATCCAGTAGTTGGGTAAGAGGTCTCATAACTGCGTTGTGCTCCATAGAGCTAACGAGTACATGATCACCGTCTTTCAACAGGCCCTTGATGACCATGTTTAAGCTCATTGTCACATTTTGCGTAAAAGTGACGTGAGATGGATCATGACCGTTGAATAAGGTATTTAGTTGTTGTCTTGTTGTATAGATAATATCCTCTACATCGTAGGCGAGGGCGTAGGAGCCACGGTTAATATTGATACCGTAGTTCGTTATATAGTTTGCCATGGCATTAGCCACATTAGGTGCTTTAGGGAACGTGGTACTTGCATTATCTAAATAGATATAGTTCATAGGTAATCTCCATGAATAACAAGGTGTATTTATGGTTATTATATCATGAGTCATATGCTTGATAGGGTGGGAGTATATACTCATATATTTGTAGTGTAGTTTGTTTGAAAGGAGTTTATTATGAGTGGGTCTCATGAAAAAAGGAATTTAATTATTGCAGGCCTTATTATTGGCGCTATTGCAGGCTTCCTCGTATTGGCTGGAAATCCGGGTAATATGGGATTCTGTATTGCTTGCTTTATTCGTGACACTGTCGGTGGCCTAGGTTTACATCGTGCCGCACCAGTACAGTATATTCGCCCAGAAATTATTGGTCTTATTTTAGGGGCTTATTTATTATCCATGATTCGTGGTGAACACCAAAGCAAAGGTGGTTCTTCTCCAATTATTCGATTTATTCTCGGATTCTTTGTTATGATTGGTGCTTTGATGTTCCTCGGTTGTCCAATCCGTATGATTTTAAGACTTGGCGGCGGTGACTTAAATGCGTTGTTCGGTATTGCTGGTTTTGCAGGTGGTATCGGCTTTGGTACGATATTCTTGAAAAAAGGTTATTCTTTACAGCGTACCTATGCATTGAGTAAATTAGAGTCCGCTATGATGCCTGCTATCCAAGTTGGTTTGCTAGTTTTAGTAGTAGCGGCTCCAGCATTTATCTTCTTTAGTCAAAAAGGTCCTGGTGCTATGCATGCACCTTGGTTAATTTCTTTGGCGGCAGGCCTCGTGGTAGGTGGCTTATCTCAAGTTAGCCGTCTTTGTACCGTTGGTGGTTTCCGCGATTTATTCTTGTTCAAAAAATCTATCCTTATCTTTGGCTATTTAGCTGTTCTCATTGGTGTATTTGTTGTAAATATTAGCTTTGGTAATTTCCATCTTGGCTTTGAAAATCAACCGATTGCACATACAGATGGCTTGTGGAACTTCCTAGGTATGGCGCTTGCAGGTTTCTGTAGTGTATTGCTCGGTGGTTGCCCGTTGCGTCAATTAATTATGACTGGCGAAGGTAACTCTGACTCTGCTGTAACGGTGCTCGGTCTTGCAGCAGGTGCAGCATTTGCTCATAATTTTGGCTTAGCCGCTTCTGGTGCAGGCCCTACATTAAATGGTGAAATTGCTGTAGGTATTGGTTTTGTGGTAGCACTTATTATTGCTGTAGTTAATACAAAACGTGCCAATGCCTGAGTTAGAAATGAGTGACTATGAAATATATTGCTACGTTTTACTCTCACTTTGGAGCCATTCGTTTTAAACGAGAGGCTCCTGATGGGGTAACAAATATAGAACTTCGTCCAGTGCCACGCGATTTGAGTTCCTCCTGTGGTACAAGTGCATCTTTTGATGCCGGTGAAAGCTTTACGTTTACAGATGATCCTACAGAGGAGATTGAGCAAATCGTTGCTGTCACTGATGAGGGGTATAGGACTATATTTGAAAGTCCCAATAAATAAACCATAGAGCCTCTTAGCGTTGCTAATCTAAGTGGTTCTATAATCATTATGTAATATAAAAGAGGAGCTATCCGTTGGATAGCTCCTCTTTGTTATACAGCTCTATATTTTTTAGGTGATTCACCTTTTTCAGCGGCTTCTTTATCAGCGCGCCATTTGCGTTCGAAATATTTATGATACTCTACAGGAACGTCATCAGGTGTTAAGCTTTCATAAAAGCTAGTGGTTCCCTTTGCCTGAGCTTGTTCATAAAACCATGTTTTAAATTCTAGCATGGACAAGCGTGCTTGTAGGCTTTCGATTTCTACTAATACGCGATCTCGTTGATTTTTGATAATAGATAATCTTTCATTAATGCGACTATCACCTTCGACGCAGTAGTCGATAAAATGTTTGATTTCTTTAATAGGCATACCGGTATGCTTCATGCATTCAATCAATTCTAACCAATCCATATCTGTGTCATGGAATACACGGATACCACCAGCAGAACGTTCTACGAAGGGCAATAGACCTTCTTTATCATAGTAACGCAATGTAGAAGGTGCCACATTTAGTTTTTTTGCGATTTCGCCAACAGTATATGTCATAGGACCTCCTTATGGGTTCATATTAAATTTGTAAATACATTTTGTGTCAGGAGTAATGTATTTAGCATGTAGTATACGTATATTTTTAAAGGTTAGAATTAAATTTTACGTTTTTGCTTGACTTAAACCTAACTTTAAGTTCTATACTTATTACATGTCGGAAATACAGTATAGCACGGTTAGTAAGACAATACAAATTCTAGAGACTGTATTGTTATATGATACCTAATGAAAGGAACACATATGAACTTAATTGATATAAAATCTCCAGCCGATTTAAAAGGCTTATCTATTTCTGAATTAACTGATTTAACGGCACAAGCTCGCCAAGCTCTTATGACAAAGGTCTCTGAACACGGCGGTCATTTTGGTCCACCTATGGGCGTAGCAGAAATGATCATGGCTTTGCACTATGTATTTAACTCTCCTGTAGATAAGATTGTATATGACGTATCTCATCAGTCCTATGTACATAAGATGGTTACCGGTCGCGCGTTGGCGTTCTTAGATCATGATCATTATGATGATGTAACAGGTTATACAGATCCTACTGAAAGTGAGCATGATTTCTTTAATATTGGTCATACATCCACATCTATCTCCTTAGCATCTGGCCTAGCTACTGCTCGGAATTTAAAGGGAGACTCTGAAAATATTATCGCTATCATTGGTGATGGTTCTTTATCTGGTGGGGAAGCCTTTGAGGGTCTAGATTATGCGGCCACATTAGATAGCAATATGATTATTATCGTCAACGATAATGACCAATCCATTGCAGAAAACCATGGTGGTTTGTATCGTGGCCTTCGTGAATTGCGCGAGTCTAATGGTGAAAGCTCTAACAATATTTTTAAGGCGCTTGGTTTAGACTATCGTTTTGTAGCCGATGGCAATGATTTGGAAACATTAATCAATGTGTTTAAGGATGTAAAAGATATTAACCATCCGATCGTTTTACATATTGTTACTCAAAAAGGTAAGGGTTATGCTATTGCAGAGCAAAATAAAGAGGCCTTCCACTGGACAATGCCATTTGATTTAGAAACAGGCAAACTAAAAGAGGAAGATAATGGGCCAACTTATATTGGTACCATTGCTAACTATTTGATGGAGCAAATTAAAGCAGATCCAACAGTGGTAGCTATTGCTGCAGGTACACCAGGGGGATTTGGGTTTAATGCTAAATGGCGTGACGAGGCTGGTAAACAATATATCGATGTAGGTATTGCGGAAGAACATGCTATTGCGATGAGTTCTGGTATTGCAAAAAATGGTGGTAAGCCAGTGTTTAATGTATATAGTACGTTCTTACAACGTACCTATGACCAACTGGTACAAGACCTTTGTGTAAATAATAACAGTGCGGTTATTATCAATCATATGGCGTCTGTATATGGCATGAACGATGTCACTCATTTAGGTTTCTTTGATATTCCTATGCTTACAAGCATTCCTAACTTAGTATACTTAGCACCTACTAATAATGAAGAGTTGTTGGCTATGACGGAATATGCAGTGCATCAACACGAGCATCCTGTGGCTATTCGTGTTCCTGTAGGTGAATTTACATCTACTGGTGTAGCCGATACGACTGATTACAGCATTTTAAATAAATCTGAAGTGACTCGTCGTGGTGAACGCATTGCCTTATTAGGCCTTGGTAATTTCTATCATCTAGCTAATCAAGTGGCTGATGAATTAGCCAAAGAAGGTATTAATGCAACCGTAATAAATCCTAAATTTGCTTCTGGTCTTGATGAAGCATTACTGGAAGAGTTGAAAGCAAATCATTCTGTAGTGTTTACATTGGAAGATGGTGTAGTTGAAGGCGGTTGGGGCCAACGTGTAGCTAGTTTCTATGGTCCATCTGATGTGCGTGTTAAAAACTATGGTATTGCTAAAGAATTCCACGATCGTTATGATGCAACGGAATTGTTACGAGAAAATGGCGTTTCTCTAGATCAGATTGTGGCGGATGCTAAATAAATTTTGTCTGTTTAGTTTGATAAAATATTAAATAAATAATTTTATTTACAAATGCAGTAGAAATATGGTTTTGCCCTGTTTCTACTGCATTATTTCTTGTTTTATATTTTATAAAAATATAAAATTTGTTAAAAGATTATAGATTTTTTTCGAATAGGACTATAAAAATTAGATGAAGTATTATATAATATTATCTACAGTATGTATTACAGTAGAACAAGTTTGTTGTTAATGTACAAAAATATCACAGTATTATATAAGTAAGTATTAATGAAAAGGGAGATTGTAAGACGTTGAAAAAAGTATTAACCTTAACATTAGCCGTGGCCATCGTCGCCGGTGGCTATATGTCTGAGGCTAATGGGGCGGGAGAACAGCCTTCTAAGCAGGCACCGTCTATATCTGAGATAAACATATATACGCCTAAAGAACTCAATGCACGTCAAAAAGACTTGGTTGATATTGGTCGCTATACAGCATCCGGTGATCAAGGTGCATTGAAAAGTACAATCGCCTCTGCTATTGAGCGAGGTACGTTGACACCGCAAGAGGTGAGTATTGCGATTCGTCAACTTTACTCTGCTGCTGGTTTAAAGCAAATGAATGCAGCATTAGCTACATTTGATCAATTACGTGAGGAGCGTCCTGAGTTTGGCGCCGATTACGAAAAAATGGTTCCAAAGCAAACAGGACTTAGTGCTTTATTGGGGAATGGCACTAATGGGGCTGCTTTGGCTAAGGCTAAAAATGAGGATGCAAAAGAAGCGGTTCAATACAATACGTTCCGTATGAAGAAACCAAAACCGCAAAATCGTAATCGCTCTCGCCTTGGTAAGTTGGACCGTGAATTGGTCGCTGCCGCAGCTTTAGGTACGCGTGTAGGTAAAAATAATCTATTCGCTGCATCTGAAAAGAGTTTATCTGAGCTTGGCCTCAGCAAATATCAAATTGAAAATCTTGAATCTTTGATTTTCTAAGAATATAAAGACCTACTTCTTTGGAAGTAGGTCTTTTTTATATGGTTGATAAGGGAAATGTAATTGACGTTTAACTCCCCCTTTTCTATAATTAATAAGATAGGTATATGACCTGTAATAATAGATATAATTAATAGTTAATATAGATGTAAGGAGAAAGTATGCGCCTTCGTAGAAAACCGTGGATTGATGAAGCTATCCACGAATATGACTCTCATATCATTTTGTCTGGTCAAGAGCAGTATAAGGGCAAATGGCGTGAGTTATTTGCCCATCCTGAACGTCCATTATATATGGAACTTGGAACAGGTAAGGGACGTTTTATTGCAGGCATGTCTGAAGCGTATCCAGATGCTAACTTTGTAGGTTTTGAAGTGCAAATTGGCGTAATTTATTATGCGGCTCAAAAGATTTTTGAAGCAGAGCGTGATAATGCTAAGGTATCTCTCTTTGATATCGCTGGCATTGAAGAGGTTGTAGCGCCTGGTGAAGTAGATCGTTTCTACATCAACTTCTGTGATCCATGGCCTAAGGCGAAACATGCTAAGCGTCGCCTCACATATCATACATTCCTCGATCGTTATGCCCGTCTTTTAAAAGATGGTGGCGAGGTTCACTTTAAAACTGATAACGAAGGTTTATTTATGTTCTCTCTTGAGGAATTCAAAGAATGTGGCTGGGAACTTAAGAATGTAACCTATGACTTACATAGCACAGATCTTCCTAATGTAAAAACTGAGTATGAAGAGAAGTTCAGTGCTAAAGGGCAACCTATTTTCCGCTTAGAAGCAATTAAGCCAAAAGTACAAAAGGAGGCTTAATATGGAAACACCGAATAAGGGGGATAGTCGGTGGGGCTCACTCTTTAAAAATGATTTACAAGGTATGCTTTTACCTATATTGCTCATCACAATTATAGGTAGTGTAAATATCTTCAGTGCCACCTATATAAGCTCTATTTACGAAAATACAGGGCTCTTAGGCTACTTTACAAAACATATGGGGTTCCTATTGTTTTCAATGGCAATAGGTGTAGTGTTATATCGGTATGATTATAGGCAACTACAAAAGCCACATATGTTACAACGCATCATGATTGTAACACTCATAGGTATGGTGTTAGTCCTAGTGGCTGGCTCTGTCATTAATGGTGCTCGCCGGTGGATTGTTATCGGTCCCGTATCAATACAGCCATCGGAATTTGCCAAGTTAGCCGCCATAATATGGACATCGGCTAAGTTGAGTACTATGAGAAAATGGGGGAAAGCGAGATATAATAATCCACTAACGAATTTACAAGGTTATGTGGGAGAACGGGTAGGTTATATGTTGCCAATGTTAGTTTGGCCTATAATCTTTGCAGTTCTAACCATCTTGCAACCAGATATGGGGACTACTGTACTAATTTTTGGGTTCTCTTTCATACTAATTTACTTAGCAGGTTTTGATGGGCGATTCTTTGGTGGTGCCTTTGCCGTAGCTGGTGTGATAGGCTTCATTGCAGCTCGAATGTCGCCATATCGTTGGGAACGGATTCAGTCTTGGTTCGATCCTTGGCCTCATGCTCAAGATATGGGCTATCAAACTGTACAAGGTCTTTTGGCCGTAGGTTCTGGTGGTATTCTTGGGGAAGGCTTTATGCAAGGTACATCTAAGTACTTTTACTTGCCAGAGGCTCATACAGATTTTGCATTTGCCGTGTGGGCTCAAGAAATGGGCTTTGTCGGTGCTGTCTTTGTCGTTCTGTTGGTAGCGGCCTTTACATACTTTGGTTTCCGCATTGCTAATAAATCTCGTGATGAATTTGGCAGATGGTTAGCTATGGGCATAACCTTGCTCATCAGTGGACAAGCATTGTTTAATATTGCCATGGTTTGCGGTATTATGCCGGTAACAGGTGTGCCTTTGCCATTTATTAGTTATGGTGGTTCTTCATTGTTAATGAACTTTATGGCCATAGGCTTGTTAGCTAGCGTTGGCCGCCGTAATGTAGAAGGTGTAAAACAAGTTGGTACGACTGAGGATTTACCATCCTTGCGTGAAGAGACACAAAGTCGCTTCAAACCTAAGGCGACTCAAGAAACAGACAAGACTGAAATGCCTGGTCCGTTTAGACCTAGAGAGCCTAGAAGGCCAACGCGTAGACGTCCGAGACCTAAAAATTGATGTGTAATTCTTATGTTTCATAAGAGTAACATATATGTGTAAATTCCAATGCTATATCTCACCGGGTATGGCGTTGGAACCTAGTGTTGTTATTGTGGTGAGAGGAAAAAATGAAGGATTATATTGATATTCAAGAGCGCCCATCTTGGGGGCGTATGTTGCCACTTAGTTTCCAACATTTATTTGCTATGTTTGGCTCTACTGTATTAGTACCATATTTGTTAAAGGTAGATCCTGCAACAGCTTTATTTATGAATGGTATCGGTACATTGCTATACCTATTCGTATGTAAAGGTAAAATCCCTGCATACCTCGGTTCTAGCTTTGCTTTCATTGCTCCTGTAGCTGGTGTATTATCTGCCGGCCTCGGTTATGAGGCTGCTAAAGGTGCCTTCGTTGTATTTGGTCTATCCTTTGTGATTTTATCTATTCTCGTTCGTTATATTGGTACTCGTTGGATTGATAAGTTATTCCCTCCAGCAGCGATGGGGGCTATCGTAGCTATTATCGGATTGGAATTAGCGCCAGTAGCGATGAGTATGTCTGGCCTTATTGGCAATCAAGATTTAGGCATGAGCCACAGCCAAGCTATTTTTATCTCTATGTTTTCCTTAGTTGTTACCTTGCTTGGTACTGTTGTGTTCCGTGGCTTCTTAGCTGTAATCCCTGTTTTGATTGGCGTTGTTTCCGGCTATATCTTGTCTGCCTTCATGGGCGTTGTTGATTTCTCTGGTGTAGAGGCTGCTCCTTGGTTCTCTTTACCACAGTTCTATGGCATGCCTGTATTTGATATCAATGCAATCATTATGATTATGCCAGCACTCTTTGTAGTATTTGCAGAACATGTAGGTCACTTGGTTGTAACTAGTAACATCGTATCCAAAGACTTGATGAAAGAACCAGGCTTACAACGTTCCTTATTAGGTGATGGTCTTGCAAACATTCTTTCTGGTTTCTTCGGTGCTACACCAAATACGACATACGGTGAAAACATCGGCGTTCTTGCTATCACTCGTTGCTTCAGTGTATGGGTTATCGGCGGTGCTGCCGTTCTTGCTATGATTATCTCCTTTGTAGGTAAAGTAGCTGCTCTTATCCATGCTATCCCAGTACCGGTTATGGGTGGTGTATCCATTCTCTTATTCGGTATTATTGCAGCATCCGGTTTGCGCATGCTTGTAGAACGCAAGGTAGATTATACAAATCCTGTGAACATGATCTTAACATCTGTTATCCTTGTTGTAGGCCTTAGCGGCGCTGAACTTGCTGTAGGTCCTGTTGTATTGAAAGGCATGGGCCTTGCGACTGTAGTAGGCATGGCAATGAGTATCATCCTATTGATCCTTCAAAAAACAGGCGTTGGTAATGACCAATTGAAAAAAACAGAAGTATAATTTTGTTCAAGCCTAATGTTGAAATAGAATCTTAAGAAGATACCTAACAACGTAATTTTTAAAAATAATATACTCTATACATAACGACTGCTGAATCAGGTATGATCCTGTGAAAGTAGTCGTTTTTAGTATCTTATAAATATCATCGTTTAATACTTGTGAACCGAATAGGTTTAGAATGTAAGAATATTTGATATGAAATAGATTTATATGATAAGGGTTATCTTTATAATTTATTCTTTATATTGTATAATGAATATATAAGTTGTATAAAATTAATTATAGAGAGGAGGGCCTATGGAGTTTTTAATTTGGATGGCTATAGGGATCGCCCTGATGGCGGTAGAACTCGTTGTACCGGGCGGTATTTTAGGGCTCATCGGTTATTGTGCATTCCTTTGGGGCGTTTTTATAGCTCTTGGAGAAGGAACGGTAGCGCTGTATGCCGTACTAGGATTGACGGCCTTGCTAATTGTCCTTATCATCGTGTTCTTTAATCACTTTGAAAAGACTTGGATAGGCAAATTATTTACCTTAGGGCAACGGTCTACGACCAAGGCTGGCTATGTATCTAATGATGTATTAGAGGACTTAGCTGGTAAAGAGGGGGTAGCTCATACTACACTGCGCCCTGCAGGTATTGCTAAAATTGATGGTAATTTGGTAGATGTTGTGACCGAAGGGGACTTCATCGATGCCGGTTCACCTATTGTGGTGCTTCGTGTTGTGGGCGGCCGCAATATTGTTAGAAAGCGTGATTAAGCTTTCACCACATCGTCGTATATAATGGAGGTTATTATGGATGTAGGTATTTTAATCTTGATTCCCATTCTACTGATTGGGATTATGGTTTTCTTGTATGTTGTGCCATTAGGCCTTTGGGTATCTGCTCTTGCAGCAGGCGTTAATGTTGGAATCTTTACACTCGTAGGCATGCGCTTGCGTCGTGTAAATCCATCCCAAATCGTAATGCCTTTGATTAAAGCTAATAAAGCAGGTCTTGATGTTAATGTAAATCAGCTTGAAGCGCATTACCTTGCAGGTGGTGACGTTGACCGCGTTGTAGATGCTTTGATTGCCGCTGAACGTGCATCTATTCCTTTGACATTCGAACGTTCTGCAGCTATCGACCTTGCAGGTCGTGATGTATTGGAAGCGGTTCAAATGTCCGTTAATCCTAAGGTGATTGAAACACCAATTATCTCTGCAGTAGCAAAAAATGGTATCGAACTCAAGGTTCGTGCTCGTGTAACTGTACGTGCTAATATTGACCGCCTCGTTGGTGGTGCTGGTGAAGCTACGATTATCGCCCGCGTTGGTGAAGGTATCGTAACAACTGTAGGTTCCTCTGAAGAGCATACAGATGTATTGGAAAATCCAGATCACATCTCCCGTACTGTATTGGGTAAAGGTCTTGATGCGGGTACTGCATTTGAAATCTTGTCCATCGATATTGCGGACGTAGATGTAGGACGTAACATCGGTGCTCAATTGCAAACTGACCAAGCGGAAGCAGATAAGAAAATCGCTCAAGCTCGCGCCGAAGAACGCCGTGCTATGGCTGTTGCGACAGAACAAGAAATGCGTGCTAAAACGCAAGACATGCAAGCTAAGGTTGTGGAAGCGCAAGCTGAAGTACCTAAAGCATTGGCAGAAGCTTTCAGAAACGGTAATCTTGGCGTTATGGATTACTACAATATGAACAATATTATTGCAGACACTAAAATGCGTGAAAACTTAGCAGATAGTGAATAGGAGTAGCTATGGACTCTATTTTGTCTTCTGTGCTATCTATCTTTTCGCATAACCCTATATTTGTTCTAGGTATCATCGCGTATATTGCTTTTTCCATTATAAAAAGTAAGAATACAGAAAAGTCTGATGACTATGATAACTATGAAAGTTCGAGCTCTGGCCAGACTTGGGAGGATATGGAGCGTGAATATGGTATCTCTATAGAGAAAAAGCCTGTAGAACCTTCGCCTGAGGATTTGTTGTATGATGATGATTTTTATCGAGATATTTTTAAAAATAGACCGATTGAGAATCAGCATCCTGAGGCCCCTTTACGAAAAAAGGGCGGAAGACTGTTTCAATATGATGATTCGGAGACATCTGAAAAACATGTTGAAGTGCATCCAAGTAATGATAAAACTCAAACAGTTTTAGCTTCCGAGAATCATTACGATGAAGCGTCTACAACGCAACAAGGTACTCATGATTCATCCAAGAAAACTTCAAGTAAATCAACTGGCTTTAGTACGAGTTCAACTCGTTTAAGTAGAGAGTCTGTTACAGGTCCAACCTTGAGTGAACGATTGGCCGAATTCAAGCGAGATAAGGCTTCTAAAGAAGGAAAGGTACTCCTTGATACGAATGTGGTAACGACTTCGCCAATTACTTCGACCAGTGTTCATACATCAAGTCATAAACGTATATCAAATCATGCTCTAAAAGAAGGCATGAAATGGTCTATCATCTTGAGTAAGCCTAAGGCTCTTGAACGCAGATATCGCTAAGTTGGGTTAGCCAATACGTTTATTAGCCATTAGAAAATATGGCTATCAAATATTGGTCATAATGTTTACTGGATTATTGGTGATCCATGACCATCGTTATTTGCGGATAGATGTTGTATAGCAATTATAACGGCACATATTCTATGTGGTGCATATAATTACATATGGAAAGAGGTTCCTATTGGTCACCTATGTGACTATTAGGAACCTCTTTTTTTATTGTCTTTTTTTGATGGAACTTTCACAATAATAGGGAAAGGAGTTCGTCTATGAGGAAAGGTGATAGTATGTATCGTAATGTGCGCGTTATACCTAAACAGTTGCTGGAACAATTATATGTAGAGAAACAGTGGAGTGTTCGCGAGGTGGCAGAGTATTTTCAGTGTAGTGTGGATACTATTATGCGGCGTATGAAGGCATATGATATTGAGCGAAGGCCTTTGAAGAAGGATATAAATATGGTTCATGTACAAGCTCTATATGAGTCAGGTAAGTGGTCATTACATTCTTTAGCAAAGCGTTATGATGTATCGATTACGACGATGGCAAGTCGGATGAAAGAATATGGACTAGCTTGTCAGCGTTCGACCAAGAATGTAGCTATCGATCCGGTACGTATTTGTAGGGCCTATAAAAGTGGAAATACGTCAGACTCTATTGCACGTATGTATGGCATATCCCGATGGAAAGTACATCATGTGTTGCGGCATATGGGACTGTGCACAACGCTTAAAGCAAAACCATCTCGAAAGGTGGACGAGATGGCGTACTTGTATATTCATCATCATATGAGTACAGATGATATAGGTTTAGCTTACGGTATACGAGGGTCCACGGTGGCTATGTATTTACGGGAGCAAGGTATAGAAATTCGTTCAAATATATTAGAATTAGACGAAAATAGAATAAAAAACTTACGTGCTCAAGGGTATGGTGTTGCTAAAATTGCACAGATGATGGGGTGCTCTGCTTCTGCTGTACGAAAGCGGTTAGCCATGAAAAAATATATCTCTCCTTGATGTAGTGAGGTAGATACTATATACTTAAATTTATACAATGATGGGAGGAATATTATGCTTGAAATTATATCTGCTTTAATACCGTTTTTCTTACTTGGCATAGCGGCCGCTGGTTTGTCCCGTGTATCTGGGGTGGCACTGTCAATGATCATAGTACCAACGCTATTGATTTGGGGCGCTAACGCGATTGATGTTATTGCCTTTATGCTGCTATTTGTGGTGTACAACAACTTTACAATGGAAACACAAGATGTTCGTTTAGACTATAAAGATCTTGTATTATTCCCTAAATGGCGTCTATGTATTCCATTTATTTTGAGTTTAGTTGCTGCGTTCTTTGTGCCAGCTGCAGGGATTGCCATCTTTATGGCCTGCTTTGTCCTAGAATTGTTAGCTACTGTATACAAACGCATTCCTGAAAATAAGCGACCTCGCTTGCATCGCGTTATTGTTACATCCGTTTTAAGTGCTGTTGTAACTGCTGTAGGTGCTTATGCGGGCCCTAAAATTCCTAGTGAATACTATTTCATCTGCGCTGGTTTAGCTATCTTAATTATTACAGGCTTTGCTTGGTACGTAGGCAATCATCGAGATGCTTTTAGAAGTGCATGGGAAACAATTTGGGCTGACTTCAACTTGTTCTTGGGTATGTTTGGCGTAGAAGCCTCTTATTATCCAGCAGCGCTTACGCGTTCCATTCCTAATCCAATGGACCGTATGTTACCAATGATTACAGTAGTAGGTGGATACGCTGGTCTTATGGTGGTATTTGGTGTTTACAATATCTTCTCCATACCATCTTTAATTACCGCTATTGGTGCTGCTATTGGCATTCGTCTCTTTGGTATGTATGAGTTTCCACGTCATGGCAGCTTCTCCTACTTAGCGATTGGCTTTGCTGTAGCTGCTGTTGTATGCTTGTATCTCGTATCTCCTACACCAGTAGGCTTTGATCATATTAATACATTAGTATCTCAACCAATTGGTCAATAAAGACTGCATATGATTAGTAGGTGACTACTGATGTAATGCTTAGTTTGTTAGTTAATGGATTTGGATATGTGACATAGTTCATATATTGTGTTGAAAGTTGAGTCCATACTAGATTGTGAAAGGAGTTGATGCTCTGTGGCAGAAACAATTGAAACGAGACCATTTCCGCCATTCTTACCAAAGAATACGACGGTAATGATGATGGGGACATTCCCACCAACTTCTGAAAAGCGATCTATGGAATTTCATTATCCTAATTTTCAAAATGATATGTGGCGCGTATATGGCTTAGTATTCTTTGACGATAAGGAACACTTTAGAAAAGGGGAGGAAAAAGCTTTTGATGCGGATAAGATTAAAGCGTTCTTATCTGAAGCGGGGATTGCTTCTTGTCCTACTGTATTAAAAGCTATACGCGAAAAGGGGAATGCATCAGATGCATTTCTTAAGGTTGTTGAACCTGTACCATTGGCAGAGGTGTTGGAACAAATTCCAGACTGTAAACATATTGGTACTACAGGTGGTAAGGCCACAGAAATTCTGTTGAGTCTTTTACCTGAAAAGGTTAAACTACCTAAAACAGGGGAGACAATTCCTTTTGTGTTTAATGGTCGTGAATTGACGTTAACACGATTACCATCTACATCTCGTGCGTATCCTTTGAGTCTCGCTAAAAAGGCTGAAGCTTATAAAAACTTCTTTAAGGCTTGTGGATTACAGACAAAGTAATCTGTATAGAGATGTAGAGCATATGGATATACCCGCTATATAGAAGGGACATTAACTAAATATCAATAAATAACACCTTTGATGTTATATCGTATCTTCGGGGATACAATATAAACGATCAAAGGTGTTTTTATTATCAAAAATTAATGTGAGTTATAAAAATGGATATATCTGTATTATAATTGATTACACATATCTTGTTATAAATAAAAGTAATGAGGTGTATAACATTTTAGTTCTTGATTTCTAGAATGAGAGGTTTATAATTAATCGTTGTCGCAAATGGTTGACAATAGTTTAAGAAAATGGAGTTGATATTATGGATAAGGCTAAAGAGGCCTTATGGACAAGATCCTTTGTCCTCGATACTTTGATTAATTTCTTAGTATTTTTGATTTATTACTTATTAATCGTTATTATTGCGGTAGTAGCAAAGGATAATCTTCATGCTACAGCAAGTCAAGCTGGCTTGGCCGTTGGTATTTATATTATTGGTACCGTTGTTGCTCGTTTGTTAGCGGGACGGTTTATTAGCATCTTAGGCTGTCGTAAGATGCTATACCTAGGTTTGTTGATTTATTTGGTTTCAACAGCCATGTACTTCTATACACCTAATTTATTGATGCTCGACAGTGTTCGTTTCTTAAATGGTTTTGCTTACGGTATTACATCTACAGCTACAAGTACAATCGTAGCCGCTATTATTCCTATGTCACGCCGTGGTGAAGGCATTAACTACTATGGTTTATCTACATCTCTTGCCGCTGCGGTAGGTCCGTTCTTAGGTATTTTAATGCTTCATAGCCTTGGCTATGACTTTATCATTGCCTTCTGTGTTGCTCTTATCATCCTTTGTGGTATTGGTTCCGTTATCATGAAATTTGATGAACCTAAGCTCGATATTGATTCTGAAGAACATAAAGGCATTAAAATTTCCGATTATATCGAACCACGTATGAATTCTATTAGTCTTGTTTCTATACTAGTGGGTTTTGCATACTCTGGTGTTATCGGTTTTATGGCAGCCTATACAAAAGATTTAAATCTTATCTTAGCAGGTACATTCTTCTTTGTTGTGTATGCTGTAGTTATTACGATAACAAGACCATTACTTGGTATTGTATTTGATATGAAAGGGGAAAACTTCGTTCTTTACCCTTGCTTCATATCTTTAGCACTTGGTATTTTCTTATTATCCATCGCTCACTCTACATGGCTTATTCTCTTATCCGCTGTGTTTGTTGGCCTTGGTTACGGTACATTTATGTCAAACGGTCAAGCCGTAACAGTTAAAATCGTACCTGTTCACCGTATCGGTGTTGCTACATCTACATACTTCATTGCCTTAGATATGGGGTTAGGCTTTGGTCCTTATATCTTAGGTGCTATTAAAGAGGTAGTGGGTTATACAAGCATGTTCCATGTTACTGTTGTAGTAGCGCTTCTTGCATTTGTTGCTTACTATTTCTTATATGGTCGTTATGTAGGTACTGAAAAAGATCTTTCTTTGAAAGCTCGTGCTGAAGAAGAACAAATTAGAAATCGTAAACGCAATGGTAAACTTGCATAGAATATAATCTACTAGTGCTGATAAATAGAGTTAATCTAATTCATAGATTTTTATAACTTCATAGATTTTTATAACTAAATTAAAATGACTATACGAAAGATTTCGTATAGTCATTTTTTATTGTACGCCGAATAGGCATGACTAAACCCCCAGTTAAACTGGGGGTTGGTAAAAATTCTTAGAGAAAAGGAAAGAAC
>OFLR01000176.1_pt1 | contig 19076 bp, 20 predicted proteins | sample 1540871 | NCBI WGS metagenome assembly OFLR01 (sample SAMEA4413043, study PRJEB24355) | metagenome | biome: human; feature: gut; material: faeces | place: United Kingdom | collected 2010
AAGTGGGCGCCATAGCGGGCGTAGCCGCTGAACTTGAGGCCGAACGGAATGGCCATATCCGGCGAGGCGGCGGTGGTCTGCGGGTTGGTGATCACGTCGACCTTTTTGTCGGCCGCGGCGTCGATTTTCGCCTGGCGTTCGGCCAGCGCTTTATCAACGGCTTTGGCGACGATGGCGTCGATCTGTTCCTGAGTAAATTCTTGCGCCATTACAGAGGTAAGCGGAAAAAACGCGGCGATAACCGCCATGGTTAATGGAAGTTTTTTTATCATTGTCATGAGTTTCTCAATATAGGTTAATTTTATTCAGACAATAACCAGCCTATTCTGAGCTGACAGAATATGTCGCCATCATCAGAACAAGTTATTTTTTATTTTGTACGGTCACAGAAGCATTACACAATTATCGCGACTCTTCCTCCTTCACTAATATTAAACAGGTGGCACAATAGCAGAACCATCCGCACGGCGGATTGTTCTGCTATAGACAGTCAAACAGATGGCCTTACGGCGCAGACAGCATAAATACAACACGAACCAATAAAGGCTATTTCCCGGCAGCGGGCAGATGGCGGAATATATGCCCCCGCAGGGGCATATCAGCCAAATTTAACCAAAGATATAGGTATTGACGAGATTTTCGAGTAATTCCTGACGCCCGCTGTGATGCTGCGGATTCAGATTATGCTGCTCAGCGTACCGGGCAATATTATCCAGCGACATGCGGCCGGCCATAATTTGTTGCCCCAGCTCGCCCTGCCAGCCGGCATAGCGTTTTGCCAGAGCCCGATCGAGCTTGCCATCCTCAATCATGCGCGCGGCCAGCTTGAGGGACAGCGCCATCACGTCCATGGCGCCAATATGGCCATAGAACATGTCGTATTTGTCGGTGCTCTGCCGGCGAACTTTGGCGTCAAAGTTCAGGCCGCCGGTGGTGAATCCCCCGGCTTTGAGGATCTCGTACATCACCAGGGTATTTTCTTCCACGCTGTTCGGGAACTGATCGGTATCCCAGCCGAGCTGCGCATCGCCGCGGTTGGCATCAACGGAGCCGAAAATGCCCAGCGCGATGGCGCTGGCGATTTCATGATGGAAAGAGTGCCCTGCCAGGGTGGCGTGGTTGGCTTCAATGTTCACCTTGATCTCATTTTCCAGACCAAACTGCTTCAGGAAGCCATACACCGTCGCGACATCGTAATCGTATTGATGCTTGGTGGGCTCCTGCGGTTTCGGCTCGATAAGCAGCGTGCCGCCAAAGCCAATCTTATGCTTGTGCTCCACCACCATCTGCAGGAAGCGGCCAATCTGCTCGCGCTCCTGGCGCAGATCGGTATTCAACAGCGACTCGTAACCTTCGCGGCCGCCCCACAGCACATAGTTTTCGCCGCCGAGCTGGTGGGTGGCGTTCATGGCGGTCACCACCTGCGTGGCCGCCCAGGCAAACACCTCCGGATCGGGGTTGGTCGCCGCCCCGGCGCCGTAGCGCGGGTGGGTAAAGCAGTTGGCGGTGCCCCACAGCAGTTTCACGCCGGTTTGTTGCTGTTTCTCCGCCAGCACTTCGGTCATCACGGCGAAATTATGCAAATACTCTTTCAGCGACGCGCCTTCTGGCGAGACGTCGACATCATGGAAGCAGTAATACGGCACGTTGAGCTTGTAGAAAAATTCAAACGCCACGTCCGCTTTGCGTTTGGCCATTTCCAGCGCATCGCCCGCGGCCTGCCAGGGACGCTCAAACGAGCCGGCGCCAAACATATCCGCGCCATTCCAGCAGAAATTATGCCAGTAACAGGCGGCAAAACGCAGATGATCTGCCATGCGTTTTCCCAGCACGATTTCATCCGGATTATAGTGGCGAAACGCCAGCGGATTATCGGTTTTGGGTCCGGCAAAGCGAACGCGATCAACCTGGTCGAAATAGGTTTGCATGATGAACTCCGAAATTGAGAAACAGGAAAATTAACAACTGTGACACATCGTGTATTCTCATCGTCGGTTGCTCAATTACGTTATTTCACTCGGCGATTGAGAAAATGCTCAAATGTGAGCCATCTCGCAAATAAAACTATTTTAAATATCTCGCTTCGCGCGCGTATAGAGTACACTTCCTGGGGAATTCAGGTATCCATACCAAATTAAAATGCCGGTTTTGTCACAATGCCTGCCTGCCCGAAAATTAGCGGCGGATAACGATTCAACGCAGGCGATACAGGCCTTTGCTTCGAGGATCACAGAAGTAAAAAAACATAATTACGTAATTTAAAAACGTAATAGATTCTTCCAGGTCAACTGTGTCAGAAAGTGTTTCACCTACACAAAACAAACCGGAGTCTGCTTAGAATGAGTAAAAACATAATGCACAGTCGGCATGATGAATATCATAAATTAACCCGTGGAGAACGAATTGGTTATGGCATGGGCGACTTTGCGCAAAACCTGGTTTTCGGCACAATTGGGGGTTTTCTGGCTTTGCATATGCTGACGGTAAATACCATCAGCACGGCAACGGCAGGCTTTATTTTTCTTTTTGTCCGTATCATTAATGTGTTTTGGGATCCGATGGTCGGAACCTACGTGGATAAACGAACCTCAAAAGCAGGGAAATATCGCCCCTGGCTGTTACGAGCCGGCGTGCCGCTGGTGATCCTGTCGGCATTACTGTTCGCGCCAATCCCTGGGGTGAAAGGTTCGGTGGCTTTCGCCTTTATTATTTATCTGGCGCTGGACCTGGTTTATTCCTTAGTCAATATTCCCTATGGCTCGCTGAATGCCTCGCTGACCCGCGACCCGGAATCGATCGATAAGCTGACCAGTACCCGCATGATGCTGGCCAACAGCGCCAACCTGCTGGTCTATACCCTGTTCCCGATGTTTGTGCAGATGGCGGCGCCGAAAGATCGCAGCCTGAAAGACACCGGCTTTTTTGGCCTTGAGCTGAATCTCGGCAACTATACCGATCCGTCGGCGAACTACGCCTGGTTCGGCGTGTACGCCATCTATATGATCATCGGCGCGGTGGCCCTGTTTATCTGCTACAAATGCACCAAAGAACGCGTTGTCGCGACCGCCGAGCAGACCGCCAACGTCAAAACTACCGACCTTTTCCACGAGCTCAGACATAACCGTCCGCTGGTTATTCTCGGCATGTTCTTTATGCTGGCCTTTACCTTCATGTTCTTCATGAACACCGTTAACGGCTTCTTCAACCAGTTCGTCGTCGGCCACTCCGAATGGATGGGCGCCGTGGGCCTCGTCGCGTCTATTCCCGGCATCGCCTTCCCGGTGTTCTGGCCGAAACTGAAAAAAATCTTTGGTAAAAAAGGCTTCTTCCATCTGTTCCTCGCCATGTTCATCGTCGGCGAACTGCTGACCTACGTCTGGTCCCGCGAAGGGATGCACGACGCCCTGTGGCTGGCCTACATCGCCACCTTTATTAAACAGTGGGGCTTAACCTCCGCCACCGGCTTTATGTGGGCGCTGGTACCGGAAGTTATCGCGTACGGCGAATTAAAATCGGGCAAACGCAATGCCGCCATTATCAATGCCATTATGGGACTCTTCTTCAAGATCGGCTTCACCATCGGCGGCGCTATCCCGCTGTGGCTGCTGGCGGTGTATGGATTTAATGAAAGCGGCGCCGTGCAGAGCGCCAGCGCCATCGACGGGATCATTATGACCGCGGTGTGGATCCCAATTGCGCTGGCCGCTATTTCGATGGTGATCATGCAGGTTTATCCGATCTCCGATAAACATGTGACCGACATAAACCGTCAGCTGGATGAGATCCGCGTGTAGTTAAAAAAATTATAAATCAGACCGATCCTTAACTTTCCATTTTAAAAGGTGTAATGAAATGTCACTTATTCAAAACCCGATATTACGCGGCTTTAATGCCGACCCCAGTATTATTCGCGTCGAGGATACGTACTATATTGCCAACTCGACGTTTGAGTGGTTCCCGGGCGTGCGTTTACATGAGTCCAAAGACCTGAAAAACTGGAACCTGCTGCCTTCGCCGCTCTCCACCACCACCCTGCTGGATATGAAGGGCAACCCCTCCTCAGGCGGCATTTGGGCGCCGGCGCTCTCCTGGGCCGATGGGCAATTCTGGTTGGTGTATACCGATGTGAAGGTCACCGAAGGCGCCTTTAAAGACATGACCAACTACCTGACCACGGCGAAGGATATTCGGGGCCCGTGGAGCGACCCGATCAAGCTGAACGGCGTCGGGTTTGACGCCTCGCTGTTCCATGACGACGATGGCCGGAAATATATCGTCCAGCAAACCTGGGATCACCGGGAGTACCATCACCCCTTCGATGGCATTACCTTAACGGAGCTGGATACCAAAACGCTGAAGTTAATGCCGGAAACCGCGCGCACCATCTACCGCGGCACCGCCGTGGCGCTGGTCGAGGGGCCGCACCTCTATAAACTGAACGGCTACTACTATCTGTTTGCCGCCCAGGGCGGCACCGTGTTTACCCACCAGGAGGTGGTGGCGCGGTCGAAAACCCTCGAGGCCGACAGCTTCGAAACCGAGCCGGGCGACGTGTTCTTAACCAATGTCGATACCCCAGACAGCTACATCCAGAAACAGGGCCATGGCGCGCTGGTCTCCACCCCGGAAGGCGAATGGTATTACGCCTCGCTCTGCGCCCGGCCGTGGAATCGCCCGGGGGAATCCATCTACGACCCGCGCGGCTGGTCAACCCTCGGTCGGGAAACCGCGATCCAGAAAGTGTACTGGGACGATGAGGGCTGGCCGCGTATTGAAGGCGGTCACGGCGGGAAAACCTTCGTCGAAGGGCCGAAAGACGCCATCTTCACCGAAAGCGCCAGCGATAATAGCCAGCAGGATGACTTTACCTCGCCAGCGCTCGACCCGAACTGGAATACCCTGCGGGTGCCGTTTACGGCCAAAATGGGCACCACCGGCGACGGCAAATTAACCTTAATCGGCCAGGGTTCGTTAGCCAATACGCATGACCTGTCGCTGATTGCCCGCCGCTGGCAGGCCTTCTATTTTGACGCCGCGGTGAAGGTGAAATTCGAGCCCTTCAGCTACCAGCAGATGGCCGGATTAACGAATTACTATAACGACCGCCACTGGAGCTTTGTCTTCCTGACCTGGAATGAAATTAACGGCAAGGTCATCGAAGTCGGCGAAAATAACCGCGGAAAATACACGTCGTACCTGAAAGATAACGCCATCAAGGTGCCGGACGGCGTGGAATACGTCTGGTTCCGGACCAAGGTCCGCAAGCAGACCTACAGCTATGAATACAGCTTCGATGGCGTGTCGTTCACCGAGATCCCGGTCCAGCTGGATGCCGCGGTACTGTCCGATGACTATGTGTTGCAGAGCTACGGCGGGTTCTTTACCGGGGCGTTCGTCGGCCTGGCGGCGGTAGACTACGCCGGGTACGGCACCCAGGCTGAGTTTTATCAGTTCGAGTATCAGGAGCTGGGCGATGCATTAGCGGCCGATGGCAGTTACAGCTGGGAGGCTGGCGAGACGCGGGATAAGTAAGAGAGTGTGAGCCCACGCTACCGGTAAGGTAGCGTGGGGTTTGTGGAATGCGGGAACGCAACGGTTATGCGCTTCCGATTTTTTTCAGGCTTGCGTCGCACGAGGCGAACGCGGTCTCCACTCCCACAGCAAGATCCGTCGTAATACTTAAAAAGCGATCTACCCGGAATCGCCGCATCTGGTGGGTTGATCGGCAAGGATTTTGCGAGCATCATCGCATTTATTTAGCTGCCAATGTAACGCTATGCCCTCCAGCACGACCCTGCAACACGCGATCGAGAACATCACTATCTGGCGCAAAGGCGAACAGCGTGCGCCGCATAAGCCACTGTTACTGCTGTACGTCCTTTCCCAGTACCAGCGCGGCCATGCGCGGATGTTCGACTACGCCTCGGAGATACGCGATGAGCTGCATAGCCTGCTGGAACGCTTTGGCCCGCAGCGCCGCCAGTACCGGCCGGACATGCCGTTCTGGCGCCTGAAAGGCGACGGCTTCTGGGAGCTGCACAACAGCGAGCAGTGCTCAATCCAGGGCAGCCGACAGCCGCCCGGCAAAGAGCTGGAGCTCTGTCACGTCGCCGGCGGCTTCGATGAGCCGCATTTTGCGTTACTCAACAGAAATAAGAGGCTGATCAATACCCTCGCCCATCAGATCCTCGAGGCGCACTTTCCGGAGAGTATTCAGGAAGAACTGGCAGAAGAGATGGGGTTTGATCTGCTGCAGATCCGCAAAGAGCGCGACCCACATTTTCGCCAGCAGGTGCTGCGCGCCTATAACTATGAGTGCGCGATCTGCGGCTTCAATATGCGCCATGATAATACCTCCGTCGCTCTGGAAGCGGCCCATATCAAATGGAAGCAGCACGGCGGCCCCTGCGAAATCCCTAACGGCCTGGCGCTCTGCGCGATTCACCATAAGGCCTTTGATAAAGGATCCATTGGTCTGGATGAGGATATTCGCATCCAGGTTTCGCCAGCGGTAAACGGCGGGGGCATCGTTGGCAGGCTGTTCTGGGATTTTGATGGTAAGCCGATTACCTTGCCGCAGGGGAAAGAATGCTATCCGCAGGAAGGGTTTGTGGCGTGGCACCGGCGGGAGGTGTTCAGGGGGTGAGGGGGGATGGTGATAAGCGGGTTTCGATGCTACCTTCTCGCTCCTGAACATCAACAGATCCTTTTGTGTCTGCGCCACCATCGTCTTTAAGACACATATACGGAGGAATTGGCATCTCATTTGCTCCTTATCGTTGAAATTAACTGCAATGTCATAATGTAAAGCACAGCTGAAAGGAATATCACTATTATCAGCGATATATAAAAGAAAGTGTCATACATCGTATCGGCATTCACAATCCCGAATAAGAAGTGGCAAATATCCCTTGCGATATCATAATCGAGATAGATTTCCGGTCTTGGAAGTGCACGTCCCAGAACCAAAAACAGCAATATAAAATAAATAATCTTACTGATTTTACGGGCAAGCGTTATTAGAGCCACTGGCAACAACCTCCACCCAACCGCGAGCCATCAGGGAACGCATGCAGGGAACCTGTACTAACGATGTATTCATAAGCGCATTCCGGATCATGGCAAAATCAGAATTATGGGTGATAGTAATACAACCCTCGGAAACCGTACCCGGATGCAAACGGAATTTACCACGTTTCACACCCTCTACCCACGTCTCATCGTCAATTCCGCGGTCGTCACGCCATAACGCAAACCAATCGCTATTCCCCCGCCGTAGTTCGCGGCAGGACGTAATGAAACGATTGGTGTTAGCCCTGCTTTTATTTATTTTCAAACACTTGGCTATAGCCCCCGCTCTCACGCCGGAAGCGGATATCACTCTGGTGAATCCGTCAATGTTTGCTCGTGAAGGATATCGACGGCACAACATGATGCTGTCGATGTGTTCACATAAACCGCCTGTTCATGAGTCATAACCTGTTTCTGCCATGAACAAGTCAGAGCAAATATATATAAACTGATAATTTTAACATCCAAGTTTATGCGTATCCAATCACTAATCTAATATTTATACGCGCTTTATCATTTATTGAATTAATACTTCTCACATCAAGATAATTCATTATAATAATTTACCAAAAAATGATACACAATGATGTTTTACACCTTATTGAAACCAATGATTCAAAACCATTTTACAATACAATCTGTAACAATTATATTATAGTAACATTTATCAATTTATTTATTCTCTTATAAATTATCATCGATTGTTTCTTGAAAAAGTGATGTAAATTTTCAGTCGTTTATTTAAACATAGGATAGCTATATGGCAGACATAGAAGGGATAGCTCGGAAGATAAATGACATCATTATTTCTCCTGATACAGTTACAGGACTTATCAATGGCGGATTATCTGTTCCTTTAGATTATGGTTATCTGATTTACGGTATCTTTGATACGGATACAAGATATGAACGTGAAACAGAAAGAATCCGTATGATGACCGCGACAAGACATGACATCCTTAACTATGAAAATATCGTTAATGCAGTTAAATTAATCCTTCAGTTATTTAATAAATATCTATCCGAATCAGAACAAGATAGAATATACAGAAGTGTAGTTACCTCTATCGTGGGTAGAATCTCTACGAATATTATCGCATCGAACATCGCTAAAGCCGTTATAGAAAAAACGTCATTTACTTATGTAGTATTTAAGGGAAAAGGGAATCCAATAGCCTTTTTAAGTACTATCCTCTTGTTTGGTGGAATGGCAGAGCGTTCCATCAGGACCTCTGATAAACTCAGGAATGAAGCGCCCGAGGTATACTCGTTATTAAGACCCCGCGATTATGATCTGCTTTATTTCTTATTTGCCGATGCGGTACAACCTTTTGTGGATGCCATCCATGCAGGATACACTGAGGGCAACTCCGTGTTCGATAAGATTATGAAAAGAGTGGAAGATCATTTAAATACGAATGCTAAGGCTGGGTGATATGAAAAAAATCATCACGCCACTCGTCGATATAGTTCTCTGCACCTATATTATTACCACATGCTTTATTTGCCTGACTGAGTTTAATAACTGGCAGAATAAAATAATCGCAGTGACGATTATAATCGGCAGCGCTTATATCATCGCCATTGCATTGAATAGATTACTGGGAACAAAGATAGGTGTGTTAAGCGGTATTTTTAATTTACTATCAGGCCCACTATTAATTATTGGCGCTATTGTTTGCATAGCCTTACTTGACCCGTGGCCGGTTAAGGTTATTGGTCTGTTTTTATGGGTCATTATAATGTTTTGTTTACCTTCATTTATAAATAGAGATAAGGAATAATCATGTCAAATCCAGCATATCTTTGGCTAACCGATACAAACGGCTCCCCTATAACGGGTAGTTCTCTCGTTACAGGGCGTATTGGCGCTATTGAATTAAAAGCGGTAACGCACCACCTATCCATTCCTGTGGATGGAAACACCGGGAGATTAACAGGAACCAGAGTACATACGCCTATTACGGTACAGAAAGATTTTGATAAAACAACGCCCCTTTTATACAAAGCGCTGAGTGAGAATCAAACATTAAAGTCGGCAACCATAAAGATGTATCAGATCCTTGATGCAGGTGTTGAAAGCGAATATTTTAATATTATATTAGAGAATGTAAAAGTAACCGGAATTACCCCCAACTTATTTCCTGATTCTGGTACAGGTACGCACAGCGAGACGATTCAGTTAAGGTATGAGGCCATCACCTGGAAACATTGCGATGGGAATATCATTTACAAAGATTCCTGGAATCATCGGGCAACAGCATAAACACCCCCTTAGACTAAAGGCCATTCAAAAGAGTGGCCTTTTCTAAGTTCAACTGATTATTTAAACCACCCTCGCCAAACAAGCCATCCAAATGCAACCGCATGGTTTGGAGGCATAGTATCTTGAAGCTATACCTCCTTGAGTAGCGCTAAATTAATTCAACACATTCGATACCTGCATTGCGATAAGCCCCTATAACTTCCGCTGCTCCAGGCTGGAATAAATCGTTTTAATTTCCGCTTGTAAGCTTTCGCCACGGTATACCATCGACGTATCGTATCGTTTGTACTTCTCATCACGCGTAGCGCTAAACCAGTTGAACGATCCTATGCACAGCAGCCCTTCATCACCAATCACGATTTTACTGTGAACACGGTTGACCAACATAGTCACAATGCCCAGCGCATTTAGTTTTTCCACTGCATCATTAAGGCGCTGCTGTTTTGCTTTGCGCTTTTCATAACTGACGTTTTGGGTATTAAAGCTTTTATCCGTTACGACAGTAATGTCGATACCACTTTAAGCACACCTGTTTTAGTTCCACGCACTTTTTGAGAGTTCCGGTTTTTCAGCCATCAGCCGGTACTCTTCCGGCGTCAGGTTGTTCAGGGACTCATGAGGCCGCTCGTTGTTATATTCTATCAGCCAGCGCTCGGTAATTTCCCGTGCTTCATTCAGTGTTCTGAACAGGTAAAAATCCAGAATTTCTGTCCGGTATGTCCGGTTGAACCGTTCGATAAAAGCATTTTGTGTAGGTTTACCCGGTTTAATAAATTCGAGCTGCACGCCATGTTCTTCGGCCCATTGTGCCAGTGCCCGCGAGACCAGTTCTGGCCCGTTGTCCATCCGCATTTTCAGCGGATAGCCGCGGTTTGCCACGATCCTGTCCAGCACCCGGATGATTCGCTGAGCCGGGATATTCCGGTTGATTTCTATCGCCAGTGCTTCACGGTTAAAATCATCCACCACATTGAAGGTCCGGAAGCGTCTGCCGCAGACCAACGCGTCGTACATAAAATCGATGGGCCAGCTCTGGTTTAACGCTTGCGGTGTCGCCAGGGGTGCTGAATTACGCACTGGCAGCCGCTGTTTTCCCTTGCGACGAAAATTCAGTTTCAGCAGGCAATAAATCCGGTGAACACATTTATGGTTCCAGGTATTGCCCTGCCTGCGCAGCAGCTGGAACAGCTTCTTAAAACCGTAGCGCGGATAGCGTTCTGCCAGTTCAGTCAGCGCGTGGATCTCGGGTTCATCACGCCGGGTATCGGGCTAATAAAAATACACCGTCCTGCTCAGCGATAACGTCCTGCAGGCCTGGCGTAAACTTATGGCAAATTGCGTCGTCAGATAGCTGACGAGTTCACGCTTTATCGCTGGTTTTAAAGCTTTTTTTCGATGACGTCTTTCAGTGCCCGGCACTCAAGACTGAGATCAGCAAACATCTGTTTAAGCCTCCGATTCTCGTCTTCCAGATCTTTGATTTTTTTAATATCGACCGCTTCCATCCCGCCATGCTTTGCCTTCCAGTTGTAATAGCTGGCTTCCGAAATAGCGGCCTCACGGCAAACATCCTGACGGTACGTTCAGCTTCGACGGACTTCAATACGGCGATGATCTGGTGTTCAGTGAATCGGATCTTGCGCATAGCGATCTCCTCTGGGGACATAATCAGTATGTCGGAAGATCTCTAAAAGTGAATGGTTCGTTTTGCCGGGATACTTACAACACCCCCACCGTAGTACGCGGAAGTATGTAATGAAACGATTGGCATTAGCCCTGCTTTTATTTTCAAAGAATTGGTTGTAGCTTCCGTTCTCACGCCGGAAGCCGACCATTATGACAGCTATCTGTTAGTCGACACTTAACCCGCAACAGCCGTTTCTGGAACAACTTACGACCTCCTGTTCCGTCCAGTGTTCTCCAGACTGTAGGCCAAGCGGTGCCATATTCTAAGCAACCACCAAAGGTGAAAGAACATACTCGCTAGATAAGTTCCAGCGTCACCAGCTTTACCAGCAACACCGGCTAACAGGTAACCACAAGTAATTTACCGGTCCGCGATACCGCCGCCCTGATCCAGCTTCACAAAAGACAGGCTCTTGCTCTGTTGGAATGCAGGCAATTGTGGAAATCTCGTCTGCAACTGACCGTGCGGATAAACACTATCCATAGCTGGCGACCTGCTCCCATTGATTAACATACTTTGATTTTATTACATTTGCTCATTTACTCGCCAACACCAAAAACTTACACTTCCCACATGGAATTAAAAGCAAAAATAAGGATAAGGACGAATGGCTATTGGTCATTTTTTATTTAGAGGTGATAAGACCGCTTGCGGTGGCAGGATTCTTGAAGGATGCCCCGACCATCAATTTTTCGATAAAGATATGGCATGTGAAGGCCATAAAGTAACCTGCGGCAAACATCCAGGGCATTATCGTATATGCGGCGGCCTTGATAGTGACGAAATACATGGTAAAAGAGTAGCCGGAACACTGCACAGCCGTAGTTCCTGTCCCTGCAAATCACGTTTTATTCCTTCCATCGATGACACTTATGAATTTTCTACAAGGGCAGCGAAAGCCGACACAGCCCAATCTCAAGTCGTCGAATTTCCCGTTCTCCCCGGCCCGATTTATGATCCCCAAGCTGATAATGTGACTGACACCTGCAAGCCAGAAGATAACCCGCTGCTGAACGGCGTTTATATCTGGACTGAAACGACAAGTGCAGGTCATGTTTTCGTTTCAGTGCATGAGAATAACAATATCTTCCTCTACACCTATGGACGCTATGGACGCACTGATGAAAGTACCTTCACTGGGGATGGGATTTTAGACTTTTTCCAGGATGAAGATGCGCGTAAGTATTACCGATACGAACTTTATGAAATGGGAGCTCGCGCTTTCCGCATTGATGATGCAGATCCTAAAATAATCCGTAAATTCTTCGAAAACCTTTGGAATGGCGGTGTAACACCAATTCAAACGCCAAACATGCAAGATGGTACAAAGCGAAGAGGCCGAACCATTGATAAGTATGATGTCACTGGTAGCAACTGTACCACTCACTCAGTCGAGGGGCTCAAGTTTGCTGGCTCAAAGGTATTCGAACACGGTTACACATCCACGACAACACAGCTACCAATCGACATAGAAGAAGATTTTACTATTCCGGTTTCACTGCAAAGATATCTTGAATCAAAGAGTGCAGACTTCTCATCAATCCTCGTTGTCGAAATGACTAATACATTCAAACAGCAGTACCCTAACACCGAGAACAAAAGCCCTCAATCAATGGGAGGGAGTGCAAAAATTCAACAATCTGCTGCCGATTCCGCTGCTGTTGCTGGCTCAACATCCCCCTACTCAGGCGGTACAGTAGGCGGTTCATTGGGAAGCACTTACGATGATGAATAAGAAGTTCTGGATCAGATGGGTGAGTATCGCGCTGATCTGTGCAGCGTATTACGCTATCGTGCTTTATTTCGATCTGGTCTTCGCTCTTAACTTTACAGAGACAATGAGTCAAGGCGGAGAATTTACCCCTTCTCAATGTACCTGGTTTGTTAAGGAGCTAGCGCAAAATCACTCTGATTCGGCTTTAGCCTCCATCATTGGTTTCGCTGTCTGCGTCCCTTTGATCCTGCTCATCTTCAAGAAAGTGAAATGACCGTCAAAGGCTGGAGAGATCCAGCCTTTTCCCTCCTCCCTCATTTTAGACAATATGTAGTGGCACACTGAATTTGTCCACCCTGGACTGCACCCCACCACCCCGGTAGACGATTCTGCCCTAAAGTTTGAGTATAGGAGGTTCGACTGGCGCTTCGTCAACATCATCACCCGCGCCCTGGTGGCACTGGGCCAGCGCCCGGACTACGCCCGTATCGCCCGCCACGTTATCAACATCGACGAACTGTTTATCGACTACGCCCGTGTTTTTTTGCCCAGCCAGGACCGCCAGGCATGGGGCAACGTGGTACGGATTGCCGTTGGCATCACCGAGAAAAACACGCCACGTAATCTTCAGGGAAGGGACAGCTACGTCGTCGCGCTGAAGCAGTACCTTTCCACCACCCGATTACACGACACGATCCTCGACGGTCTACGTACTGCCATGCACTATGATAAAACCTATTTCGATAAGATCGTCGCCTCGCTGCTGCCACTGCTGGAAAAACTGACCACCGGAAAAATCGCCCAACTGCTGGCCCCGGACTACGGCGACCTTAACGACCCGCGCCCGGTATTCAACTGGCAGCAGGCCATTCGCCAGCGGGCGATTGTCTATGTCGGGCTGGATGCATTGTCTGACGCAGAAATTGCCGCCGCTGTCGGCAACTCAATGTTCGCCGATCTGGTCAGCGTCGCCGGACATATCTACAAGCACGGCGTGATGGATGGCCTGCCGCAGATGGAAGAGAACCTGGCCATCAGCCTGCACTGCGATGAGTTCAGTGAACTGATGGGCGATGAATTTATTCCGCTAATAAATAAAGGCGGCGGCGCAGGTGTAGAGGTTACGGCCTACACCCAGACGCTCTCCGATATCGAAGCCCGCATCGGCGACCGCGCCAAAGCGGACCAGGTCGTCGGCAACTTCAACAGTCGGATCATGATGCGGGTGCGGGAATCTGCCACCGTCGAATTGTTGACGAAGCAACTGCCGCAGGTGGATGTGCTCAGCAACAGCATCAGTTCCGGCGTTGCCGACAGCGCCGACGCACAGGGCAACATCAGTTTTTCCAGCAACATCCAGGATCGGATGAGCAGCATACAGGTGCCGTTACTGGACCCCGCCTCACTGGTACAGCTTCCCAAAGGGCAGGCGTTCGCTCTGCTGGAAGGTGGTCAGCTCTGGAAGCTACGCATCCCATTACCGGACGCAGCACACGATCCGCTGATGCCGGAAAGCATCACACACATAGCCCGCTATATGGAAAAACAGTACGACAGCACGCCCATATGGTGGGACCGCCCGGAGACAGTTGTAACGGCGAAAAATGACCCTATTTTATGGCTGAACGACAGCGAAACCACGGAGAAACAGACCGATGATACCCCGGACACACCGCCAGCTCGTGAGCGTTGAAGTGATGTGGCCTGCACAAACACTGCCTCTTCCCCTGCAACAGGCGGTGGAAGCGCTGACGCAGGGAGAAACGCCCGACCAGATTATCGCCCGGATGAATTTGCAGGGCTTTCAGGCATGGCGCGAAGCTACATCGCCGCAAGGCGAACACGACATTTTTCAGATACGACTGGATGAGGCACACGAGGCACGGTTCCTCTGCCGCTACATTACTCTGCCGCTGCACTGATGCCCGAACATGCGCCACCAGGCCCCGTGCGTCGCCCCGGACTGCTCGGCTGGATCGCATTGCTGCCCGGCGTGCTGATCGGTTTTTGCCTCGGCGCGTGGATGCTGGCGATAACGCTGGAGTGGCTGGGCGAGGCGTTTTTCTGGCGGAACACCTGCGCCAGTCACAGTGAGCAGGTATTGCAGGCGACATGGCAGTGGTGGAAAAGCTCTGCTGGCGCACCGATGTGGTTAGTAGAAGACCTCGCGATTGTCAGCGATACGTTGCAGAAAGGGAGCGCGGCGCTGATTGCTTCTCTCAGTGGTCAAAGCGGGTTGTTCTGGACGGAGGCTGTCACGACGGTAATCCGCTGCGCGTTACAGTCTGCGAGCAATATCACCCTCACCTTTCTGCTACGGCTGATGGTTCTGTTACAGGCACAGCCGCTATTTGCGCTGATTATCGTCGTCGGGCTTATTGACGGGCTGGTAAGACGCGACTTACGGCGGTTCGGCGCAGGCCATAAGTCCGGGTTTGTTTATCATCATGCAAGGCGTATGATCGGCTCTAGTCTGGCGGCAACGGGGCTAGTGTGGCTGGCGGTGCCGGTTTTTACTGTGCCAGAGTATATTTTAGCATCGGCATCGGTGGGAAGTGGTTTGGCTATATTAATAGCTATTGGGTCTTTTAAAAAAATTTATAGAACAGGATCTTAATTATGGAATACCAGTTGGACCTTAAAGAAAACGCATTGGATAGTTTTAATGAGGCACTAGAAAAATTTAAACAAGGTGAGAGCGGTGAACTACGTCATTATAAATTTGCCATACTACATATTTCTCATTTCTTAGAACTAGTTCTTAAGCTATATATCTCATCTGTTAATGAAAATCTGTTATTTAGCAAATGTTATAGGCATATAGAAAAACGTTCAAAGAGAGACTCTATCGAACTTCTCCAAGCATATGAATTGATTTGTAAGGAAAACTTTGAATTATCATCATTACTAGAAGGTATTCAGCACCCTCACACAATAACACTCGATCAAGCGTTGGAGTTCGCTAAATGTGAAAAATGCAGTATTACCGGTGTCGATTTTGTAGACATTAACTTTTGTAATGACATTGAGTGGATAAAGGGTCTAAGAAACAATATCGAGCATTATCAATTCAGATTATCACCCAAAGAAGCCCGTTTATGTATAGGACGATTAGTTCGCGGAGTGGCAGAATTTGTTGATATATTTAGTTTATTCAATCTTGAAGATGAAGTAGGAAAAGATAATTATCAATTATTTGAAATATTAGCTGATGAATACTCACATTTGCTTAAAGAGGCTAAAAATGAGGTCGCAGAAAAAGAGGCAGAAGCATTTCGAGGCGTTAGACCTAAACACTATGCATTAATTGAATGGAATATATATCAATGTCCTGAATGCTCGAACACTACAATGATTCCGTCTGATGATTCCAGCACTGGATATAAATGCACATTTTGTTCAAACGAAGAGAGTGATGAGATAGAATTTCCTTGTGATTGTTGTGGTACACTGGCAACACTTGAGGAAATGGAAACATGGCCCATGGATGATGGTTCAATTGAACACAGATGCTATTTCTGCTCAGGGCAATACTATGCAGATAAAGACGATTAATATAGTAAAGGCATGTAAAGACCGCGAGCACACTTTATATATCTGAAGGGGTATGCCCACATTCAATTAACAATTTTAATCAGGGAGTTACAATGAAAGATGAAAACTTCCAAAACACAAACAGTTATACCTAGCTGTTTTTCACTCAAAAATAAGGATGTGTGTTGTGGATATATTTTTAGATACAAACATACTATATAATAACTGGTTTCTTACTAACGCCAACTTTAAATTTTTATTGAATTTTATAAGTAACGATGGGCATACTCTTTTGATATGTGATGTTGTTAAAAATGAAATTGAGCACAAACACTCTGAGGAGTTACAAAAGAACATTAAAAAACTCAAAGAATCTCTTGATGAATTATATAAGCTCACGAATATTCGTGAAAAAGTAGACACTGAAAAGTTCGACATAAAATATAGCATCCTAGATATTTTTAATTCAGGTGGAATTGATTATAAAGAGATTTCTTGCGATTCCATACCTCAATCAACTGTAATGTACAGAGCAATTAATAGAATACGTCCATTCCAAGATAATGAAAAAGGATATCGAGATACTTTAATATGGTTAACATTATTAAATTACGCTAACTCAGAGGAGTCAGATAATGATATCATTTTCATTTGCGAAAATAAGAATGATTTTTATGATCCTGCGAAGAAGTCATTAGTTGAATTTCACCCAGACTTATGTAAAGATTTACTTTCGGTAAACGTCAATAAAAAAATAGTTCCATTTCTAGGCTTATCTTCATTTATTAGTTCACGAATAGATAAGGATAAACACGCCATAAATCATAATAAATTGGAACAACTCATCGAGTCAGATATAGAAATAGAAAGTGCAAAATACCTTTCAAACTTGCCATCGAAAGAATGTTTTAATTTATTAACCAAAATTAATCCTGGGTTAAAAGCATTTTCTATATTAAATACTTCTTCTGCGATTATAGAGGGCATCGAAGATCCCAGAGTGATTTCATCAAAAGAAATTAGCGATAATAAAATTTATATACAATATTATTACAATTTAAGAATAGTAGTTCTTAAATTAACAATAAATTCAGAAGATTATTTATCAAATAAAAACATGATCGATAATAAATTTATCAATATCCAGTCTCATGATAACAATATTACATTGGAAGCATTAATTAGACCACATTTTGATGTTTCATTTATATTTGATGAGAAACTTGAAACTCTAGATGGATTTTCTGTTAATTACATACAGCTATCTAATTAGTAATGTGAAATTATACTATCCACTTTTTTTTTGAATACGATTATATATCGAGGCAAGCTACCTCGCTGATAACTGGTCCTCCAGTTAGTATTTAATTAGTATGAACAATAGGATATTTTTGTTAAGATATCCTATGATCGTTAATAAGTGATGCTCAAGAGGACGCAATGGTTAAAGAAGTAACGCAATACATAGGTGAAGAAAAATGCGAACTATGTAAGAAAGCTGCAATATTGAAGAATAGCCATTTAATGCCCAAAAGTTTATACAAAATTATAACACGGACTTTCTCACCGTATGACTCCGCTCCAGTTTGGGCCAGTAACAGTCAAAAATCAATATATTTTTCAAATGCACAAATCACAAAAAAACTCTTATGTGGTATTTGCGAAGATCGTTTTAATAAACATGGAGAAAAGTATGTGATAGAAAAATGCTTGAAGAACGAATATACTTTTGAATTAAAGAAAATGCTAGATAGTTCTATTCCGAGCATTCATGTCAATGGTTCTTCTTATTTCTCACCAAATGACATACATAAACTCAATTCAGAGAAATTTATGTACTTTGTAGCAAGCATAGTATGGAGAGTAGCTACAACGAACTGGAGTAATGATGATATCGCAAATCTGAATGGCTCGTTACCAGATGAGTACAATGAATCTTTGCGAAATTACTTACTTAAGAAAACAGAATTCCCTAAAAATATCTACATTACCGTATGCATAGATAGTGATACAGATCCAGTACCAATTATGTCTTTACCTTCTGGTGATATTATAAATAATATGCACGTATCATTTTTTATCCCAGGAATTAAATTCAATATTTTTTTCGGCGAAAAAGCTGACCAAACACTTTCAGCAATCTTAAATAAACTAGATATTAACTTAATATATATGTATCGTTCATTCCGTAGCTCCTATGAATACAAGCAAATGAAAAATCTATTAGGTTCTGAACTTACGCCAAAAGGAAAACTAGCAAAACAATGAAAAAAAGTGTAGCAATGTTAATAGAATCGCACTATAACCACTTATTTCCATTACCTCTCATGATATTTAATCGAGCTCTGATACAGGGCTCACCCAATAAGAACTTAACGAGTGCAAAACTCTTAATTATGCATGCGATAAATAAACCATGCTATCAGGCAACTATATTATTCACACGTTTTATAATTTTTTTTCGCCCAACATATAATTCGTTACAGATTTTTCTGTAACCCTCACTTACTCTGCTTCAAAAATGAGTTTGCAGGAGTTTTATCATGAAATCCCATTATATATTTCTCATATTCGCCATAGTTCTATACCCAGCAATAACAGCCTTCCCTGCCCCCCCTCACCGAGCGCGAAGAACTAACTCTGTCCCTAAACCTGACCCTGGCCCAAATTCAGTGCAGTGCTAAATCAGAGAGCTTCGTCTTTCCGGAGACTTCGGATGAATTCAGCCGGAGTCATGTCATTTAATGATGAATGCGTTCTCTCATGATTATATTCCCTGCGCCAGTTGTCGAGTTTGTCCTGCG